>Ga0334887_1002769_pt1 | contig 18822 bp, 14 predicted proteins | sample GraSluR1_MG_10_FD_207217 | JGI IMG/M metagenome (GOLD analysis project Ga0334887, IMG submission 207217) | Sludge microbial communities from methane-producing bioreactor in Wageningen University, Netherlands - Granular Sludge_18_07-R1 | ecosystem: Engineered > Bioreactor > Anaerobic >...
GATTGTACTTGCGCAGATGATAGACGCGGCGCGTGCCGTCTTCTTCTTGCACGACCACCTCGGCGCCGGTCACGCTCACCACCTCGCCGGCGCGCCTAGCCGTCACTACCTGGCCCGAGTCGATGGCTGCCTGATACTCAATGCCCGTGCCCACAATGGGCGCATCCGGGCGAATCAGCGGCACAGCCTGGCGCTGCATGTTCGACCCCATCAGCGCACGGTTGGCGTCGTCGTGCTCCAAAAACGGGATTAGCGCCGCAGATACGCCCACGATCTGCTTGGGCGACACGTCCATATACTTGATGCGACTCGGCTGCTCGAACAAGAACAACTCGGCATAGCGCGCCGACGGGCGCGGGTTCTGGAACTCGCCGACCGCATTCAACTGCGAGGACGCCTGCGCAATCGACGCCCGGTCCTCGTCATCCGCATTCAGGTAGATAACCTCCCGGCTGGCGAAGGGCTTGACGCGAATCGGCTGGACCTGCCCGTCGCCGTTCGCGGCGGCGCTGGTTGCCGCTACGATGCGCTGCGCCGTCTCCTCCGTCACGACATCTCCGTTCTTGGCGATTAACTCGCCGCTGGACGGGTCTGTCACATCCTGCTGCAGGGTGCGCCCGACCAACATGTCGACCGCCGGTTCGACTTCGCCGAAGACCTTGCGGTAGGGGGTTTCGATGAAGCCGAAATCGTTGACCCACCCATAAGAGGCCAACGAACCGATCAGGCCGATGTTCGGGCCTTCCGGCGTCTCAATCGGGCAGATGCGGCCGTAGTGGCTGAAGTGGACATCGCGCACGTCAAAGCCGGCGCGCTCACGGCGCAGGCCGCCAGGCCCCAAAGCGCTGAGCCGCCGCTTGTGCGTCAACTCCGCCAGCGGGTTCGTCTGATCCATGAACTGGCTAAGCTGGCTGCCGCCGAAGAACTCGCGGGTCGCGGCCACCACCGGCCGGATGTTGATCAGCCCCAGCGGCGTCACCTGCTCCGGGTCACGGATCGACATGCGCTCGCGCACAACGCGCTCCATGCGCAGCAGCCCGATACGCAACTGGTTCTGGATCAACTCGCCCACCGTCTTGACGCGGCGGTTGCCTAGATGATCGATATCGTCCGGGCGGGCTGGGCCGTTGTTGATGTTGATGATGCGTTTGATCACCGCCACCAGATCGTCCTGGGTCAGCGTGCGCGTCTCCAGCGGCGTGTCCAGCGACAGACGCCGATTCAACTTGTAACGCCCCACGCGGCCCAGGTCATAGCGTCGCGGGGTAAAAAACAGGTTCTGCACAAAGCTCTTGGCGTTGTCCAGCGTCGGCGGGTCGCCAGGGCGCAACTTCTTATAAAACTCCAGGAGCGCGTCATCTACGCCCTTGGCGGTGTCGGTCGTCGGGTTGCTGGTTGTATCGCGCTCCAGCGTCGACTCGATAAACGGATGGTCCACATCCGTGTCTACGTCGGTGAAGAGGGCGCGAATCTCCTCATCCGTGCCAAACCCGACGGCGCGCAACAAAATCGTAACGGGCAGCTTGCGCTTACGGTCAACCTTGACGCTGATGATGTCACGGCGGCTGGTCTCAAATTCGAGCCAAGCGCCCCGGCTGGGGATGAGCTTGGCCCCTGCCAACTCGCGGCCTGTGCTGCGGTCTTCCTCGACCGTGAAATAAACGCCCGGCGAACGAATCAACTGGCTGACCACCACGCGCTCGCTGCCGTTAATAATGAACGTGGCCGCGTCCGTCATGAGCGGGAAATCGCCCATGAACACCTCTTGCTCACTGATCTCGCCCGTATCGCGGTTGACCAGCTTGACGTTAACCCACAGCGGCGCAGCAAAAGTAATATCGCGCTCGCGGCACTCGTCCTCCGGGTACTTCGGTTCGCCGAAATGAAAGTCGCCGAAATGCAGTTCCAAATTCTTGTTGAAACTCACAATTGGCGAGATCTCAGCGAACAACTCCTCCAGACCCTCTCTCTTGAACCATTCGAAGCTGCGCAACTGCACTTCGGTGAGACGCGGCAAGTCCAAAATCGTCGGTGTGCGCGCATAGGACTTCCGAGTCGTCCGCAATCCCTTGACTGTCGACTTGGCACCGTTTGAGGAGACACTCATTTAGCTTTCAGCTCCTTGCAACAACAGATCCGTGGCATCCGCCGTTTCGGGACGCAGAAGCGCTTCCTTGCGCCATTGCGTCTGCTTCAGATACGCGTCGTTGCGCTTTATATTCCGGACTTCTTAACAGACCGCCCACTAGCTTCTAAATAGAAAATAGCAACAAGACACCTTACAGACAGTTGCCGGGCAAACCCTGCTGCCCCTGTCACTGTCCGTCCGAAGGTGTCTCTATGACGGCAAAGTCTCTGCTTAATACCAGATAATCAATCGCCTGTCTGTTTTCTCTTCGATCACTCGCTCTCGGATTCTCCGCCAACCGTTTCGGGCCAGTCTCCGGCCCGCCGCCTTCACCGATTCTCGCATCCAACCGACCAGCCGCCATCCGCTTGTTATGTCACTAAGAATACGCCAATTCGCGTCAGAACGCAAATATTAAAACTACCACATCTCGCATGCTTTGTCAAACAAGTTGCGCCGCCTAATTTATGCGCAGATCCTTCCGCGTCGCGCGCCCGCGTCCTCTTTAGTCTACCGCATCCGCCCCCCAAAATCCGTAGGATTGCCCGCAGTGCCACGGCCATATCCCAAATTCCTACGTTTCGCGAGGGTAGACACATTCGCGGGTTTCGACTATAATGTGGGGCAATATGGGGCGAAGTGGAGCGCTCCTCCTAGAAATCATCCTTGCCCGCTATAAAAGTGGGAGGCCAAGAACATGCGTTCTCGGTTTGGGATATCTGGGATATCGCTCGCAGTGCAAACGGCAGCGTCGATTTTACTGTTCGATTTTCAACATTTCTTTACGGTAGAGATCTGTGTTCCTGGGCGAATTCAGCCACAGTCTGGACAGTAAGGGCCGGCTCACGATACCGGCCAAATTCCGGGGCCAGCTAGCGCCTGGGCTTGTCGTCACGCGCAACCCTGCCGAACGCTGCCTGCTCGTCATGCCGAACAGTAAGTGGGATGAGGTCGCCGCCAAGATCAACGCCTTGCCGCTGGCCGACCCTAGCTCAGCCATTTTCCGCCGCGCCGTCTTTAGCGCCGCCGAAGACCTGATCCCGGACAAGCAAGGGCGCATCCTCGTCAGCCAGCGCCTGCGCGACTACGCCCAGATCGATTCCGACGTGGTGATCGCCGGCGTCCACAGCCATCTCGAATTGTGGTCGCCCAGCCAATGGGAAGCAAAAGTGCTCCGACCGCTCCAGGATGGACAGATCGACGCCCAGTTCTTCGCCGCACTCAACATCTGACGGCGGCGGAACGGTGATGAAGGACGATTCTCTGCGGGGCGCGCCCCCATACTCGGATCAAGCGGCGGATCAACAAGCCGCCGTCTCGACGGAACACATTCCCGTCTTGGCGGACGAGACGCTGCAAGGCTTGCGCATCCGCAGCGGAGACTGGACGATTGACGGCACGTTGGGCGGCGGCGGCCATGCCGCACGCATCCTGCGCCAGTCCGAGCCGGACGGCCATCTTCTCGGCCTAGACGCAGACCCGGCGGCCATACAACGGGCGAAGCGACGTTTCACCGCCGAGATCGCAGCAGGGCGGATGGTTGCCGCTCACGCTAATTTCGCCGACGTCGAAACCGTAGCCAAACAACACGGCTTCACCGGCGTCCATGCAATTCTGCTCGACCTGGGCGTCAGCAGCTTTCAACTGGCGGAAGCGGAACGCGGCTTTTCGTTACAAGCCGACGGACCTCTGGATATGCGCATGAACCCGGACCAGGAGATCACCGCGTGGGACATTGTCAATACGTGGTCCGAACGCGACCTGGCGGATCTCATTTATGAATACGGAGAGGAACGTCATAGCCGCCGCATTGCCAAGACGCTTGTCGCCCGCCGGCCTATCGAGCGGACGATTCAGCTAGCCGAGATCGTCGAGCAGGCGTTGGGCGGGCGGCGCGGCCAGCGCATTCACCCGGCTACCCGCACCTTCCAGGCGCTGCGCATCGGCGTCAACCAAGAGCTTTCGCGGCTGGAGCAGGCCCTGCCGCAATGCCTTCGCCTCCTGCGTCCGGGCGGTCGCCTCGCCGTGATCAGCTTTCATAGCCTGGAGGACCGGATCGTCAAACGCTGGATACAACAAGAGGCCGCCGACTTTCTGCCGGACCCGGCGCACCCTATGGGCGGCGTTCCCAAGCAGCCCGCTGTCGCCATTATCACGCGCAAACCGATCACGGCGGCCGACGTCGAACTCCGGCACAATCCGCGCAGTCGCTCGGCCAAGTTGAGAATCGCTGAACGTATTCAGTAGTCAGGCAGGAGCCGTATGCTAAGAAGCCGACATACAGCCTCATCCTCGACGTACTCGCTTCAGGTCGCTCAATTGCCGGCGAGCGAGTTTCCCGCCGGCCCGCGTGCGCTCGCCGGCGCAGAGCGGTCGCCCCGCAAGCAGGCTGCGCTCGAGCCATCTTATGGCCGCGCGACGGACCGCCTGGTCGACTCGCTCGACAGAGCCATCCCCCTCCCCTCCACCTTGCGCTCTTTTCTCGCCTACATGGCCGGCCTCCTTCTGATCGCCGCCGGCATGCTGCTGCACGTATCGCTCTCCGCGCAGATCCTGCAAGCGCGCGTCGAAGTTGACCGGCTGAAAGAGGTGCACGACAGCATTCAAAACCGCAACGCGGAATTGGTGTGGGAGATCGCTCGCAAAACCAACCTGGAGCACATCCAACAGGCCGCCTATGCGCAGGGGTATCGACCGATCACCCAACGGCAGTATGTGTTCGTGCCTGCCACATTTCCTGCCCTGCCCGTGTCTGCCCAACAGGCTGCGCCGCCTGCCATACGCCCGGCGCAGCAACCCGCCCAAGCCGGACCGGCGCGCGCCGCGGCAACGCCCATGCCTGAAGGGCGCAACTTGGCGCAGTGGTGGCAGCCCTGGCAGGAACGAATCGAGACAACGGCAACCAGGCTGCTCGAACGCGTTATGGCCCCTAGCACAGATGGGGATGCATTCTAAGGAAAGAGCGTGAACGTCAATCGGCCTAACCGGCGCTTTCTGATCCTGGCCGTCTCTTTCGGCCTTATTATCTTTATTATCCTGGCGCAAGCCTCCTACTATCAGGTTTTTGGCGGGCGGCGCGCCCTGGCGGAACGACCCATCGTCAAGGAGCCCGCCCCGCGCGGTATGGTCGTAGACAGCCACGGCGTCCCGCTGATCGTCAACCGCCATTTCTTCCGGGTCGCGGCAACGCCCAATTTGATCATGGGCGACATCGCCCGCGACGAGGTCGCCAAGCAACTCGAAAGCCTGCTCGGCTTACCCTACGCCAACACCTTTTCCACGTTGCAGGGCCGCCAAGAATATCCATTTGCCATCCTGGCCGACGCCATATCGCTCGAAGAGGCGAACCTGCTCAATGAGACCAAGCAGCGGCTGGCGACAGAGCAAGGCATGTTCCCCCTTCAGCATGTCTACGTCACCCCCATGACCCGCCGATCCTATCCGCAGGGCGAGGCGTTAGCCCACCTTACCGGCTTTGTCTCCGTCGAGTATGGGGGCGTCAGCGGAATTGAAGAGTACTATGACGAATTTCTGCCGGCGGACGGCATCGGCCTGCTCGAAGAAGATACAGCCGCTCTTGACGCGCTGCCCGCCGATGTCCGGCGCTTCCTGCCCTCCGCCCCAGGCAAGGACCTGGTGCTGACGGTTGACCGCACCATCCAATGGATTATTCGCGAAGAGTTGCGCAGAGGGCTGGAAGAGTTTAAGGCGGTCAGCGGCTCGGTGATCGTTCTCGATCCGCGCACCGGCGCGCTGCTCGGCATGGTCAATCTGCCCGACTTCGACCCCAATCGCTACGAGCAAGCGCCTGTCGAGTTCTTCCGCAACCCCGCCGTCAGCGCCCAGTACGAACCCGGCTCGGTATTTAAGATCGTGACCATGGCCGCCGCGCTCGACAGCGGCATGATCGAACCGACCACCATCTTCACCGATACCGGTTCCTACACCATCGGCGAACGCGTGGTCTTCAACAGCGACCGCAATGCCTACGGAGAGGTCACCGCGGCCGAAGCTCTGGCGCGTTCACTCAACGTCATTACCGCCGAAATATCCGACACAATGGGACCGGAGCAATTCTACCGCTATCTGCGCCAGTTCGGTCTCGGCGAAGCCACCAAAATTGACCTCTCCGGCGAGATCAACGGCAGCATCAAGACGCCGGCCGTTCCTCAGTGGAGTCGTTCCGATTTGGGCACCAACAGTTTCGGCCAAGGGCTTGCAGTCACGCCCATTCAGATGGCGAATGCAACCGCGGTTATCGCCAATGGCGGCAAGATGATGCAGCCCTACGTTGTGGCCGCCCGCGTGGCGGATGAGCGCGTCCAGTTTACGAAGCCGGCTGCGGTCCGCCAGGTCATATCGCCCGAAGCGGCCAACGAACTGACAGAGATGATGATCCAGGTCGTCGAAACGTCCAGCGTCAAGGCGGGCGTGCCCGGCTACAGAATCGCCGGCAAGAGCGGTACGGCCCAGATCCCCCTGGAAGACGGCTCCGGCTACGAAAAGTCGGAGACGATCGTCAGTTTCGTCGGCTTTGCGCCGGAAAACCCGCGGTTTGTCCTCCTTGTCAAGATGGACCGACCCGACCCCACGATCAACCAGTGGGCCAGCCACACCGCCGCGCCTGTCTTCAGCCGCATCGCGCAGCGCCTGCTCGACTACATGAATATCCCGCCGGACACCGCGTTGTCGTCCGGCGAAGCCGCTACCGGAGAATAACCCTTGCCCCCCGCCGTCACCACCCAGATCACGCAGCACACGCTATGGCAAGCGCTTATCGGTGACTTGCCCCCGCTTGCGCTCGCCCCTAATCTGATCCAGCGCGCCACGCTGGACAGCCGCACCGTAGAGGCGGGGGATCTCTTCATAGCGCTGCCCGGCCAGACCACCGACGGCAATCTCTTCGTCGCCCAGGCCTTTGCAAGCGGCGCACAGGCCGTGCTTTGCGAAGCTCGCGGCCGCGCCCAAGCCGCCGAAGCCGGCGCCGTCATCCTCGAATGCGCGGCCGCGAGCGATACCGCCGCGCGCTGGCGCGACGCCCCTGCCAACGCCCTGACGGGCAAGCCGTTGGCCTACATCGTCGAAGACGCCACGCTCGCTATGCAGAAGGTCGGCGGCTTCCAGCGCGTTCATCGCAGCCATCCCGACCTCAAGGTCATCGGCATCACCGGCAGCGTCGGCAAGACCAGCACCAAAGAACTGACCGCCGCAGTCGTCAGCCGTCGCTACCTCACCCTGCACAACATCGGCAACCTCAACAGCGAACAGGGATTGCCCCTCACGCTGATGGAGCTCGGTCCTGCGTACGAACGCGCCGTGCTAGAAATGGCTATGTACGACATCGGCGAGATCGCCACGCTCTGCCGGTTGGCCAGACCGCAGATCGGCGTCATCACCAATGTCGGCGTCAGCCATCTCAGCCGTCTCGGCGCCATCGAACGGATCGCCCAGGCCAAGGCGGAATTGGTGCGGGCATTGCCAAGCGCCGGCGACGGCGGCATCGCCATCCTCAACTGGGACGACGATCATGTGCGGGCCATGGCCAAGCTCACAAACGCCAAGATATTCAAATACGGGCTGACGCCGCAAGCGGATCTCTGGGCAGACGACATTCACGGCGAAGGCATGAACGGCATCCGCTTCCGCTTCCACTATCGCACCCCAGGCCAAGAGGAAGCGGAAACGCTCTATGTGCGCGTGCCTCTCTTGGGCAGGCACAGCGTACACACCGCGCTGCGCGCCGCTGCCGTCGGCTTGGCGGATGGCCTTAGCTGGGAGGAGATCATCGCCGGCATGCAGAGCATCCCCGGCCAACTTCGCCTTGTCGTCGTCTCCGGCATCAACCACTCCACCGTCATCGACGACACCTACAATGCCAGCCCAGACAGCATGATCGCAGCGCTCAACCTGCTCCACGACCTAGACCCGGAAAATAACGGGCGCCGCGTCGCCGTCCTAGGCGATATGCTGGAACTCGGCGACTACACCAGCGAAGGTCACAAGATGGTCGGCCGTCGCGCCGCCGATGTAGCCGACCTGCTGGTCACGGTTGGTGAGTTGGGGCACGCCATCGGCGAAGAAGCGCAGGATGCCGGCTTTTCCACAGATTCTCTCTATATGATGGACGACGCGGCGCAAACCGTCAGACTCCTGTCCGAAATCCTGGCGCCCGGCGACCTTGTCTTGGTGAAGGGCAGCCGCGCCGTCGGTATGGACTCCATCGTCGCGGCCATCGCCCAAGACAACCCGGCGCGCCGCTTCACTCAATCGCAAGCCTCGGAAGGCTGACTTATGGCATATGCGTTGACGTTGGGCGCTGTGAGTTTCCTGCTGGCCGTGGGATGGGGCCGGCCGTTGATCAAGCTGCTCAAGCACTATCGACTAGGCAAGCAGATCCGTGTGGAAGAACCGGACGTCCATCAGGTCAAGACCGGCACGCCCACCATGGGCGGCATTCTCATCGTCGTGCCCGTCCTGCTCATCACCGGCGGCCTCAACATCGCCAACCTGTGGGGCCTCACGGCTATCGGCCAAAGCACGCTGATCCTGTTTTTCTGCCTCGGCTCCTTCTCAATCCTCGGCGGCATCGACGACTTGCAGGGCATCAAGGGATTGGGCGGTCGCGGCATTGGGCTCAGCCCGCGCATGAAGAGCAGTTTCCAGGTGCTCTTCGCCACGATCATCGCGCTGGTTCTTTATTTCGGCCCGCCGCACTGGGACTACATGGGCGTGCCCGGCTTCCCGGACTTCTTCCGCATCGGCCCGATCATCATGCCGATCACCGTGCTGATCATCGTCTTCACGAGCAATGCCGTCAACCTGACCGACGGCCTGGATAGTCTCGCAGGCAGCATCAGCAGCATCGCCTTCGCCTGCTACGGCGCCATCGCCTTCTTGCAGAACCAGATCTATCTCACGGCCTTCTGCTTCACCATCGTCGGCGCGCTCCTGGCGTTTCTGTGGTACAACGCCCACCCGGCGCAATTGTTCATGGGCGACGTCGGCAGCCTACCGCTAGGCGCGACGCTCGGCCTCGTCGCAGTGATGACAGGCCAGTGGCTCCTGTTGCCCGTGGTCGGCTTCGTCTTCGTGATGGAAGCCGGAAGCGTCATCTTGCAGGTGGCCTACTTCAAGTTGACCAAGCGACTCTACGGCGAAGGCCGCCGCATCTTCAAGATGTCGCCCCTTCACTATCACTTTGAACTGCTTGGCTGGAGCGAGACGCAGGTCAAGGAACGTTTCTGGCTGATTGGCGTTATGTGCGGCATGCTCGGTGTCGCGCTCGCCCTTATCTGACAAGGAGTCAGGCATGCGCAGGCCGCATCAGGACAGCGTGAATTTAGGCCATTGGCCGTGGATGCCCGATACTGGCGTAGAACGACCGATGCCGGCGACCGTCGCCGGCTTGCCGATGCCCATGAATCCATTGCCGCAGCCAGCCGACTATCACCCCGCCGTGAGCATCGACGCCATCGCCAAAGCCTTTGCCGGTCGCCGCATCGTCATCCTCGGCCTCGCGCGGCAGGGTCTGGCGCTGGCCCGCTTCTTTTGCAGTTGCGGCGCCCATGTCACGGTCAGCGACTTGGCTTCCGCCGACGCCCTACAAGCCGAACTGGCGGCGCTCGGCGATCTGCCGGTCGAACTAGCCCTCGGCAGCCATCCGCTCTCGTTGCTCGACGGCTGCGACCTGCTCTGCCTGAGCGGCGGCGTCTCCCCGCAAAGTGCATTCGTCGCCGAGGCGGCGGTGCGGAACATCCCCCTCAGCAACGATAGCCTCCTCAGCCTGCAGATCGCCAAGGCGCTCGATCTCGGCCCTGTGGTCGCCATCACCGGCAGCAGCGGCAAGACGACCACGACCACCCTGACGGGCAAGATGCTCGCCGGTAAGGGAAAACAGGTGCATGTTGGCGGCAACATCGGCCTACCCTTGCTCGACCGCCTCGACGCGGTGCGGCGCCGCGAGCCGATTGTTCTCGAACTCAGCAGTTTCCAGCTTGAGCTGTTTGACCCTGCCTTGGCCTGGGGGCGCGTCGACCAGGAGGGGCCGAACGTCGGCGCCATCCTCAACATCACCCCCAACCACCTGGATCGCCATCCCTCGATGGTCGCCTACGCAGCCGCCAAGCTCAATCTGCTGCGTTCTATGCCGGCAGGCGCCCGTCTGATCGTCAACATGGACGATCCTGTAACAGCGGCGCTGGTTTCCGCCCCGCCAGAGTTAGGCGTCCGGGCCGCATCCAATCACTCGCAGCCGATTCCCGTTGAGTGGGGCCTTGAGCCGCTGCTGGCCGAGGCGCGCGCCCTGATTCGCCGGCGCAACCTGCGCCTGATCCCGTTCAGCCGCCTGCAGCGCCTCACCCGCGGCGCCTGGCTGGAAGACGACATCTTGATGCTGCACGGCCGGCCCATCTGCCGACGCCGGGATGTGAAGCTGCGCGGCGATCACAACATCAGCAACCTCCTCGCGGCTGCGGCCATCAGCCACGCCGCCGGAGCTGATCCGGATTCGATTCGCACTGTCGCCAAGACCTTTGCAGGCGTGCCGCACCGCCTGGAAGTCGTCGCCCAGGCCAACGGCATCACCTGGATCAACGACAGCATCGCCACCTCGCCCGAACGCGCCATCGCCGGGCTGCGCAGCTTCCCTGCGGGCGAACAGACATTGATCCTGCTCGCCGGCGGGAAGGACAAGAACCTGTCGTGGGACGCGTTCGCGGCCGAGTCGCTCGCCCGCGTCAGTTTCCTCATCGGCTTCGGTCACAGCGGCTCCATGATTGTCAATGCGGTCAAGGAGCGGGCGCGCTTCGGCCAGCAGCCGGTTCCAGGTTACGCCGTGGTGCAGCGCCTCGACGAAGCGATCGAACTCGCCGCCCGCATCGCGCCGCCCAACAGCGTCGTCCTGCTTTCGCCGGGCGGCACAAGCTTCGATGCCTACCGCAACTTCGAAGAGCGCGGCGAGCACTTTCGTCGGCTCGTCCATAAACTGCTTGAAAACCAGCCACAGACGTCCGCCCCCAATCCAGGCAGCGCGGCGCAGAATTCGCCGCCGCTATGACGGCGCAGAGATGACGGCATAGAGATGATGGCGCAGAGATGACGGCACAAAAACGCGGCGCATCCGATAACCGCACATACGATTGGGGGCTCGTGTCCATCGTGGCTTCGCTCTTGGCGTTCGGCGCGGTCATGGTCTTCAGCGCCAGCTTCGCCCAAGGCATCTACGGCTTCGGCGATCCGTTCTACTTCCTTATCTACCAGTTGCTCTGGATCGCGCTGGGCATCGTCGCTCTGGTTGTGGCCGCGCGCATTCCTTACTCATTCTGGGAAAAGTGGAGCGTCCCCCTGATGGGCTTCGCCCTCCTCTCTCTGGTCGCGGTCGTGCTCCTCGGCGACGAGACCTTCGGCTCCACGCGCACCTTTTTCGGCGGCAGAGTGCAGCCCAGCGAGCCGGCAAAGATCGCTATCATCATCTACATCAGCGCCTGGCTCGCCAGCAAAGGCGCACGCGTGCGCGATGTGCAGGTCGGCCTGATGCCTTTTGCAGTGCTCATGGGCATCATCACCGTGTTGCTTGTGTCCCAGCCCGACATCAGCACCGCCTTTCTAATCGTCGCCACCGCAATCATCATGTTTTTCATCGCCGGGGCCAACCTCAAGCAGTTGGCGTTGATCGCGGCGGGCGGCGCCGTCACGTTCTGGCTCATCATCCGCTACAGCACATATGCCGGCGGGCGCGTGGAGCGCTTCGTTGAATCCTTCAAGGACCCGATCGCGAGCAATGAGTGGCAGACGGGCCAGGCAATGCGAGCCCTAGCCCGCGGCGGACTGACCGGCGTCGGCCTGGGCAATAGCGAAGCCAAACTGCCCGGTCGCCTGCCCGTGAGTTGGAGTGACAACATCTTCGCCGTGATCGGCGAGGAACTGGGCCTCTTAGGCGCGCTGATCGTTATCCTGTTGTTCGCCCTGCTTGCTTATCGCGGCTTGCGCACCGCGCTACGCGCTCCGGACAACTTCGGCATGCTGTTGGCGACCGGCATTACGGCCCTGGTGACGCTGCAAGCCCTGCTCAACGCGGCCGTCGCCGTGGCCGTAGCTCCGCCCACCGGCGTAACCCTCCCGCTCATCAGCTATGGCGGCAGTTCGTTGGTCACGATCATGGGCGGCATCGGCATTCTGTTAAGCGTCGGCCGCTCGCACGGGGCTAGGGCGCCCGACGCTTCATCAATGGACTCATTAGGACAATCAACGTATGCGCGTCTTGATTTCAGGTGGCGGGACAGGGGGACACGTGTACCCGGCGCTGGCGGCGGCAGAACAGCTTCTGCCGGCCCGCCAAGCGGCGGGCGGCCCACACCCCAATCCCGCACATCCACCGGCCGCTCCGCTCGCCGCACGCGACAGCGCGCCGATTGAAGCGCCGGCCCATGCCGTACTCTGGGCGGGCAGCGCGCAGGGCATGGAACAAGCGCTCGTCCAAAGGGCGGGCATCAACTATCGCGGCATTAGCACGGGACAACTGCGCGGGAAAAATCCGTTGACTACCGTGGCGAATGCTGGCAAAATGATTGCAGGATTCGGCCAGAGCCGGGCCATCCTGGCCGATTTTCGCCCGGACGTGTGCCTGGCGACCGGCGGCTACGTCTGCACGCCGGTCGTGTTAGCCTGCCGGCAGCGCGGCGTCCCGGTGCTGATCTACCTGCCCGATGCGGTCCCCGGTTCCGCCATTCGCTGGTTGAGCCGGCTGGCCCAGCGGGTTGCGGTTAGCTTTGCCGATGCCGCGCCCTATTTCGGCGGCCTGGCCCCGCAGGGCAAAGCCGTAGTGACCGGCTATCCCGTGCGCGCAGATCTGGTCGCTGCAGCCCAAGACCGGCCGAGCGCCAGGCGGCGTCTCGCTGAGATGCTGGGGCGGCCGCTGACCGGCCCGAACGACGCCGGCTTGCCGTTGCTATTGGTTTGGGGAGGCAGCCAGGGAGCGCGCAGCATCAACCTGGCGACGTGGGCCGCACTGCCGCAGATCCTGCCGCACGCTCAGGTTGTGCATGTGGTCGGCCTGCGCGACTGGCCGCTGACCGAAACGCACGTACAGGAGCAGGTCGCCGCACCGGACTGGCGGCCGGAATGGACCGAACGTTACCACCCGGTCGACTACCTGCACGAAGCGATGCCCTATGCGCTGGCCGCGGCCGACCTTACCGTGGCGCGCGCCGGGGCAAGCATATTAGGAGAGTTTCCGGTCGCCGGTCTGCCGTCGATATTGGCGCCGCTGCCATACGCCGGGGTCAATCAATTGCAGAACGCGCGCATTCTAGAGCGCAACGAAGCGGCTGTCATCGTCACAGACGCGCAATTGGCTGCGCAGCTTGGGCCGGCCGTGACTGCGCTGCTCACGGATCGCGAGCGGCTGCTGCACATGGAGCGCGCCGTACGCAGCCTGGCGCAGCCGGACGCTGCCCGGCGCATCGCGCACGAACTCGAGCGGCTTGCCGCCAACCAGATGCAATAGACGTCACGCGAAAGATACCGGTATGATCGGCGAAGTCGCCATCCTCATCTCACTGCTCATCTACCTGACCTTCTTCGGGTGGCTCGGTTGGCGGCGCGGCTTCTCTCGCGAACTGACCGTCGCCATCATCGCATTGCTGAGTTGGCTCTTGCTTCAGCAGAGCGGGGACATCGTGGTGGCGATGGCGAACCTGATCGCCGCAGGCCTGCAATTCGCGTTCGCCGGCGGCTTCACCGGCAGCGCAGATGAGGCCTTCGCCGCGCTCACCAGCGCGCCCGAACTGGTCGGCGCAGACACGCGAGACGCCTTTCTATACGTCGTCTGGGTGATCGTCTTCATCGTCGCCTACCTGGCGACCGGCTGGATCATCGCCGACAAAAAGAGTGAAAAGAACGGCTGGGCCATCGTCCTAGGCGTGCTTAACGGCTTCTTCTTCGCCATGGTCTTCCTGCCCAGCCTAGACGCGCTCTTTTCGCCCGAGGGAACCACAACCGAACTGGATACCGGCATCAACCTGCTCTCGATGATGGGCAGGGGCGCTCGCCTACTTTGGGACGTGGTGGTCGCCATCTGGGGACTGATCGCACCGCTCGGTTCGGTCGGCATCCTGATCGTGTTGACCGCCATCTTGGTCATCGCCGCCATGTCGATCCGCGGCGGGGCCAAGGCTAAATCATGACGCTATCCGAAACCCTGAAACCCTGGAACCTGTATGGGACCGATTGAGATTCTCTACCTGACTATCGGCATCATCGTCGTCCTGATCGGCTTGGCACGCGGCTATGTCAAAGAGCTAGGTTCGACCTTGATCATCTTGGTCGCGCTCTTCATCTTGACTTTCTTCAAGGAGCCGATCGACACCGCACTGGGCGCGGCCGCACAAGGCGCATTCGGAGCCGAAGACGGTACGGAGCCGGAGTTGCTGCTCAGCCTGTTCTACACGTTCGTCTTTGTGGGGATCGTCTTTGCCGGCTATGCCGGGCGCACCCTCACGTTCGGCGGGCAGCCGGCGCCGCCGCCGCAAGGGCTCTTGCTCAGCCTGTTGGTCGGCATCATCAACGGCTATCTCATCGCCGGGACGCTATGGTATTACCAGGAAGCCTACGGCTATCCGTTCTTCAGGCCCTTCCAAAGCGAGTTTACAGAGGCGGCGCAGACCATGATCGCCTTCCTGCCGCCCTCTCTATTCGAGGACAACCCGGTCTATTGGATCATCCCGGTTGCCATCCTGCTGATCATTCGTGTACGCGGCTAGGGCCGCGATGTCCGCCGAGAGGCGCATCCTTATTGACTTATTGATATGCAGACCGAACGAATTGTGAACGAAACCAAGCCCGGAGATTGGCGCGAACGCCTCGGCAGGCGCGACCCATCGCTGCGCGTCCACCTCATCGGCATCGGCGGGGCCGGCCTTAGCGCCATCGCCCGCGTCCTGCTCGAGATGGGGGTAGCCGTCAGCGGCAGCGACATGCAGGACGGGCCGGTCACCGCCCGCCTCGCCCAGCACGGAGCGACCGTCTTCGCGCAACAGACAGCCGACAACCTCCTCGACCAACCCGTTGACCAGCGTCCCCACGTCGTGCTGATCAGCAGCGCCGTCCACGACAACAACCCCGAACTGGCTGCTGCTCGCCAACTCGGTCTGCCGGTCGTCAAGCGCGTCGACTTTCTGCCCGCTCTCCTGCAGGGCCGGCAGGTCATCGCCGTCGCCGGGACGCACGGCAAAAGCACCACCACCGCCATGATCATTCAAGTGCTGCGCGCGGCCGGCCTCGACCCGGGCTTCATCGTCGGCGCCAACTTGCCGGGCCTGGGCAACGCCGCCGCCGGAAGCGGCCCGCACTTCGTCATCGAAGCGGACGAATACGACCACATGTTCCTTGGTTTGGAACCCACAGTCGCAGTCATTACCAATGTCGAGTGGGACCATCCGGACTGCTACCCCACCCCGTCCAGCTTCCGCAAAGCCTTCATGCAGTTCGTCGACCGGGTGAGCCGCAGCGGCCTAGTCATCTCCTGCAGCGACGATCAAGGCGCAGAGGCATTGCGCAGCTATACCTATTCACGTGGCCCGCGCTGGATCACCTACGGCCTGAATGAAGCGGCGGACATGCGCGCCGTCTTGCGCTTTCAACCAGACGGCGACACGAGCGCGGCAGATCTAGTGTGGTGGCACGCCCCTGCCGGGCGACTTCGCCTGCGCGTGCCCGGCGTACACAACATCCGCAACGCCCTGGCGGCCCTGGCGGTGAGCAGTTGGTGCGATGTGCCGCTAGAGCAGGCGCTGGACAGCCTGGCGCACTATACGGGCGTCGCCCGCCGCTTCGAGGCCAAAGGCGAAGCCGCCGGCGTACAGGTCTTCGATGACTACGCTCACCACCCGACCGAGATCATGGCGACATTGGCCGCCGCACGCCAGCGCTTTCCGGACCGGCGCATCTGGGCCGTGTTTCAGCCGCACACCTTCAGCCGCACGCAACGCATGCTCTATCGCATGGGCGACAGCTTCGAGCACGCCGACCAGGTGATCGTCACCGACATCTTTGCCGCGCGCGAGGCCGACGACGGCAGCGTCAGTTCCGCCGAACTGGTTGCCGCTAGCCCCCATCCCGCCATCCGCCACATTGCCGGCCTGTGCGAGTGCGCCGACTACCTGGCAGCGCACGCGCAAGCCGGCGACATCGTGATCACGCTAGGTGCGGGCGACGGCTATAAGATCGGAGAAATACTTCTGGCGCAATTGCAAGCAAGCGAGAAGGACGGCTAGACCGCGCGCCGCGGCAGCCGCAGAAGAGGATATGACGGACAGTGTAGAGAGTGTGGATCGTCGAATCGACTTTGCGCCTTTGGAGGCATACGGCATCCGCGTTGAGCGGCAGGTCAGCCTGGCGCCGCATACGACGATCAAAATCGGCGGGCCGGCGGAGTACTTCGCCACGGTCGCTACAGCAGAACAGATGTCGGCCCTTATCCGCTGGGCGCAATCGGTTCGCCTGCCCTATTTCGTACTCGGCGGCGGCAGCAACATCTTGATCAGCGACGCCGGCATACGAGGCCTGGTGATCTACAACCGCTGCCGCGCCGTTGCGCCGGCCGTTCCCGCTGCGGACGGGGCGAGCGTATCCGTCTCGGCGGAAAGCGGGGCTGCGCTGGCGGGCCTGGCGCGGCGAACCGCACGAGAGGGGCTATCCGGCTTGGAGTGGGCCGTCAGCGTGCCGGGCACTGTGGGCGGCGCGGTCGTAGGCAACGCCGGCGCCCACGGCAGCGAAATCAAGGACAACCTGATCGCGGCCCAGACAATCGACGCCGGCGGCGCGCTTCGCACTTGGGCCGCGGCCGATTTGAGCTACGGCTATCGCAGCAGTGCGCTGAAGCGGCTCCGCCCGCTGCAGGCCGGCTTCAAACCGGTGGTGATCAGCGCCGCCTTTCGCCTTCAACCCGGCGACGGTGATGCCATCCGCGCCCGCGCCGACGGCAACCTGGCGCATCGCCGCCGTACACAGCCGGTCGAGCCGAGCCTCGGCAGCACCTTTATAAACCCGCCGGGCTATCACGCAGGCCGCCTGATCGAACAAGCAGGGCTGAAGGGCGCCCACGTCGGCGGGGTGCAAGTCAGCCGGCTGCACGCCAATTTCCTGATCAACCCAGGCGGCGCGGGGAGTGCAACTGCTGCCGACTTCATGGCGTTAGTACATCACATCCAAGACGTCGTGCAGAGGGTTTGCGGCGTGACCCTTGAACCGGAAATCCAACTCGCCGGAGAATGGCAATCGGCATGAACACAAGAAGATCTCTGCGCATCGGCGTCATTTTTGGCGGGCGCAGCAGTGAACACGAAGTCAGCCTATCCAGTGCGGGCAACGTCATCGACGCGCTGCAAAAAGCCGGACATACCGTCGTCCCCATCGGCATCACCCCGCACGGCCGCTGGCTGACGGCCGGCGACCCGTTGCGCCGGCTCACCTTTGCAACCAACGGCGATGTCCCCGTCCACTCCGACCTCGTCGCCCCAGAGGACAACCTCGTCGAAACGGACAAGTGGGCGCTGCTTCCGCGCCCCTCGCGCGGGCAGCAACTGCCCGACATCGACGTGATCTTTCCTGTTCTGCACGGCCCTTTCGGAGAAGACGGCACGGTGCAAGGTCTATTAGAAATGGCGAACATCCCCTATGTGGGCTGCGGCGTGCTCGGCAGCGCCGTCGGCATGGACAAAGCCGTGGTGCGGCAGATCTTCACCGCCGCGGGCATCAGGCAGACGCCCGCCTGCGTGGTGATGCGCAAAGCCTGGCAGCGCGAACCGGACGCGGCCATCGCCGGCGTCGAAGACGAGTTGAGCTACCCGCTCTTTGTCAAGCCGGCCAACATGGGCAGCAGCGTCGGCGTAAGCAAGGCGCGCACCCGTGCCGAGTTGGGCGATGCCATCGACATCGCCTGCCGCTACGACCGCAAGGTCCTCGTCGAGCAAGCCGTGCCCAATGCCAGAGAGATCGAGGTCAGCGTGCTGGGCAACGAGGAGGTCATCGCCAGTGTGCCCGGCGAGATCATCCCCGGCGCCGAATTCTACGACTATGCGGCCAAGTACCTCGACGACACCAGCGAGTTGCTCATCCCGGCCCCGCTCAACCCTGAGCTGACGGCCGAGGTTCAAGAAATCGCCATGCGCGCCTTCCGCGCCATCGACGGGTCCGGCCTAGCCCGCGTCGACTTCCTACTCGACGACCGCAGCGGCTTGCTCTATCTGAACGAACTGAACACCATGCCCGGCTTCACGCGTATCAGCATGTATCCCAAACTGTGGGAAGCCAGCGGCATCAGCTACGCCGAACTGGTCGACCGGCTCGTCCAGTTGGCGCTGGAGCGTTACGAAGACAAGCAGCAGAATCAGACCACGCACTAAGCGCAATCACGAAGCGCATACGAGAGCGGAAACAATGGCATTGGGCGCAAGAGATCAGTCAAAGAACCCCAAAACGAGGCAGTCCGGCTCGGCTGTCCATTCGGTCAGCATCCCCCGCACCGCGGCGACGGCGCGCAATCGTCCTGCTGCAGGCCGCAGGCGCACGGTCAAGCGCGGGATGCGCCGCTTCGAGTCTGCCATTGCCCGTCTCGAGATCGGCGAGCGTCTGCCCAGCGCTGCGGGCATCACACGCGTCGCCCTGGGCAGCGGCTGGCATTCCAGCAAGGTTGTCAG
>Ga0334887_1002779_pt1 | contig 18785 bp, 13 predicted proteins | sample GraSluR1_MG_10_FD_207217 | JGI IMG/M metagenome (GOLD analysis project Ga0334887, IMG submission 207217) | Sludge microbial communities from methane-producing bioreactor in Wageningen University, Netherlands - Granular Sludge_18_07-R1 | ecosystem: Engineered > Bioreactor > Anaerobic >...
AACTGGTGGTGGAGCTGGGCAGGCAAATGGGTGTTTCCGGCGCAGACCTGGATCGTTTGCGGCGCGGTGCTATTTTGCATGATATTGGCAAGATGGGCGTCCCGGACAGCATCCTGCACAAACCTGGCAAACTTACCCCGGATGAATGGGAAATTATGAAAAAGCATCCGGTATACGGATACCAGATGCTTTCGAACATTGATTTTTTGCGGGATTCACTGGATATTCCACTGTATCACCATGAGCGCTGGGATGGTACGGGCTATCCAGAGGGGTTGAAAGGCGAGGAAATCCCTCTTCCGGCACGAATTTTTGCGATCATTGATGTATGGGATGCGGTCACCAATGACCGTCCATACCATGCCGCCTGGAGTCATGAAGAGGCACTGGCCCATGTTTATGAGCAGGATGGTAAACATTTTGACCCGCAAGTGGTGAAAAGTTTTCTGGCTATTCTCAATTTGGGGGAGACGGCAGGGAAATGAATGCCTGGAATTAACCAGCAGCGCGTAGTTTGATGCGTTGTGCGAGAATGAGAGGGTGCGCCCAATCTTTTTAAGAGGATTGGGCGCCGTCCTTTTCTCCTCCTTTTTTTGATGGTTGTGACTCTGGAATTATATAGGCAGAAATCCTTTTCTTAAAATTTGTTGACTTCCAAAACGTTTTGGTGTATGATATTAATGTATCCAAAACGTTTTGGTTTCATTGTGATCCTAAGGATAAATCAATGGCTATGGTGACGCTTAAAGATATTGCGAAAGCAACGGGGAAATCGATAACTACTGTTTCGCGCGCCTTGAATGATTATGATGATGTCAGTGCGGCGACAAAAGTACTTGTGCGGCGGGTGGCCGCAGACCTGGGGTACGTTCCGAATATTGTTGCCCAAAGATTACAAAAACAGCATACGGACACGATCGGCTTGATCCTTCCCACTTTTGGACCGCGTTTTTCTGACCCTTTTTTCAGTGAGTTGCTGGCCGGGGTGGGGAACCGCGCGGCAGACCTGGGATATGATCTGCTTGTGGCAACACGTGCGCCGGGGGAAGAGGAAACCAAAGCGTATTGCTCAATGGTGCAGGGCGGCCAGGTGGATGGTTTTGTGCTGGTGCGCACCCGCCGTAAAGATGCCCGCATAGAATGCTTGAAAAATGCCAATTACCCGTTTGTGGCTTTTGGGCGTGCAGAAGCAGGCTATGATTTCCCTTACGTGGACGAAGATGGGGTGTATGCCATGCAGCTGGTGGTCAAGCATTTGGTTGCTTTGGGACACCGGCGGATCGCCTGCATTGCCCCGCCGCCGGAGCTGATGTTTGCTGCGTATCGCAAGCAGGGCTTCCTGGAAGAAATGAAAAAGGCAAACATTGAAATGGATGCGGCTCTTTTCCGCGTGGGGGATTTGACCCAACGGGATGGCTATGAACAGGCCAGTGCACTTATGGATTTGCCTGATCCGCCAACAGCGATTGTGTCTTGCAATGACTTGATGGCTTTTGGGGCGATGAGTGCTGCGCAGGATCGCGGACTTGTCGTTGGAAAAGATATTTCCATTACCGGGTTTGACGATATTCCTATGGCAGAACATTCCCATCCTTCATTAACGACAGTGCATCAACCGATTTATCAAATTGGCAGCATGGTTTGTGAGATGCTTATTCAACTGATTCGGGGAGAAGAGCTTAAAGAGAAACATATTCTTCTCAAACCAGCGTTAATTGCGCGGCAATCCAGTGGAGTGCTGACGAATGAAAACAGGAGGTGAACGATTCGTTAAATAAACCCCAACAATTTTACGAGTTTGATGTTTCTATTTACCAATATTTTGAAAGGAAGGAGAATCATGAAAAAGAAATTCAGATTGTTTTTCGTTGTTCTGGTGATTGCAGGCATGCTTTTGGCGTCCTGTGCGCCTGCTGTACCAGAAACGGCTGGGCAGGTTACGGACCTGGAAGCCCAGATAGCGGCATTGCAGGCAGATCTTGAGGCTGCCAAAGATGCGGCGGTGGAAGCAGGGAAAGATATTGATGTGGGGGAAGTTGGGGAAGAATTGCAGGCACAGCTTGATCAACTGCAAGGACAGCTGTCTGCTATTCAAAATCGCACGGTTATCGAATTCTGGACAACAGACAATGAAGAAGAACGGGTAAAGGCGTACGAAGCAGTTGCCGCCCGTTACATGGAATTGCATCCTGAAGTTGAGGTACGGATTGTCCCGATTGAAGAAAATGGTGTTTCGCAGCGCATTTCGACGGCGGTAGCCGCCAACCGGCTGCCGGACATCGTGCGCATGGGCGTTGAGCGTGTGGCTGCTTTCGCTGCGGATGGCATTCTGGATCAGGATGCGGCTGTGGCTACCATTCAATCCATTGGTGAAGATGACTTCCGCGATGGCCCGCTGCAGATGGTAACCGATCCGTCAACCGGCAAGTATGCTGCCGTACCGTTTGATGGCTGGATCCAGGCAATCTGGTACCGTCAGGATTTGTTCGATGACCTGGGCCTGCCGGCCCCGATTAAGTGGGAAGATATCCAGTCTGCCTGCAAGACTTTGCCTGGCAACGATGATCTGCTGTACGGGATTACCCTGGGCACTGACCCCGGTCAGAACTACGGTCATCAGGTGTTTGAACAGGTGGCGATTTCGAATGATGCCTGGCCTTTCGATGAGGCTGGCAACGTTACCATGGATACACCAGAAATGGTTGCCGCATTGGAATTTTACGCCAGCTTGCAGGAATGTGCTGTTCCTGGTCCGCAGTATTGGCGCGGCGCCCGCGAGGCGTATGAATTTGGACAGAGCGGGATGTTGTTCTACTCGACCTACATCATGGACGACCTGGTAGATGGTTCCGGTATGGAAGATGGCAGTATGGTTGATCTGGCTTATGAAGATCTGGCGGCCCGCACTGGTTTTGCTCCCTCGATGGAAGGCCCCAATGGCGCTGCCAGTTATGGTCAGTTGGTGGCGATGGGGATCATGCAGGGTGCCGATCCTGTTGCCCAGGATGTGTTGAAATTCTTCATGACGGATGAGAATTATCAGGAAATTCTGGCGCTGGCTCCGTTCGGCAAGGTGCCTGTGCTGGAAAGTGCCGTGGACGAATGGCAGAGCAGCAGTGAGTACTTCGCCAACTATCCGCCCGAGACGCTGGAATCGATCGCGGCTGGATATGATACCATGCAGCGCTGGCTCTTCCGCCCGGACTATGGAACTGTCGAACGCGCTGTTGTTGGTGATATTGAAGGCCGTTTGCTCATTCCACAGGTGATCAGCAATATTGCTATTGAAGGAACGATGACACCTGAAAGTGGCGCAGCATGGCTGCAGGAACAGGTTGAACTGCTGCGGGCTGAACGCAGCGCAGAATAACCTGGTTTTTCTCAGGCTGCACCGACACAATCTGGTCTGCCCACTCAACTGGGTGGGCAGACCCTCCCTTCTCCATTCTGAAAACAGAGGGCCGGCACGGTCAGCTCTCGTGTGTTGAACGAATAAACAGGCAGCCGGTACCGGTTTCGGTGATCCTATCAAAGGAGGCAGCGAATGTCGACAGTGTCACCACCTCAAAAGCGATCAATATTTGGGAACACAATGCACGCACGTGAGGTGCGCCTTGCCTGGGCATTGATCCTTCCCACCTTTTTGATTGTGTTTGGTTTGATCCTTTTCCCCGCAATTTTCAGCGTATGGATCAGTTTTCACAAGGTTGGTTTGAATAACCTGAATGATGTGCTGCATGCGCCTTTCATTGGTTTTGATAATTACAAGGCTGTTTTTTCAGATTTTGCCTTCAAGTGGAACGGTTTTTCCCAGATGGGCGCAGCTGTGACGACAGTTTTTTATTCCTTTGCTTCAACCATACTTACCCTGCTGTTTGGTTTGGTGGCGGCTTTGTTGTTGAATAGACCTTTCAAAGGCCGTGGTCTTGCGCGGGGAATTTTTCTTTTCCCCTATGTTGCGCCTGTGATCAGTGTTGCCTTTGTTTGGCGCTGGCTGCTCGATCCGCGGCCATCTGGCGTGCTCAATCATGTGCTCATGTCGTTGAATATGATTGAAGCGCCGAAAGCCTATCTGGCAACGCGCGGCCTGGCGATCTGGCTGGTGATCATTTTTCAAGCCTGGCGGTATTTTCCCTTTGCCATGTTGATGATCCTGGCGCGATTGCAGGCGATTGATGATACCCTGTATGAGGCAGCGGCTGTAGATGGCGCGAATGCCTGGCAGAAATTTCTGTATGTGACCATCCCGGAACTGCGGTATGTACTCGGCGCGACTTTCCTGCTGCGTTTGTTATGGACCTTCAATAAGTTTGATGATATCTGGTTGTTGACCGGCGGCGGGTATGGCACCAATGTTTTGCCTGTATTGACGTATCAGTTTAGTTTTAATTCGTATGACTTTGGTAAGGGAGCTGCCACAGCGATGATCATGCTGACCGCATTGGTGGTTTTCATTGCTGCGTATGTGCTGATTGTTATGCGCAATGCAGATGAAAGTTGATCAGGAGGAATTTTGATGTCGACTAAACAAGAATCGAATGGAGACCGCCCCCTCCGGTTTCTGGATCATCTGGCGGGCTGGATCAACTGGCCGCGGTTTCTTTTTGCGCTGGGGTTGTTCATCTTTTTCGCAATGATCCTCTTCCCCTTTTACTGGATGGTGAGCTCTTCTTTTAAATCACCCGCTGAAATTGCCAGCCGCACCCCGGTTTATATCCCTTCCCAACTGCGGCTGGACGCGTACAAAGAGTTGTTTGACGCGAATCAGGCGCATTTTCAGAATTTTGGGGCGAACATTGTCAACAGTATCCTGGTTGCGGTTCCGACGGCTTTGATCGCGGTGATTCTATCCACATTGGGGGCGTACGCCACAGCCCGGCTGCGTTTTAAGGGCCGTGAATGGATGCTGAATGGGGTTTTGGTGGTCTATCTTTTCCCGGCAGTGCTCTTGATCATTCCGTTGTTTGCCATGCTGGCGCAAATCAGCCAGGTGTTTGGGTTTGAAGTGCAGGATAATCTGGTCGTGCTCATTTTTACTTATCTGGCCCAGACATTGCCCGTGGCGCTGTATATGCTGACCAATTATTTTCGCACGATACCGGATGAAATTGAGCAGGCGGCCTTGATTGATGGCTGCACTCGTTTCGAAGTGATTTGGCGGATTGTGTTGCCGCTGGCTGTCCCTGCTTTGATCACGGTGGGCATCTATACCTTTATGATCGCCTGGAATGAATTCCTGTATGCATTTATTTTCCTGAACGACAGGGCCGCATTCACCATTCCCATCAAGATCAATACCATTTTTAACGACCCCAGCCCGCGCCCGCATGTGGTCATGGCAGCGTCAACGATTATGACGGTGCCCGTGATTGTGTTGTTCCTCGCTTTTGAAAAATTCCTGGAGCGCGGCCTGACCGCTGGTGGTGTCAAGGGGTAGTTTGCAGTTCATATTGGGTATATTTATTCCAACCGGCTGGCAGCGACAGGGTGTTGCTGGTATAGTATTGTGGTGCCGATCCGGCATGTGGTGTTAGACGAATTCAAATCGCGGATCTGCTTTTGAGGATTGACAAAGGGGTATGGTTCAACATCGGCTTGACGAGCGGAGCAGCGGTTGGCTGCGTTTCCATGAGGTATGTTCCTGTTTGGGCAGCTAAAACGATAGGGCCGGATGGTGAAGCGCGGTGATGCAGCGAATGCCATCCTGCCGCTGCTTGCCCAGACAGTGATGAAAAGGTGTGAAGAAAATGGCAAAGAATATTGGTATTTTTCATTATCAGGTCGGCCACACGGACGGTGTCTCGCTGGAATTGGAAAAATGGCAGCGTGTATTTGAGGAGAGGGGGCATACGGTGTATTTATGCGCCGGTGACCTGGGATCTGCCGAAGGCATATTGATCAGGGAGATGTACCATCATCTCCCTGAGATTGAGCGGCTGTATGACAATACGTTTCAGCCGCTGCACGATTTTAATGCCGAGGGATACAGGGCTGAATTAGCCCGCTGGGTCGATATTCTTGAAACACGCTTCCGCGCCTTTATTCGCGAAAAAGCGATCGATTTTATTGTGCCGGAAAATGTGTGGTGTGTGGCGGCTAATCCGGCTGTGGGCATAGCCCTGGAAAATGTGCGCCGTGAGTTTGACATTCCGGCCCTGGCCCATAACCATGATTTTTTCTGGGAGAGACAAAATGGGGTGGCGTTGAGCTGCGCGGCAGCCATCGAAATGGCCCAGGTGTATACGCCTCCCCGGGGCGGGAAGATCCAGCATGTGGTGATTAACAGCCTTGCGCGACAGCAATTGCTGCGGAGAAAGGGGATTGACTCCACGGTCGTGCCGAATATTTTTGATTTTCAAGCCCCGCCGTGGGTGAAAGATTCATATAATGCCGATTTTCGGGAGCGCATCGGGTTGAAAGAAAAGGATGTGCTCCTCTTGCAGGCCACCCGGATTGTTCCCCGGAAAGGCATCGAGCTGGCGATTGACTTCGCCAGGGCACTTGATACGCCCAGGCGGCGGGCTGTTTTGCAGGAAAAAGGATTATTTGATGGACGCTCATTCGATGAGGACAGCCGGATTGTGCTGGTGCTGGCAGGCTATGCCCGTGATGATCCGACGGGCGTATATTTTCAGAAATTGAAGGACAAGGCCGCCCGGGAAGGGGTGGATATGATCCATGTGGGGGACATGATTACGCATGAACGTGAAAGTAAAGCTGGTGAGAAGACTTTCTCCTTGTGGGATACTTATGTGTTTGCTGATTTTGTAACCTATCCCAGTTTATGGGAAGGTTGGGGCAATCAATTTTTAGAGGCGGTGCGGGCGAAGCTGCCGGTGATGCTGTTTGAGTATCCGGTTTATGAAGCCGACATTGGTCCCAGGGGTTTTGAAGTTGTTTCGCTCGGCACAGAGGTTACCGGCGAAAACGAAGCGGGCTTGGTGAAGGTGTCCGCGGATACGATTGGGCGGGCTGCTGATGAGGCTGTGGTGCTGTTGACCAACGCGGCGGCACGACAGAAAGCTGTTGAACATAATTTTGCGCTGGGCCAAAAACACTATTCGATGGACGCGCTGCGTGCATATCTTGGAAACTTAATGAATGATTGAGGCGTTATGAAGCTACTTGAAAAGAAGTTGTTTGAACATCTGGCATTTCTCTATGGTAATGAAACCGCCCACAGTGTGATAGACCGCTTTCTGGATTTAATCCATGGCTTTCAGCAACAACATGCGGACTTGACTGAACGACCTGCCAGCAGCAAGATCAGCGAAAAGGACGCCATTCTGATCACGTATGGCGACATGGTGTACCAGGAAGGGGATGCCCCTCTGAAAACCTTGTCTTCTTTTCTTAACAATCATCTTGAGGACACAATCAGCACGGTACATATTCTGCCATTTTATCCATACTCCTCCGATGACGGGTTTTCTGTCATTGACTACCGGAAGGTGAACAGTGCGCTGGGCACATGGGATGATATTGCCCGGTTGGGAAAGAATTATCGCCTGATGTTTGATGCTGTGGTCAATCACATCTCATCACAAAGCGCTGCTTTTCAGGGGTTTCTCAAAGACGATCCGAAATATGATGAATTTTTCACTGTGGTGGACCCGGAAGTTGATCTGTCACGGGTCTTCCGTCCACGGGCGCAGCCGGTGTTGACGCCGTTTGAAACGGCCAGCGGCACGAAATATGTATGGACGACGTTCAGTGCTGACCAGATTGATCTGAATTTTGCCAATCCGGATGTGCTGCTGGAAGTGGCCGATATTTTATTGTTCTATGCTGCGCATGGCGCTGAGTTTGTGCGGCTGGATGCAGTGACGTTCGTGTGGAAGGAAATCGGCACGACCTGTATTAACTTGCCGCAAACGCATCGCATCGTGCAGACCATGCGCACGATCCTGGATCTGGCAGCCCCCAATGTGGTGCTGATCACCGAAACCAACGTGCCGCACGAGGATAACATTGCTTATTTTGGGGATGGCACCAACGAGGCGCAAATGGTATATAACTTTGCTTTGCCGTTGTTGACGCTGCATGCTTTTAAAAATGCAGATGTGCGCACGTTGTCTGAGTGGGCGGCTACCCTGGATTTGCCTTCTGATCAGGTAACCTTCTTCAATTTCCTCGCCTGTCATGATGGCATTGGCATGCTGCCGGTGAAGAACATCCTTTCGCCGGATGACCTTAATGAACTGGCAGCCCACACCAAAGCATTGGGCGGGTTTGTGTCTTACAAGAGCAATGAAGATGGTTCACAAAGCCCGTACGAACTGAATATCAATTATCTGGATGCTTTGGGGGACCCTGAGGCACCGATGATCGATGCTGAAATACTTGCGCAGCGCTTTCTCGCCACCCAGGCAATTATGCTGGCCTTACGCGGCGTGCCCGGCATTTATTTCCACAGCCTGTTTGGTTCGCAGAATTGGAAGGAAGGCGCGGAAGAAACCGGGCGGCCCCGCACAATCAACCGTGAAAAATTACAGTTGGACAGGGTGGAAGCAGAATTAAATGATCCCGCCTCTGTGCGATACTATGTTTTTAAGGGGTATAAGCGGCTTCTTAAGGTGCGCATGGATAATCCGGCTTTTCATCCGTTGGGTGGTCAGAAAATCCTCTCCATTCACAAGTCAGTATTTGCCTTGCTGCGCACCTCGCTGGATGAGGGGACACGCACGTTGTGTCTGCACAACACTTCCTCTGAAAACTTGAATCTCAGCATCGATTTGAACGCGCTGCATGGGAAGGAATCCGATTCATTTACGGACTTGATCAGTCAGAGAGCCTTCGCCGCCAGGGAGGGGCAACTGACCTTGCAGCTTGCCCCATATGAAACCCTCTGGCTGTCGTGTGGTGTATACTAGAAAAATGCGCCCCCCTCAATCTATTCTCAAAGACATCTTTGGTTACGATTCCTTTCTTCCCTTGCAGCGCGAGGTGATTGAAAACGTGCTTGCCGGGCGGGATACGCTGGCGATCATGCCTACGGGCGGCGGCAAATCGCTGTGCTATCAGATTCCCGCCTTACTGCTGGATGGCCTGACGGTGGTCGTTTCGCCCCTCATTTCGCTCATGCAAGACCAGGTGGAACAGTTGCGCGCTGCGGGGATTGCGGCTGTTGTGCTTAACAGCTCGATTTCGGCGGAGGAGTATCAGCGTAACATGGCGATGGTACGGCAGGGGGAAGTCAAATTGCTGTATGTTGCCCCCGAGACTTTGCTCACCGAGCGCATTTTTGCGTTGCTTTCGCAGGTCAAGCTGGACTTGTTGACGATTGATGAGGCACATTGTATTTCCGAATGGGGACATGACTTCCGTCCTGAATACCGGCAGATGATGAGCGTACGCCAGCGCTACCCGGATGCAGTCTGTCTGGCGTTGACGGCCACTGCCACCGAACGGGTGCGTTCGGACATCAAGCGCAGCCTGGAATTTTCGCAATCCAATGAATTTGTCGCCAGTTTCAACCGGGGAAATCTGTTTATTGAGGTGAAGCCCAAAACCGACGGGATCAGCCAGACGGTTGATTTTCTGGAAGGTTTCAAAGATCAATCCGGTATCATTTATTGTTTCTCGCGGCGTCAGGTGGATCAGCTTGCAGCGTATCTGGCGGCGAAGGGGTTTTCTGTGCGTCCGTATCATGCCGGACTGGAAGATGAGGAGCGGAGGGTCAATCAGGAAGCTTTTATCCGGGATGACGTGCAGATCATTGTGGCGACGATTGCCTTTGGAATGGGAATCAACAAGCCGAATGTGCGCTTTGTGATCCATTTTGACCTGCCCAAGAGCATTGAAGGGTATTATCAGGAGATCGGCCGCGCCGGACGGGATGGACTGTCAGCGCATTGTTTGTTGCTGTACAGTTATTCCGATGTTGCCAAGCAGCGCTTTTTTATCAATCAAAAAGAGGGGAATGAGAAACGTGTAGCGGAAGAGCACCTGGATGCTATTGTTCGTTATGCCGAAGACGAGATCAGTTGCCGCCGCAAGCCGCTGCTGGCGTATTTTGGCGAGACTTTTTCCATCGAGAATTGCGAAAATTGTGATAATTGTACCCATGCACCGGCAGCCCAAACGGATATCACCATCCTGTCCCAGAAATTTTTGTCGTGTGTGATCCGCACGGGCGAGCGCTTTGGCGCAGGACACGTGACGGCTGTGCTGCGCGGCTCAAAAAACCAGAAAGTGTTGCGCTCCGGGCATGATAAATTGTCCACGTATGGGATTGGCGGAGAGCTGACTCAAAAACAGTGGAGCCATCTTGCCCGGCAACTGCTGCAAATGGGATATCTGGAACAGGCAGGTGAATATCGCACACTGCGCCTGACGGATGAGGGCCGTCTGGTCTTGCGTGAGCGTAAGCCGATCATGGGGCAGGTTTTGGAACAGGCGGATGCTGGCCGGTCTGGCGGCCGCCAGGCAGAGCTGGCATACGACCATGCGTTATTTGCCCTGCTGCGGGCCAAACGCAAAGCGCTGGCTGATGAGGCCAATGTGCCCCCGTATGTGATTTTCCCGGACAGGACGCTGGTTGAAATGAGCGCTTATTATCCACAGTCCAGGGAGAGCCTGCTGACGATGAACGGGGTAGGGCAGGCCAAGCTGGAGCGTTTTGGCGCAGCATTTCTGGACGTGATCCGTGCTTACTGCGAGGAGAATGGCTGCCAGGAGAAGAAAAAGACAGTGGGGCTTCGCAGCTACGGGCTCAAACAGGATGGGGGCAAGCGGCGTCATGTAGAGGTGGGGGAATTGTTCAACGCAGGGGAGAGCGTAGAGGCTTTGGCGGCACGGTATCAGGTGCAACACGGCAGCATCATTTCGAATCTGATGCGCTTTGTGCAGGAAGGGAACACCTTGCGGGATGCCGCTGGTTTTCTGGATCTGGTGTCTGCACCTGCCGGGCAGCAGAAGGCTGCGTTTCAGGCCTTTGAGGAATTGGGAACCGAGTTTCTTAAGCCAGTGTTTGAAAAGCTGGATGGTGCGGTGAGTTACGATGACTTGAAGGTTATTCGCATGGTGATGTTGAATGGATCAGGTTAGCTGTTTACCGGCCAGGCTTTTTGATAATTGGTCAGCAAACGATCACAGAAATCGTTGAACGACGGGGCTATTTTTTGACGGGCGGGGTCTGCCTGGTGCCAGGTGATGATCTGCTCGGCGCCACGAGCAAAGGCGGTGGCGGGGATAAACTCAGGAACCACCTGCTTGATCTTGGTGTTGTCAAAGATGGCGCAGTGGGATTTGTCACCCAGCAGGCTGTCGCCGATGGTAGCATCGTAGGCTGCAATCAGGTCAGAAGGGATGTGTACCAGTTGGGGGGTAACTCCGGCTGCTTTCGCCAGGGTCTGATAGATCTGGTTCCAGGTCAACCACTCATCTGAAGTGATATGGAAGGTTTCCCCGCGCGCCCGGGGATTGCCAAGCAGGCCAATCAGCCCTTTGGCGAAATCCGTATTGTGGGTCAGCGTCCAGATGGAGGTGCCATCGCCGTGGACGATGACAGGTTTTCCTTTCAGCATGCGGTCGATGACCGTGTATCCCCCTTCAACGGGGACGGAAGTCTGGTCATACGTGTGGGATGGCCTGACGATGGTGAAGGGGAATTTGTTTTTGCGGTATTCGTCAACCAGCAGTTCTTCGCAAGCGATTTTGTTGCGTGAGTAGGCCCAAAAGGGGTTTTCAAGCAAGGTGGATTCGCGGATCGGCAGGTTGGAAGCGGGGGTCTGGTAGGCAGAGGCCGAGCTGATGAATACGAATTGTCCTGTTTCCCCTGTGAAGAGATCGATGTCCCTTTGGATGTCTTGCGGGGTGAAGGCGATCCAGTCTACCACCGCGTCAAATTCGCGCCCGGCCAAAGCGGAACGCATGGCGGCGGGATCATGGATGTCCGCGTGCAGCAATTTTGCGCCTGGTGCCGTGGGGCGCGTGGATGTGCCACGGTTGAGCAAGGTGAGCTGGATGCCTTTTTCCACAGCCCGTGATGCACAGGCTGTGCTGATCAGTCCGGTACCGCCAATGAACAAGACTTTCATCGTATTTTCTCCAGGGGGATATTGAGGTGTTTGTGTTGATTATAGCAAGTTTCAGTAAAATTAATATGAGTCGGGTGCGTTAGTGCCCGATTGAGTAAAGTGCGATCACACCCTGCAACTTAAAGTTCAGAGGTCGTATCCAGGAATTCAAGCACTTCGTCTCGGTGGGCGAAGGCCAGGCCCGTCACGGTATCGGCACAGCCATAGTAAATGGCAATCCGACCGGTGGGTTCGTCATATAACGCGGCGCAGGGAAAAGCCACATTGGGGACATCGCCCACACATTCATAATTGGTTTGCGGGGAGAGGAGATAGGGGCCGCCGCGGCGGATGACCTTCCAGGGCTGCTCCAGATCGAGCAGGGCTGCGCCAAAGGAATATACGAAACCGTTGCAGGAGGTGAGCACGCCGTGGTAGAACAACAGCCATCCCTCCGGGGTTTCAATGGGGACTGGGCCAGCGCCGATTTTGGTGCTTTGCCATCCGCCTTTGACGCCCATCACAAAGCGGTGCTGCCCCCAGTGGATCATGTCGGGACTCTGGCTCAGGTAAATATCCCCAAAGGGAGTGTGTCCGTTGTCGCTGGGGCGGTTGAGCATCATGTACATGCCGTTGATCTTGCGGGGGAAGAGGACGCCATTGCGGTTGAAGGGCAGCAAGGCGTTTTCAAGGAAATGGAATTCCTCAAAATCAAAGGTATAACCGACACCGATGGTGGGGCCATGATAGCCATTGCACCAGGTGACATAATAGCGGTCTTCGAGATAGACCACGCGCGGGTCATAGCGATATTGATAGGTGCCAATTTCGGGATCATCACAGCGCCATTCGATGGGTTCGTCATCCAACTTCCAGTGAATGCCATCATCGCTGAAGCCGCGGTTGAGATTCATTTCCCGTTTTTTGTTGTCGCAGCGGAAGACGCCGGCAAAATTGCCATTAAATGGGACAACCGCGCTGTTGAAGATGCTGTTGGAAGAGGGAATCAGGTTTCTGGGAATGATGGGGTTATGGCTGTAACGCCAGATGATGTCTGAACTTGAAGCGGGGCGGTCTTGCCAGGGGATGTTAGGGAGGGTATTTTTTATCATCATTGCCATTCCTTTCGCTGAAAACTGAGAGCGCTTTCTTAAAAATAGTTGACTTTTGATAAAAGTTCTTGTATACTGTTCTTGGAAGCGCTCTCATTATAGCATAATCCGATCTGTAACGGGCATTTTCACCAGAATTTTGTCATTCGAGCATGATTTGTGAGAGCGCTATCATTCTCAGGAGAAACCGTTGAATAATCTCACATTAGAGGATATTGCGGCACAGGCGGGAGTTTCCCGCGCAACGGTATCTCGTGTGGTGAATAATCAGGCGAACGTGAGTGAGAAAACGCGCCAACGGGTGTTGGACGTGATCGCCGAAACCAATTTCCGCCCCAATGCAGCCGCACGCGCCCTTGCCTCGCAACGTTCCCGGACGATCGGCCTGGTGCTGCCGCTGAGTGTGAGCAACTTCTTCACCGACCCCTATTACCCATTTCTAACCAAAGGGATTGCCCAGGCGTGTAATCAGAATAATTACACCCTGGCTTTTTTTCTTGTCAGCAACAAAGATGATGAAGACAATATGTATCCCCGGATTGCCCGCAAGGGGTTTCTGGACGGGGTGGTGGTCCAGTCTGGACACCATGGGGATCAGCGGATCATTGGCAATATGATTGATATGCAAATTCCAATGGTCGTAATTGGCCGTCCGTTTCGCTCCGATAATATTACGTATGTCGACATTGATAATGCCAATGCCGCCTATCACGCCGTCAGCCATCTGATCCGTTTGGGGCGCAAGCGGATTGCCACCGTCACCGGGCCGCTGGATAGTACTGCCGGGCTTGACCGTTTGGAAGGCTATCGCCGGGCTTTGAGCGAAAGAAATCTTCCTTATGATGACAACCTGGTTGTGGAAGGGGATTTCACCGAAACCGGTGGATATTATGCCATGCAGAAAATCCTTTCCCATCGGTTTGACGCAGTTTTTACGGCGTCTGATGTGATGGCAATGGGGGCGATGCGTGCGTTAAATGACGCCAAACTCACCATTCCTGGCGATGTTGCCCTGGTCAGTTTCGATGACCTGCCCCTTGCTTCCTATTCCAGTATTCCATTGACCACCGTGCGGCAGCCGGTGGTTCAGTCCGGGATTTATACGATCGAAACCTTGATTGACATTATTGAACACGGGATTAAAGAACCCCGTCACATCATCATGGACACAGAATTAATCATCCGGGATTCCTGTGGTGCGAACAGAGTAAAAGTATCTGGGGAGCGGTAAAAAATTTCGCAGATAAAAAGAGCGCTCTCATTTTTTGTCCTTTGCAAAGGAGGTGACCAAAAATAACATGTGTGGCAAGCTGTACTGTATGTGACCATCCAAAAAATTAGAAGGAGAAAGAAAAAATGAAACGCATTATGTTTGTTTTGTCAATTTTGGCAGTCTTCAGCATGCTGTTGAGCGCATGTGCTGCCCCTGCTCCTGAGGCACCGGTGGTAGAAGAACCTGCGGCAGTGGAAGAACCCGTAGTGGAAGAACCTGCGGCAGTAGAAGAGCCCGTTGTGGAAGAACCCGCAGTGGAAGAACCCGCAGATGAGACTGCCCTGCCCCGCGACGAGACCCTGTACTTCAATGGTCAGCAGTGGGGTGCGGTCGTTTGCTGGAATCCATACAGCTCCAACTGTAACAACGCCATGGCACTTGCCCAGCAGGACAACGCCCGCGTTCCCATGTTCGAAACTCCCTATCTGTACAATATGCTGGATGGACAGCAGTATCCGCTGCTGGCTGACGGCCCGTACGAATGGGATGCCGATACCACCCAGGTTACCTTCAAGCTGAACCCTGCTGCAAAGTGGAGCGATGGGACCCCCGTGACCGCCGAAGATGTTGCCTACACCTGGGCTTCCCACGTGAAGTACAACACCCAGTTTGGCGCTGCCAACAAAGACTTCATTGATACCATTGAAGCCGTTGATCCCCAGACTGTTGTGGTCAAAGCTGTGTTGGGCGAGGATGGGAAAGCTGTCAATCCGCTGATTGTGAATGCTTACCTGAGCAGCAACTACGTGATCCAGAAGGCGTGGACCGAAGCTTTGGAAGCCCGCACCGGCGGTGAAGCTGATGCCTTCATGGCTGATGTTGCCGAAGATGTGGTTTATTCCGGCCCCTATACCAAATTTTTCTCTGACGACCAGAAAGTTGTTCTGGTGCGTGATGACAATTATTGGGGTCAGGACCCCAGCATGTTTGGCAAGCTGCCTGCTCCGAAATATCTTGCCCATGTGATTTACAAAGACAATGCCGCCGGCACCACCGCTTTGCAGGCTGGTGAAGTGGATGTGAGCCAGCAGTTCAACTCCAATGTTCAGGATCTGTGGCTGAAAGACAATCTGCCTGTTTCCACTTATTTGCCCGAGCCTCCTTATGGTATTGGCGCAAGCCTGCCGACTGCCTTCTTCAATAAAGCCTCCTATGGTTTGGATCAGCTTGCCGTCCGCAAAGCGATTGCCATGGCAGTCGATTATGACACCATTATTGCCAACGCAATGACCAACCAGTCCGCTACCTTCACCCAGGTTCCCCGTTCCCTGATGAACCCGACACCCGGTGAGCAGGCCCTGTATGACCAGGCCGCCGTCGCTGACTTGCAGTTCGCTGGCAATGATATTGAAGGCGCGAATGCTATGCTTGATGCCGCCGGGATCGTTGACACTGATGGTGATGGCTGGCGCGAATTCGAAGGCCAGAACCTTCGCTATGTCGCAACCGCCCCGAATGGCTGGTCCGACTGGCAGGCTGCCATTGAAGTAGTGGCTGCCGCTGGTGCAAATATTGGCATTGACATCACCACCAATTATCCTGAATGGTCCGTTTATCAGACCATCGTGACCAACTGGCCGCTGCCCGAAGCTGACTTCGACATCTTCATGATGTGGAGCGACGGTGCCGGCCCGACCCAGCCCTGGAGCCGGATCCGCCATTTGATGAGCTCGGAATTTGCTGAGACAGAAAATAACTGGAACGGTAACTGGGGTGGGTACATCAATCCTGAAGCAGATGCATTGATCACCGCCATCCCCGGCATGACCGAAGAAGCCGATTTGGTGGATGCTTATACCGATCTGGTCAGAATTTACCTGACCGACGTTCCTTCCTTCACACTGATGTATCGCCCGCAGTCTTTCCACACGGTGAATGAGAGTGTCTGGACCAACTTCCCGTATGAGGGTGACGGCACCAACCCGCCAGTGCCTCCGCTGGATATGACCGATGGTTGGGCTATTGCAGGTCTCTATAACCTGACCCTTGTTAAGTAAACGGTAGTCAAGTAAGGACAGCCATGTCCCGCCAATCCCGGGGCATGGCTGTTATCTCCTTGAAGGAGGTATTGCATTGAAAGGATACCGAAAGTATTACCTGAACAAGGTGCTGTGGTTGTTGGTGACGGCTGTATTTGCCTTTGTGTTGAATTTCGCGCTGCCCCGTCTGATGCCCGGAGACCCGGTTGCCGCAATTGTTGCCAGACTGGCACAAGGCATGTCCAGTTCAACCGGGATGAAAGTGGTTTATGAGCAATATGCGGAACTATTCGGCACCAACAAACCGATCATGCAACAATTTTTTCTGTATGTCAATAATGTACTCCATGGTAATTTTGGCGCATCCTTCAGTCAATTTCCCCGGCCGGTTAGCGACATTCTTAAATCCGCCATTTGGTGGACCATCGCTTTGCAATTTCCAGCGATCATTGTCGGCTGGCTGATTGGAAACACATTGGGCGCCCTGGCAGCGTATCTTCGTAAAGGATTTGATAAAGTCCTTCTGCCGGTCAGTATTTTCGTGAGCAATTTGCCCGCATTTGGGATGGCGATCATTTTACTGGTCATTTTCGGCGTAAAACTGAAATGGTTCCCTACTTCAGGCGGATATGGTTTTGATTTGATCCCCGAATTTAGCTGGCGATTCATCTGGTCGGTGATCGTCCATTACCAGCTTCCCTTCTGGTCGATCGTGTTGATTGCGATTGGCGGTCAGGCAATCGGGATGCGCTCCATGTCAATCTATGAACTGAATGCGGATTATGTGAAATACAGTCGTTTCCTGGGCATCAAGGATCGCAAGATCATCGGGTATGTTTTCAGGAACGCGATGCTTCCCCAAATTACTGGTTTGGCATTGTCGATCGGCACGATGGTCGGAGGTGCATTGGTGGCAGAGATCATTTTTAGTTATCCCGGGCTGGGCACCACGCTATTGACCGCCATTATGGGCCAGGATTATCCTCTCATCTCCGCCGTCACCTTGCTGATCACGGTGATGGTACTGTTGGCGAATTTCCTCATCGAAATCATTTATGGTTTGATTGACCCGCGCATTAAAGCCGCGCAGTCAGATTAGGCGGAGATGATGCTATGAAACATACGCTTAGGCAAATTTTTCACTCCGGCAAATTCATCATTGGCTTTTGCATTTTCACGGTGCTGCTGCTGGTGGTTATTTTTTACCCGCTGATCATCACCGATAAGCCATTGGTGATTATTGGTCAGGGGACTTTCTTTCCTCCGGGCACCTATGTGAGTACGTATGACAGCATCAGTTCATCGACTACGTATACCCTCAATCTGAAGGATGCCAATCTCAAGCGGATTGCTGCCAAGCTGGGCGACCAGGAACGCCAGGATATTAAAGACTGGCTGGTAGCAGATGGGTTTCCGGAAGACCAGATTGATGTGACCAATACAGCGCAGCTCCTTGACCAGTGGGATGACAATTTTGAACCCACCAAAAGACTGGAGGGGATGACGCTGGCCCAGCTGCGCTATTATCAGCGGCTGGACACATCCCTTGCGGGGATTTTATCCAGCGAGGGCAAGATCATTGCCGCAGAAAACCCGGAAACGGGCGCGCTGGAGCAGACCGGCATGGTCAATCAGTCAGATTATGTGAATATCCGTGAAGTTGCCAGCGTTCGTTATTTACCCCTGGGAACCGATAATTTTGGCCGGGATGTGATGACAGAATTGGTCAAGGCCACCGCCGTGTCGCTGAAGATTGGCGTGATCGCCGGGGTGATTGCGACCTTGATCGGATTGACCCTGGGTTTATTGGCGGGATATATCGGCGGCATCGTGGATGACATCATTATGTTCATCACCAATCTGTTTACCGTGATCCCTTCCATTGTGTTATTGATTCTCATCTCTTTCAGCATTGGTCAGGAAAAACGCGGCGCGGTCACTATCGCTGTGGTGATCGGGTTTACCTCCTGGATATGGACGACCAGGGCCATCCGCTCGCAAGTGATTTCGCTGCGTAATCGCGATCATGTCAATCTTTCGAAATTATCCGGCCATTCCATCGTTCACATTATCGTTGCCGATATTCTGCCTTACATCGCCTCGTATGTGGTCATGGCGTTGATTTTGCAGATCTCTTCGGCCATCCTGGCGGAGGCTTCCTTGTCCATTCTCGGCTTAGGGCCTAGAACTACAGAAGTGCCAACCCTGGGGCTGATGATGAATTGGGCGATGATCTATCAGGCGCATATCCTGAATAAATGGTGGGCGTACTTCCCCGTTTTGTTGGTGATTGCCCTGATCACGTTCTCGATGAATTTGATGAATACGGGGCTGGATCAGGTATTCAATCCAGCATTAAGGGACTAGGTGATTGCCATGGCAAAAACAATGTTAGAGGTAC
>Ga0334887_1002781_pt1 | contig 18781 bp, 12 predicted proteins | sample GraSluR1_MG_10_FD_207217 | JGI IMG/M metagenome (GOLD analysis project Ga0334887, IMG submission 207217) | Sludge microbial communities from methane-producing bioreactor in Wageningen University, Netherlands - Granular Sludge_18_07-R1 | ecosystem: Engineered > Bioreactor > Anaerobic >...
GGCGAATGACGCCGGTCAGCCAGGCTTCGATGTTGTCGATGTGCCGTTCCGTCTCGGCGATCCGCTGCATGAGCTGACCCACGCGCTCATCCGGTCTCAGAGCGGGCGCGGCCGGCGCGGCCACCGCGGGCGCCGACAGCAGCGCGGCGTCCAGGATGTCGGGAATGGACTGTCCCGGTTCGCCGACGGCCTGGGCAAACGCGTCGCCGGCGGCCTGGCGAGCCACACGCAGGGCGCGGGCCAGATGCTCCAACCGGACGATTCGCTGGTCCTGTTCGGCCGACTTCGGCACAAGCTTTTCAATGGCTTCTTCGTACTGACGGCCACTCTCGGCGACATATTTCTGGAGGTGGCCGACCTGGCGGGCCGTGTCGCTGGCTGCAATTGTGCCTTGCGCAACCTGTTCCTGTATGCCGGCCATCTCCTGTTCGAGTGAGGCCAGCTTATGGGCCACCTCGTCAAGCCCGGAGGCGGTGGCGGTGGTGGCCGACCGCTGGGCCTCGGCGTGGGCGGCCTGGGCTCGTGCGATCTCGTCCAGACGGGCCAGCGTGGCCTGCCATTCCTCGGTGGGCACGAGCACGTATCGTGCATCGTGATCTGGCGTCTTTGGCTCGGGGTCCGTGCTCCACGCAGGGTCCTCGTGCAGCGCGGGAGCCGGTTCCGGCGTCTGGGGCCTGCGGTCCGCCGGCGCGGACGTTCCGGCGGTTCCACCGTCGATGGGCATCATCTGGCGGAGAACGCTCTGCACGAAGCAGCCGTCGACCGTCGTTCGGTCGGCGGAATAGGCGCTCAGCAGCGCGTTGTCGCAGATGGTGTTGATCAGCCGCGGCAGCCCGCCGGCGTGGTGATGAATGGCCGCCACCGCGGACTCGTCGAAGATGTCCGCCGTCGCGCCGGCGACGTGGAGGCGGTGGCGGATGTACGCGCCGCACTGCTCGAGGCTCAGCGCCGGCAGATGGAACGTGCGGAAGAGCCGCTGTCGCAGTTGCCGCATGTCCGCCGCCTGAAAGCGTGTGCGCAGCTCGGGCTGGCCCAGGATCACGACCTGGAGCAGCTTGGCCTCGTCGGATTCCAGGTTGCCGATGGTGCGAAGCAGCTCGAAGGCGTCGCGGGGCAGGTTCTGGGCCTCGTCCAGCACGAGAACCACCGGCATTCGCGCGGCAAACCGGTCCAGCAGAAACGTCTGCAGCGACCGGATGAGCCGGGCGTTGGATTCGTCGCCGCGGACGTCGATTTCCAGCTCGGTGCAGATCAGGTGCAGCAGGTCGCGGGCCGACTCTACCGCGTGATTGACGGTGGCGAAGGCGATCTGCCCGTCAAAGTGGCGGAGCATGAGCCGGGAGATCAGCGTCTTGCCCGTGCCGACTTCGCCCGTCAGCAGGACGTATCCCTTTCCTTCGCCCACGGCATAGATGAGGGTCGCCAGCGCTTCCTCGTGATCGGGCATGGGGTAGAAGAAGCGCGGATCGGGCGTGTTGTTGAACGGCAGCTCACGCAGGCCGAAATGATTGGCGTACACAGGATCAGCCCGTCCTTGTCACAGTGTGGGCGTGGACGTCCGGTTGTCCTGCTGAATATCGGGCTCGGCGGGGGCGCACTTGAGGTATGCGGCGGATCATGCCGCGCGTCACGCCGCGGAACGGGCCCGGGGCAACGTCCGAAAACCACAAGGTCCGGTCATTTTCCCGGCATCAAGTTCGTTCAGGTGGTCGGCTCGAAACCCGATAAAACGGGCGTACGTACAGCCGGACCGGTCCGCCGCCGCGCGGATCGGCCCCGGGGCGGACCGCGGAATGCCCGCGGCCTCCCGCGGTCGGGCGCCTGTCCCGGTCCCGGCAAAACGGAGCGCTGAGCCGTGAAACCTACGCAAACGGGGACGCTGCTGCTGATCGCGCTGCTGTCGGCCTGCGGATGCGCGTCGAACCAGCCGGAGATCCACAACTGGCTCATGGCGTATGAGCAGCCGAACTCGTCCTTCGAATACCGGGTCGGCATCCCGGATACCCTGCAGATCACGGCCCCGCGCGTTCCGGAAATCGACGGCGAAACGCAGACCATCCAACCCGACGGCAAACTGACGCTTCGTCTCCTGGGCGAGGTGCGCGTGGACGGTATGACCGCCCGCGAAATCGCCGCCAAACTGACGGAACTCCTGCACGAGTACTACGAAGACCCGAAGGTGCAGGTGCGGATCGCCGCGTACCGCAGCAAGAAGGTCTACGCCTTCGGACAGGTCGGCAGCGGCCACGGCAGCGGGGGAACGGCCAACCAGGGCAACGCCCGGGCGATTCCCTACACGGGCCGCAACACGCTGCTTGACACGCTGGCGGAGTCCGGCCTGAGCTTCATCGCCTGGCGAAGCCAGGTCAAGGTCATCCGGGCCAACCCATGCGCCGATGGGCGGCATGTCATCACGGTGGACGTGGACAAGATGTTTGCCGAGGGCGACACCAGCCTGAACGTCCTGCTGGAGCCGGGTGACATCGTCTACGTGCCGCCGACGCCGTTGGGGTGGGTGGGCCTGCGCATCCAGGAAGTGCTGTTCCCGCTGAGCCCGGTCGTGAACGCCTACGCGCTGCCCGCGGGCCTGATGAATGCGCACGACCAATACAAGGACCGCTGACCCCGACCGCGGGCCCCGAAGGCCCGTCGCACCGTGAGAATGCCATGGGACGCATCGCCGAAGCGTTGAAGAAAGCGGAACGGGAACGGCAGATCGCGTCGACGGAGGGACCGTCGACGCCGACAGCCCCGCGACCGGAAGCCCCGCCCGAGCCGACCCCGCATCCGACGGCGGCTGCGACGGACGTGCAGCCTGTGCGTCCCGTGCGGTCCGTCTCGGAAGGCATGTCCGAAGCGCTGGTGGCCTACTACGACTCGTCCTCGATGATCGCCGAACAGTATCGCTCCCTGCGAACCCGGCTGCTGAGCATGAATCCCGGCAATGAGCCCCAGGTGCTCGCCGTCACCAGCGCCGTCCCCCGGGAAGGCAAGAGCGTCACCGCGCTGAACCTCGCCCTCATCCTGTCCGAGATCCAGCACCTGCGAGTGCTGGTGATCGACGGCGACTTCCGCCGAAGCTCCCTGGCCCGACTGCTGAACCAGCCGGGAGCGCCCGGACTGGCAGATATGCTACGCGGTCAGGCGACCCTGGAGTCGGCCATCCAGCCCACCGCGATGCCGAACCTGATGTTCATCCCCGCGGGCAAGATGGGTGATCGCAGCGCGGCCGACCTCCTCTCGTCCGAGACGCTGGCCCGCACGTTCCGCAGGCTCCAGACGCAGTACCAGTACATTATCGTCGATACGCCGCCCGCCACCACGGTGACGGACGTGGGTGTCATCGGCCAGCTCTGTCACGCGGTGGTCATGGTGATCCGCATGAACCGCACGCCGGGGCCGGTCGTGCGGCGAGCCGTGCGAATGCTCCAGGTGAACAACATTCCCGTGGCCGGCTGCGTGCTGGTGGGCCGGAACGAACGGAACACGCGATACGGCTACTACTACGGCTACTACCCGTACTACCGGTATTACAACGACTACTACCACCGCGAGCGGGAAGGGTAGGACACGCGCGTCGGCCGGTAACGATCGTCCACGGTGGGCGGCAGGAGGGACGAACGACCGAATATGATCCGTGATCGCGTCATTGTCTGTCTGGCGAGCCGGTGGGACTACGACCCCACCAGCAAGCACCAGGTCATGCGCATCCTGGCTCGCGAGAATGACGTGGTCTGGGTGAACCATCGCGCATCCCGGCGGCCGCGGGTCACGGCGGCGGACGCCGGGGCCGTGGCGTCCACCGTCGGACAGATTCTGCGCGGCGTGCGCCGGGTGGGTCCGCGCATGGTGCAATTCACACCGCTGGTGATCCCCGGCGCCCGGCGCCCGGTGACGCGGGCGTGGAACCGCTGGCTGCTGGTCCTCCAGGTGCGGCGGGCGATCCGGCACGTGCGGCATTCGGCGGACCAGCCGGTGCAGGTCTGGACGTTCGCCCCCGACGGCGAATTCCTGGCCGACGCGCTGCGACCGGAGCGATTCCTCTACTACTGTGTGGACGAGTACACCGAGTTCGAGGACCTCGATCGCGACGCTGTGGCCGCCGCGGAGCGACGCGTGCTGGCGCGGGCGGACGTGGTGGTCACCACGTCGCAGCCCCTCTACGAATCGAAACGATCCCACAACGCCAACACGCACCTCGTCCGGCACGGCGTGGACGCGGCTCACTTCGCCTCGGCGCTGGAGGAGGGACTGCCCCTGCCCACGGAGCTGGCGGGCATTCGCGGGCCGATGCTCGGGTTCTTCGGACTGATTCACCACTGGATCGACTGCGACCTGCTGGAGGCGGCGGCCCGGCTTCGACCGACCTATTCGTTTGTGCTCATCGGAGAGGACCGGCAGAACCACGCCGGGCTGCGACGCTGTCCGAACGTACACTTGCTGGGGCGGCGCCCGTACGGCTCGCTGCCGGCCTATTGCCGGGCGTTTTCCGCCGGGCTCCTGCCGTTTGCCCGAACCCGCATGACGCGGAACGTCAACCCGATCAAGCTGCGCGAGTACCTCGCGGCCGGCCTGCCGGTGGTCTCGACGCCGCTGCCGGAGGCGGAGCGGTACTGGCCGGAGGTCCGGATCGCCGCCGACGCGGAGAGCTTCGCCCGGGCCTGCGACGAAGCCGTGGCCGACGCGGTTCCGGAACGTCGACGGGCCCGCAGCCGCCTGGTGGCCGACGAAACGTGGGAGGCCGTGGTCGAGCGCCTGTCGCGCCTGGCGGACGATGCACCCACGGCGGCCATGCCAGCGCTCGCGGCGCCGGCGATCGCTCCCTGAATCGCGAATCGCGAATGAGACGTCCCCGAGGTTTGCTCCGGCGGACCGTTTCCTTTGGCACTCCCGCGACGCGATCGTCTCCTCGCCGGTTGCCACGTCCAGCGGTAGTGCGGTTCAGCAATTGCTCCCCCTGACGAACCGATCTCCATCCATCCGCCGGATTCGCCGGACAAAGGGGTGGCGTGACCGTTGCGGGCCACGCCACCGCCCGTCCGCTTGAGCTGCTACAGGCAGCGCATGAACGCCACCAGATCCTTCTTTTCCTGGTCCGTCAGCTTGACGCCGGTCACGAGGTTGAAGAATTCGACCGTGTCCTCCAACGTCATCAGCCGCCGGTCGTGCAGGTACGGCGGGGAATCCTTGATGCCCCGCAGCGGGAACGTCTTGATCGGGCCGTCGGCGGATGCCATGCGGCCGTTAATCATGTGCGGCTTGAAGAAGCGCTCGGCCTTCAGGTCGTGCATCAGGTTGTCGGTGTAGTAGGGGGCGGGGTGGCACTCGCCGCACCGGCCCTTGTCGAAGAACACCTCTTCACCGCGCAACTCCGAATCCGACGCCAGCTCCGGATCGAGCTTGCCAAACACATCCAGCTTCGGGGCGGGCGGGAAGGCCAGCAATGCCTGGAACTCCGCCATGAAGTGCACCTGGCTGCCGCGATCGAGGATGTTCACGCCCTTCTTCGTGCCGATCACCGGGTCGCCGTCGAAGTAGGCCGCCCGCTGCTCGAACTCCGTGAAGTCTTCGATGCTCTTGAGGGCCCGCTGCGAGCCGAACAGCCGCTGGATGTTGACGCCGCGCAGCGGCGGCGTGTCCAGGCCGTGCCGGAACTCCTGCGGCCGGATGTCGCCCACCAGGTGCGTGGCCGCGTTCGTGTGGCCGTTGACGTGGCAGTCAAAACAGGTGACGCCGCGGTGCGGCCGCTCCGAGCGGCGGTCTTCCGTCTGGTTGAACTGCTGCTGTGGGAACGGCGTGACCAGCAGGCGCAGCCCCTCTATCTGCTTGGGGTTCAGGATGCCGTTGAACAGTTCGTAGTAGTTGTCGATCGTGACCACCTTGCCCTTCGACACGTCGCCCAGGTCCAGCCGCGTGTTCAGATACATCGGCGGCGGATACTCCGGCAAAAAGTGCGTCGGCAGGTCGTAATCCATGTCGAACCGCGTCAGGTCAATGTCCGTCTGCTTCTTGATCTCGTCGATGTGGTGCTGGGGGAACACCATGCCGCCTTCCGCGTGGTTCGGATGCGGCAGCGGCAAAAAGCCCTGGGGCCACAGGCCCTGGTCTTTGATCTGCGCCGGTGTCATCTCCGCCAGCTTCCCCCACGTCACGCCGTCCGGAAGCTTCACCCGGACGCCCGCCTGCACGGCCTTGCCGCCCGACATGGTGACGCCGTCGGCCGGCCGGTCGGCCAGATCGTACCGCTGCTGCAGCAGGTCCATCTGCTTCTTCATGACCTCCGGCTTGGCGGCCTTCATGCGAGCCATGGTCTGGTCAAAACTCTCGGTGATGACGACCGGCAAGTAGCTGGACGGCCCTGCCGCCCAAAGCCGGGCCGCCGGCAATGCCACGGCGAGGGCAATCAGCCCTCCCGCGGCAAGCAGCGCCCAGCGGCTCGCACGCCACTTTGGCCCAAATCCTCTCATGATGGTTTCCTCCTTTTTCACGTGGACTTCACGTTTCTGCTGTATCCGGCGATTCACTTCCCATTTCCTGCGCCCGGACCGCGGCGAATCCTCATACGTGCCCGATGTCCGTGTGAGACGAAATCTCCGTGTTGACCGTACACAGGTCGCTTGCGTCCAGGCCATGCACGTCGTTGCGACCGGTGAGCCGGGCAAACGCCTTCAGCTCCTCGTTGCAGACGTGCAGGTAGTTCGCCAGTCGCTCGGCGGACTGGTCCACGTCGAGCCGTTCGCGCAGGGCCGGGTCCTGTGTGGCGATGCCCACCGGGCACTTGCCGGTGTGGCAGACCCGGTACTGCTGGCACCCGCACGCCATCATGGCCGCCGTGCCGATGGCCACCGCGTCGGCGCCCAGGGCCAGGGCCTTGGCAAAGTCGGCCGACACCCGCAGGCCGCCCGTGATCACCAGCGACACGTGGTCCGCGCCTTCCTTGTCCAGGTACGTCCGTGCCCGGTGCAGGGCGAAGAGCGTCGGCACGGAGGTGGCCGCCTTGATGAACTTCGGCGCAGAGCCGGTGGCCCCGGGCCGGCCGTCGATCGTGATGTAGTCCGGCTCGGCGGACAGGGCGAACGCCAGGTCCTCCTCGATATGCCCGGCCGCCAGCTTGATCCCGATCGGCTTGCCGCCGGACGTCTCGCGCAGCCACGCCACCCGGGCCTTGAGGTCCTCCCGGCTGCGGATGTCGGGAAACCGCGCCGGACTGGTGATCGCCTGGCCGGCGGGAAACCCGCGGATGCGCGAAATCTCTTCGGTGACCTTCTCGGCCGGCAGGTGGCCGCCCATGCCCGGCTTGGCCGACTGCCCGATCTTGATCTCGATTGCGTCCGCCGCCCGCAGGTTCTCGTCCGTCAGGCTGTACCGGTTGGGCACGTACTCGAAGACGTACCGGTACGCCGCCGCCAGCGATTCCGGCAAAATGCCGCCTTCACCGGAGCACATGGCCGTTCTCGCTGCGGCGCTGCCCTTGGCCATGGCGATCTTGACCTCCCTGGACAGCGCCCCGAACGACATGTGCGTGACGTAGACGGGCATCTCGATGACCAACGGGTGCGCGGCCCGCGGCCCGATGACCGTTTGCGTGTTGACCGGCTCGTCTTCGTTGAGCGGCAGCCGGGCGAGCTGGGCGCCCCGGATCAGGATGTCGTCCCACGAGAACACGGCCTGGGTGGACCGCATGGGTTCACTGATGGACTTTCCCGTCGCGGCCATGCGATGAATGTCCGCCATGTGGACTTCCCGCTCGTCGGACGATCGCGTCCACCGGGCGAGGTATTCGCCGGCCGGCGGGGGGCCGGTTTCCGCCGTTTCCGCCGGGGCGGAATCCAGCGGGTGGAACTCGGACTTCCCTGCGCCGCAGAGCGGGCATTCCCAGTCGTCGGGCAGTTGATCCCAGGGGACGCCCTCTGCGGCCTCATCGTAGACGTAGCCGCAAACCGCGCATTCCCAGCGGCGGGCGGTGCTGCTGCTCATCGGTCGCTCCTTGCGTCTCGCGAACCGCGCGCAAATCCGCAGCGCGGATCAAACCGTCGCCACCGATCCATCTACACCTGCACGAACTTCTCCGCTTTGGCGCCGCAGATCGGGCACGCGGCGGGCGGGCGGCCCAGCTCGATGTGGCCGCAGATCGGGCAGAGGTAGAACTCGGTCTCCGTCAGGTCCTTGCCGGCCTTCACCGCTTCGAGGGCCATCTGGTAGAGCTTCGCGTGGACCGCCTCGGTCTTTGCGGCGAATGTGAACATGCGCTTGGCCTTGTGCCCTTCCGCCTCCGCCTGACTCACCATGGGCGGATACATCTCCTGGAATTCGTGCGTTTCGCCGTCGATGGCCGCCCGGAGGTTCTCCGCGGTGGTTCCGATGCCGCCCATGGCGGCCAGGTGCCCCAGGGCGTGGATGGTCTCCGCCTCGGCGGCCGTGCGGAAGAGCCGGGCCACGTTGGCGAACCCGTCCTTCTCGGCCTGCTGGGCAAACGCCGTGTACTTGCGGTTGGCCTGGCTCTCGCCGGCAAACGCCTCCTGAAGGTTGTCCTGTGTCGTTGCCACGAAATCGTTCTCCTTTTCGATTACGGTCAAGAGAGACACGGGCCGGCCGGCCGGATGGATAGCCGGGCCCCTCGTTGTGTTCTGTTACGGCTCATGCGCCGATGCCCGCGTTGCCGGAAGCCCGGACAGGCGCCGCACCATTCCCGGACGGTGAAGGTTTCTGTTGTCGTTCGGTCCCTCATGGACGCTTCCTTCTTCGGCGGATCGGCCCCGATGCCCGGCGTGTCTGCTTCGCGGGAGACGCCGCACCCTTCCGGCTTCGCTTTCGGCGACACTCCGGGCAGATGCCGCGGAGGTGAACGTGGAATTCCCGGATCTCGAAACCCTGCGTGCTCACGTCCGGCAGCGCCAGGGCGTTCAGCTTCTCGTCTTCCAGATCCAGGATGCGCTCACAGCGGAGGCACACCAGGTGGTGGTGCTGGTGAATCTTCGGGTCAAACCGCACGGTGCCCCCCGCGTGACAGAGCTTGGTGATCACGCCGATTTCCACCAGCGTGTCCAGGACGCGGTACACCGTGGTCAGGGACACGCCCGGAATCCGGCGCTTCACCAGGTCGTACACCTGGTCGGCCGTTGGGTGGTCCTCCCGGTCCAGCAGGGCCTCGAAAATCGTCCGCCGCTGCACGGTCCGCGACAGGCCGTGCTGCCGGCACAACGCCTCGAAGTACTCCACCCGCGCCTGTTTCTGCTGACGTTTCACGGCCGATCCTTCTGGCCCCTTTGGAAAACTACACCAAATGATAATCCTTGTCAAATACAGAAGCCGTGGGGGAACGCCGCCCCTCGCGGCAGCGTTCGACCGGCGCCTAAGGACCGTTCTGTCTCACTCCTGCAACCCCTTGTCGCAGGAATGTGCATATTTCCAGTGGGACAAAAAGGGGGCGGCATGAACAAGCACCCGCTTGCCCATGCCGCCTCATGTCGCCGTTGAAATGGGAAGCTACTTCGCCGGTTGGGTTGCCCCGGGCACGGGCGGAGGTGTTGTCTGGGCCGCCGCCTTCCCGCCACTGTTACCCGTCAGATTCCCCGCGATGTTCTGCGTCAGGTTCCGCAGGTCGATGCCCAGCACGCTTTCCACGGTCGCCAGCGATTCGCTGAGGATCCGCGCCCGGCCCAGGGCGCCGCCGGCGATCGCCCGGCCTTCGCCGCCGTCGATCACCGTGATGTTGTCCAGTCGCACGTTGGCCACCGTCTTGGTGATCTCCCGCACCACGTCGGGCATCATCTCCGTGAGCATGACCTTCAGGGCGTCCGGGTGTTGCTGGATGGACTTGCCGATCAGCTCGATGGCGGTGGCACGCGCCTTGCCCTCTTCCAGCACCTTGGCCGCATCGCCTTCGGCCCGGGCCTTGGCCACGTCGCGGTCGGCCAGGGCCTTCTTGACTTCCGTGGCGACCAGTCGCTGTTCCTCTGCCTGGGCGCGGGCTTGCTGCGTCTGGGCTTCCTTGAGCTCCGCCTCGCGGGCGAGTTCCGCCTTCCGGATGCGCAGGGCGTTGTCCGACTCCGCGATGACCTTGTCCGCCGACAGCCGGGCCTGTTCAGCCTTCTGGCGACCCAGCGCCTCCGCCTGCTTCGCCTCCGCATCGCGCTCCGCCTGGGCCTGGCGGGCCCGGGCCTCCGCCTCCGCTTCCTTGATGTCCGCCTCGGACTTGCGCTCCGCCTCATACTGGCGGGCGTTGGCCCGCACGCGGGCGGCCGCCTTGCGCGAGATGGACTCCAGGTACTGTTCCTCGTCATGCACGTTCTGGATGTTCACGCTGTCAATCACCATGCCCAGCTTCCGGAAGTCATCCGTGACTTCGTTCATGACGGTGGCCACGAACTTGTCGCGGTCTTCGACAATCTCCTCCGGCGTCATCTTGCCGATGACCGCGCGCAGCCCGCCTTCCAGTGTTTCCCGGGCGACCCGCTGCAGGTCCGTGCCCGGCTGACCGAGGAACCGCTCGATGGCGTTGCCGCGTGTGTCCGGCTCCGACGACACCTTCACGTTGGCCACGCCGGTGACGGTGACGGGAATCATGGTTCCGCCGCCCGACTGGGCCCGCACCTCCAGCCCCACCTGCATGTTCCGCAGGCTGATGCGGTCCACCTTCTCGATGATGGGAATGACCAGCGTCCGCCCGCCGATGAGCGTGCGGTATCCCTGGCCCGCCACGTTCCGCTTGCCGCTGATGACCAGCATTTCGCTGGGGTTGCCCACCACCATCAGCTTGGCCAGCAGGGCCAGAAACGCCAGAACGACGATCAGCCCTCCGAAGCCCAGAAACACCGCCGCCCCCGTCCAGTTCGATGCCGCCAGTAGTGCCGTCATACCTGTTCTCCCCGCTCGGTTTCGTGCAGAAACTCGAATTCCTTCTTCGATACCACCTCGGCCGTGCCGTTGGCAAACGCCACGACGCCGACCATCTCACCCACGGCAAACGTGTCTTCCGCCCGGCGGGCGAAGGCCGGCAGGAACCGTTCCCCGCCCCGCACCTCGCACGCCACCTCGCCCGGGCGCCCGGGTCGAATGGCCACGGTGACGCGTCCCGTGCGATTCACGTAATCCCGGCTGGAGGTCGTGCTGTCACCGCTCGTGCGCTGGACGTAGCGAACGGTCTGTTGAACGCCCTGTCCAATCACCAGACCCGCGCCCAGGGCCACCAGCAGCACCACCAGCGGACGCGAATCCGTCGTGTACGTCAGCACGGTGCCCACCAGCCCGAACGTCGCGGCGAAGTAGATGAGGAAGCGGACGGAAATCCAACTGGCCAGCGACGCGCCGTCGTGGGCCAGGTGTCCGCCGTGGGCGGACGTGTCAATATCGAGGTCCGGGCCGGCATCCGCCGAAACGTCCACGTCGAGACCGCCGTCCACGTCCACGCCCGCGGCGCCGTCGGCGTCCACACCCGCGTCGCTGTCGCCCCCGAACAGCAGCGAAACCACCAGCAGCCCGCCCCCGATGATCAGGCAGACAAGGTAGACCGCACTCAGCCCGCCGATGCCGGCCGCCAGCAACCCGACGGGGGCGATTGTCCCGATCAGGGTGATCCCTGCGAACGCACACATGGTCGGCCCTCCGCTGTCGATGAGACCGGATGAACGCACGCCGCGGAAACCCCGCACCGTGCCCTCCATCATCAGTCTACATCATGCCGCCGACCGTGCCCACTCCAAACGGCCGCCCGGATCATAATGGCCCCGCGCTCCTCCTCCACGATTGTCGATAGTTGTCAGACCCTCCCCCACGACGCCGCCGGATGAAAGCCCACGCCTGCCGCGAACGCCGCACAGCGACACACAGAAGGTCGGCACCCACCCGTGGGCCGGATAGCGGAATTGATTGGCCGATCGGTGCGGCTCCACCGAAAGGCCCCGGGCTTGCGTGCATCCACCAACGGCCACAGCACCCGTTCACGGCTCCCGCAAGCCACCATAGCCTCACCATGTCTTACGCTCTCGATGTCTCGTCGCGGCTGCCCGACCGCGCGCAACGGGGACACCCTCACGCACGAACGCACAGCGGGCAACAATCGCGTGCGTATCCTGTGTCGTTGTTGTTGAACGCCGCGCCCGGCGGTGCCAGCCCCGTTCACGGGGCTTTCCCGTCCCGACTCAGGTCGGGACGGGCTCCTAGGCTAGCCCGTTGAAACGGGCAATCAACCCGACAGCGGTTGACCGTCGCCAGCTGAGTATACTCCGCTGGTTCCTGGGAAAGCTGCCCACGCGCTCCAGCAGCCACTTCGTCACGTCGTAACCATCTGACCAGCAGGACCGGCGGTTCGTTGGGGGAGATCCCCGTTGGCGCCGCGCGTGCACATGGCCCAGGGAATTCGCGCGCCGCCCTCCCGTTGACACGCGACGCGACGTGCGTCGCCCCTGGACGCTTTGCGTCCGTCGCGTGTCAGGGATTCGGTGGCGAATAGAAGCGGGCAAGAGGGTTAAGGGGCAGCGCGTAATGCCGTACGGTCCTATGTCCCACGGCCGAGAGCGGTTCGAGTGGCCGTGATGAAGGCCGACCGTTCCACACCGCCGGCAATGGCCCGGCCCCGGAGCCCCTTCCCGGAACACGGAGTTCGCTCATAACCGATTGTAGCGTAGGAGGTTACAAGGGCGCCATTGGCGAGTTGCACCCGCATCTGCTTCGTTGCGGGCTTCCCGGATGGGGCAGGCTGCGCTGTGCCGCAGCGGCCCTGGTCTGCCGGCATGGGGTCAGCCGGGCTGGGGCAGGGTCCCGCCTCCCATGTCTTCCTTGGGCTCGGGGTCTGCCTTGATGGGGCGGGCGAGCCCCACGTTTCGGGATTCCTGCTCCGCGGCGTCCAGCAGGTCCCCCACGCTGGGTCGATCGAGGGTCTCACCGCGAATGAGAGCGTTGACCTCCTCGCCGGTGAGCGTCTCGTGTGACATGAGGGCCTGGGCGATGGCGTCAAGCTGCTCACGGTGCTGCTCGAGGATCTTGCGGGTCTGGCGATACGAATCGTCGAGAATCCGCTTGATTTGCCTGTCGATAATCTCCGCGGTGCTGTCGGAGTAGTCCCGACCGCCGGCCAGTTCGAAGAACGGGTTACCCCCCTCATCGTCTCCGTAGTAGATGAAGCCGACCTCCTCGTCCATGCCCCATTCTTTGACCATGCGGCGGGCGATCTCGGTGGCCTGCCGGATGTCGCCGCCGGCGCCGCTGCTCACGTCTCCGCAGAACATCTCCTCGGCGACGCGCCCGCCCAGAGAGACGCGGATCAGCGCCATAAGGTACTTGCGGGTTACGACCAGGCGATCGCGCTCGGGCAGGGAGAAGGTGGCGCCGCCCATGGGGCCGCGGGGGATGATGCTGACCTTGTGGACGGGGTCGGCGTCTTTCTCCAGGGCCTGGATGAGCGCGTGGCCGGCCTCATGATAGGCGGTGACCTCGCGGTCTTTTTGGTCGACCTGATGGCTGCGCCGGGCGCGGCCCCAGCGAACCTTGTCTCGCGCCTCCTCGAGGTCTTCCTGCTCCACGTAATCCTTGCTGGTCATGGTGGCCCGCAGGGCCGCCTCGTTGATGATGGCGGACAGGTCCGCCCCGCTGAACATGGGCGTTCCGCGGGCCAGCCGGCGGAGGTCGACGTTGGGCCCCAGCTTGATGCGCCGGGCGTGTACCTTGAGGATTTCGTAGCGGCCCTGCAGGTCCGGCAGCGTGACCGTGACCTGCCGGTCAAACCGGCCGGGTCGGATGAGGGCGGGGTCCAGCACGTCCACCCGGTTCGTGGCGGCAATCACGATGACCTGGTCGTTCGTCTCGAACCCGTCCATCTCCACGAGGATCGCGTTGAGCGTCTGCTCGCGCTCGTCATGTCCGCCCCCGGTGAAGCTGGCCCCGCGACGACGACCGACGGCGTCGATCTCATCCAGGAAGATGATGCAGGGCGAATTGTCCTTGGCCTGCTTGAACAGGTCGCGCACCCGGGACGCGCCCACGCCCACGAACATCTCAACGAAGTCCGAACCGCTGATGGAAAAGAACGGAACGTCCGCCTCGCCCGCGATGGCCTTGGCCAGCAGGGTCTTTCCGCATCCGGGCGGGCCGACCAGCAGCACGCCTCGCGGAATGCGACCGCCCAGCCGCTGGAACTTCTTCGGGCTCTTGAGGAACTCGATGATCTCCGCCACCTCTTCCTTGGCCTCGGCGATGCCGGCGACGTCGGCGAAGGTGACGTTCGTATGCTCCCGGCTGGTCACCCGGTGTCGCGAACGGCCGAAGTTGCCCAGCATCCCCGCCCCGCCGCCCGCGTTGCGAATCTGTCGGAACACGACGAAGTACAGGAACAGGACGATCAGAAGCCAGGGCAGAAGCATCACGAGGACGTTCAGGAACGGGCTCGGCCGTTCCATTCGGAGCCGGGCCTCCGGGTTCCTGGACAGTTTCTGCTCGATCGTCGTGCGCAGGTCGCCGTCGATGACCTGGGGAAGAACGGGAACCGTGAATTCCAGTCGGGCGTCCGGGCCCTGCGCGTCGGTCTTCCTGATTCGGCCGGTGATGCGGTCTTCGTGAAGGACGACCAGATCCACCTCGCCTGCGTCCAGCAGCCGGGTGAACTCCATGAAGTCGATCTCCCGGGCGCTGTTCATGCCCTGCCTCATCAAAAGGACGAGCATGAGCGCCATGCCCAGGAAGAGCATCCAGCTCATGAGCCCGCGCGGGGGCATCCTGAGGTTGGGCGGCGTGGGTTTCTTGTCGGGCTTGGGCCCGTCCCCGTTCGGCATTGCCGGTGACTCCTTCTATCCAATTATCCCATCGGCAGATTGTGTTGCGTTTCCGCAACGGGTCAGGGCGGGGACCCGAAATTCACCTGCCGGGGGCTGGGCGACCGCAACGGATGGACCCGCGACCGTCCGGTTGCGGCACCGCTGGATAATAGGGTCTTCACCACCCCGTTTCCATCGTCTCGACGATGCGTTCGGCCGCCTGGTCGAGGCCCCGGATCATTCCCTTTGTGAACGTCTCGCCCACGTCCGGAATGTAGGTGGTCGTGAACGCGAAACGAGGCCGATCGACGAGGATTTCGCCGGTTCGCTGGTCTTTCCAGGAGTATCGCATGAGGATGGTGGCCGAGACCTCGCGCGGCCGGTTCGTCCGGAAGCTGTTCCCCAGGCCCCGTTGCTGCACTTCCAGGATCTCTCCGGTGAACACGGTGTCGGCCACCTGGCGGTCTGCGATGCGGTAGGGCGTATCCATCTCGATTCGCTTGACCAGGGCCTCGGTCAACTGGAATTCGAGGTCTCGCCGGAACTCCTTGGACTCGAACATCTCGACATACACCGTCTGGATTCCATCCGGGAAAGGTCGCTGGGCCGAGTATCCACAACCGCCGGCGAGCCCGACGGCGGCGACCAGCAGAACGGCTTCCAGAGGGCGGACGAGAGCACGGCGTGTCATGGGTTTCGCTCCTCGCGCAGCATTTCTTCCCGCATGGTGGGCGGCGGGGGCTCTTCGACGGGCGGCACCCGGCCGGGGCGGGCGGAGTCTTCCGGGGCCAGCCGGCCCAGGCGCTCCTGGGCCCGGGACGCAGCAATGGTGTCCGCCCAGTGGTCGATGGTCGAGCGATAGTAGAACGCGGCTGCCCGGTTGTGCCCGGTGCGTTCGTAGTATCGGCCGATCTCGAACTCCTTGGCCGCCCGTTGCGAGCGGATGTCCTGCAGGATCAGGCCGATGCCCTCCTGCTCACCCGAGCCGGGATAGCCGACCAGGTAATCCCGGTATCGTTCTTCCGCCTCGATCAGCGGTGCGTCATCGAACCGGATGCCGGTGAAGCTGGCCAGGGCGGCGTCGGCGCTGCGCCGCATCGCGTAGCGGATGTACCGGCTGCGGGGGAAGTCTTTGACGATCTGAGCATATTCCATCTCCGCGAGGCTGAAGTCGCCCTGGCGGAAGTAGTAGTCGGCCTTGGTCTTGACGGCGCGCTCGCCCAGGTTGGCTTCCGGGTAGTTGGTCGTCAGGTCGTCCAGAATGCTGATGGCGATGTCGTCGGCCTTGAGAATTCGCAGCCCCAGGAACTTTCGCCGCGTGCCGCTCAAGAAGACCTCAGCGATGACGAACTCCAACTCCGCGGCGCGGACCGCCAGCTCCGTGCCGGCGAACTCATTCAGGAACTGCTGGAGGTGCTTGTGGGCTTTGTAGTAGTCTCGCCGGGAAACCGCCACTTCCGCCCGGAGAATCGCGATCTGGGGGTACAGTTCGTGGCCCTGGCCGTACGCCTGGATCCATTTCCTGACTCGGCGGCCGGCCCCACGCAGATCGCCGTCGGCAAAGGCCCCCCGGGCCAGCCGCAGGTTCCCATCCGGCGTCCCGGGGACGGGCGGGGGCTCCTGTACCCACGCTGCCGAGGCGGGGTCGTACTCGAGCTTTTCCCGATGGATCGGCCGGTCCTGGGCGGCGGCAGTGGTCGCTAGGGCCAGGCCGGCAAGGAACGGGCCAAGAGTGCGTATCGAGCGTCCAGCTCTCACGGGTGTGACATCCCTGCAGGAAACCGAAGGTTCGCGACACGTGACTCACGCCAACGCGGGCATTGTACGCGCCGGCCCCGGTCCTTCGCAAGCTTGACATGGCGCGTCCGCGCGTCGTAGGCTCCCCGCGCGGTCCGGCCGGGGCGGTCCGGCCGACGCTGCACGCCCAACCCGTCCACGAAGAGGCCGGGCCCACGCCCGGTTTCGCTGAGGAGTCATGCCATGTTGCGTCCCGTATCCGCCTTTGTCGCCGTTCTGCCGCTCATTTACGCCGCGCAGGCGCCGGGGGCGGCGCCGCTGGTTGCGTCTGACGAGCTGGCCGGTCCGTTCTCATATTTCGCGGAATCCAGCGATGTTGTCGGGTTCAAGGATGCGCCGGAAGGGTTCCAGCTTATCAATGACGGTTCGCTCCTCTCCGGATTCGGACAGTTCTCCCTCGCGGCCGGCGATCCTCCGTGGGCGATGGATGTCCGCGTCAAGACGTTGCACAAGGATCGCTTGCCGATTTTCGAGTATGGATTCCGGCGAGATGGCGTGGATTACGCCTTCCGCGCCTGGGGCCTGACGCCGGGGCTCGATCCGCGGGAGCCGCTTGTTGCGTATGTCGAGGCCACGGTTCGGAATCCCGGGCCCGCTCCGGCCGTGGCCGGGCTGCGGGCGGATTTCGGGCCGATCCGCGAAGCTCGCCGAAAGCCCTGGCCCTGCGCGGAGTGGTATCGCGACCGGTTCCTGGACGCCCAGGCGTACGCCGTGGACGGTCCGGCTCGGGTCGCGGACGGGCAGGCGTGGCGAGCCGGGCACCTGGTTTTCGCGTACTCGGGTACGCCGAAAGCCGAATCCGACGGTGCTGCCGTGACGTACCGGCTCGAGTTGAAGCCCGGGGCCGTCGAGACGGTCGAGTTTCGCATCCCGTATGTTCCGATCGCCGAGGCACACAAGCCGCACGTCGAGCAGGTGGGCAAACTCACGTTCGCGGAGGCGTTTGCGCAGGCGGAGCGATTCTGGCAAGACCTGCTGGTAAGCGCCATGCAGATTGACCTGCCCGAGCCGAAGGTCGCGGAAACCCAGCAGGCCGGCCTGTGCTACCTGCTGTGCGCCCGCGATGTCGACGTCACCGGCCGGCAGTTCGTGCAGAAGGTCAACGAGTTCCAGTATGACCATTTTTACCCGCGCGATTCCGCGTACATCGTCCGCGTGTACGACATGTACGGCCTGCACGACATTGCGAGGCAGACCCTGCAGTCGTACCTCGTGCGCGGCGCGGACGGGGCCGTGCAGAAGTTCCTCCGCATGAAGCAGCATCCGGACGACTGGGGCCAGTCACTCTGGACGCTGGGCGCGCATTTTCGCACCACGGGCGACGTGGAGTTTGCGCGGGAGGTGCTGCCGGGCATCGCCCCGCACGTCGATGATTTCGAGAGCAGCGTCGGCGGCGACCCGCTGGGGCTCTGGCCGGTGGCGGGGCCGTATGACAACGAACTGATCGACGGGCACTACACCGGGCACAACTTCTGGGCCGTGCTCGGGCTGGGCGAGGTGGCGAACCTGGCCCGGGCCGCAGGGGACAACTCCCTGGCGGACCGCGCGGAGACGCTGCTGGCGGCGTTCCGGCCGGTGCTGCTCAAGCGGCTGGAGATGCTGACGGCGCAGACGGAAGGGTACATTCCGCCGGGCCTGGACGACCCGGCTGCCGGATACGACTGGGAGAACGCAACGGGCGGTGTCTACCCGTTCGGCGTGCTGCCACCGGATCACCCCTGGGCGCAGGCCACCGTGCGCACGGTGCGGGAGTACAAGTGGCGGGAGGGCATCGCCACCTGGGGGCCCAACGGCTGGCTTCTCAAGCAGAAATCGCAGCAGGGTGGCGAGGTGATCCCCGGCTCTTTGCACCACTACCAGACGTTCAACACCACGCAGGCCATGCTGGCGATGGGCATGCAGCGGGAGGTGCTGGAAGACCTCTACGGCGTGCTGGCCCACACCTCGTCGACGCATGCCGGTTTTGAGATGAGCATGAACCCCTGGGGCACGCGCGATCCGGGCGGCAATTTCCCGCCGCACGGCTGGTTCGCCGCCCGCTACTGCGAGCTGCTCCGGAACATGCTGGTACGCGAGGAGGGGGGCGTGCTCCACCTGGCGTCAGCGCTCTCGCCGCGCTGGGTCCGGCCGGGTGACGTGATCCGCGTGACCGGCGCCCCAACGAACTTCGGCACGCTCTCCATGACTGTGCATTCGCTGGACGACGGTGCGGAGCTGACGCTGGAGTCCACGTGGCG
>Ga0334887_1002782_pt1 | contig 18768 bp, 11 predicted proteins | sample GraSluR1_MG_10_FD_207217 | JGI IMG/M metagenome (GOLD analysis project Ga0334887, IMG submission 207217) | Sludge microbial communities from methane-producing bioreactor in Wageningen University, Netherlands - Granular Sludge_18_07-R1 | ecosystem: Engineered > Bioreactor > Anaerobic >...
TTGTGGCTCTGGCATCATTCTTATCTTTTTCCAGTGACAGCAACCCTTTCTGCTGAAGCTTCATGGCAACCTGTTTCACATTCTGGTGAGAACTCCCCATGGCACTTGCCGCTTCCTTCAGTGTGGGAGGATGATCGAAGACACTGCTTATGGTCTCGGACAAAAACCACTGTTTAGTCGTAACATCAAATTCCTTTAATTCTCTTTCCAGAAGAGTGTTCATTCTGTTTGATATGATCAGTAAAAGCCCGAAGATCATGGCATCATCAGGGATATTATCTGTCTTTTTATTATTCATTATCACACCGCCTTTCCCGGACCCGGGGATCTGATTTGATATAAGTAATGTATTACATATTAAGATAATACATTACCTTTTTTTGTTTGTCAACAACTTTTTTATTTTTGTCTGATATTTTGGCCCGTTGAACGGTTCTATGCCTCTCTGCCGGTTTATGGGAATGTGTTACTGTCAAGCAGAATTCCCTACTTTTTGGCAAACAATTTTCCCTACTTTTTCTGCAATAAATTAAAATATTTGTTTCCGATTTGCTAGTCTGTAACTCTCGTCATTTAAGCTAAGAACCTGACATTTATGTGTCAACCTGTCGAGGAGCGCCGTGGCCAGCACCGAATCTCCCATAATTTCCGCCCAGCCATCAAATCCTTTGTTTGAGGTAATCACTACCGAAGTGTTTTCGAATAAATTGGAAATGAGTTGGAAAAACAAATTTGCATCCAATCTATCAATGGGCAAGTATCCCATTTCATCAATAATTAACAAATCGCATTCCTTAATCCACTTTAACCGAGCTGCTGAGCTTCTGGAAATCTCCTGGGTCTTGAGTATATGGATTAGGTTATCCATTGACGCAAAGAATACTTTGTAACCGATTTCTACAGCCTTGTTGCCAACTGCCAGAGCTAAGTGTGTTTTTCCTGTTCCTGGCGGACCGATGAGAATCAGGTTAAAGATTCCGTCAATCCAGTTTAATGCCGACAACTGATCAAGCTGCCATTTCGTGATGCTTTTTTGAAATTCCAAATCGAAAGCATCAAAGGATTTGAAAGTGGGGAGGCAAGCCTGGGTGATTCTTCTTTGTTTTGCTTTCTCTTCTCGGTAATTGATCTCCTCTTTCAGGCACTCGACCAGAAACACTTCATTGGGCACCGGTTCTGCCAGAAAGTCAAAAGGCCTGCTTGCAAGATTGCTCAGTTTAAGTTGCCGGGCATAACTTCGTATTTGCTCTGTATAGTTCATGCCTGCTCACCTCCCATAAAAATTTCTGTGTATGTGCGAATCGGTCTTTCCTGGGCGGTGTATATTTTGTACTTAATTGGAATTTCAACCGGCTTGATGAGTGGTACTGGCTCTGCCGTTTTGAAGTATTCCAGGGTATCCTTGAAATCTACTGCAGAAAACAATCTCCGCTTGAGACAATAGTCCACAGCAAATGCAAGTTCAGAAGGCTCATATTGACTTTGTAGCTTAACGATGAGGCTTAGTTGGTCTCTGACATAACGGGGCTTCTCCAGCCTGATTCCTTGAATCAATATATGCGCTTTATGGCTGTTTTCGAATCCCAACATCGCTTTGTCTTGCAAGGCATCTATCTTCGTGTTTCTATCCCGGTCTGCGTGTCTGTTCCTGATACATTTCCCAACATCCGCACACAAAGCGTGCTCTTCAAGGAATGCATTGTTCTGTGCATCATAAAATCTGATGATGCCTGCCTTTTCGTCAGGTTCAATACGGACTTTTCTTCCGGGCTGATAGGTTCCTCTTGGCATACAGTAGCGATTCTGACGGTAAAGCACAACATTGGTTTTCCTAACGATGGCGGTTTGGGCGGTCCATGGCTTTTCGCTCAGCTCCGGAACCGGCAAGAGGTGCCTTTGCTCTTCCTCAAATACTCTAGCCGGAACCATCTTAGTCGTTTCATGTGGCCGACCATTTGCCGTCCGCTCTAGCCATGCGAGTCCATCGCTATTTAGCCTGGCCACACCATGAAAAACTCTGCAGGAAAGGAAGTTACCTTTGACAAATTTAACGACTGCTTCAATTTTCCCCTTGCTTTCTGGATCTGCGCCTCGGCAAAGATAGATGGAAAAACCTGCGTATTTCCTGTAATTTTCAAAGACGTCCGTGTAGATGATGTCTCCGCTGTTTTCCCTGACCACCATGATGGAGTCTTGGTCATAGACAATTTCTTTTGGCCTACCGCCGAAAAAATGAAACGCCCTGTCATGGGCTTCCACAAAGGTTTGAGCTGTGAAAGGCTCGGTCTGAAAACAGACATATTTGTACCTGGAAGTGCTTAGGACCATTGCAAAGATATATACTTTCAGCTTTCGTCCCCAATCGTCTTGCATTTTCTTTTCGCCCATATACACCTGGGCCTGCTGCCCCAAGGGGAGTTCTGGAACTTCTTGCATTTGCCTTATCTTCACCGTAGAAGGGAGCCCTTCTTTTTCCCTTAGCGTTTTTACATAAAGCCGCACAGTTCGGTATGATGGTGAAAAATCTTTATATTCCTCCCGGAGTCTGTCGTCGATAATAGCGCTTGTAATCTCCGGGAACTCTTTTAGTTTTCTTAGGACAAAATCCTTATATGAATCCATGATTTTTGATCGCTCTTTGCATTCTAGTAGATATACCAGATATTCATCCTGACTCATGTCCCAATATTTTCGTATTGTTTTGGCGTCAATTCCTAATTTTATTGATGCTCTGTTCTTCTTGTAACCCAGCCTTTTGAGCTTTTGAATATCTGAATACATTTCAATCCCTACCATTTCCGCCACATCCTTTGCTTTTTTACCAAGCATAATTTCTGTGGCTAAATTTGTCTACAAAGTAGGGAATTTAGTTTGCCATAAACCATCCATTTTAGTTTGCCAGTTACAATTTGACGCAAGTAGCACAGACATATAATCCCTCCCGAACTTATGGTTGTTTATCTTCCTTACTGATGTCGTCAAGCACCTTTTTCCAAAAGTCGTCGCCAAGATTTTTCTCAGTTGCACGGCGCAGAGCCTTTCGGACGTGGGGCAATTGTGTGGACATCAAATATTCGGGCAAATCAGGAGCTGCGGTATCTCTTTCTCGCCCCGCAAGGTCAAGCATCTCCTCTTTTTCATCGGGCGTAAGTTGTAAAACAACTGCGATTTTTTCGAGAATTTGCATCTCGGGCGGGTTTCGCCTACCTTTGACGATATCCGAGAGGTATGACGCCGTCATGCCCATAGCATCAGCAATGTCCTTCAGTTTGATGTCTTCGCCGCCGATACCACGACCTTTTCTCTTTTTATCGATGTATGCACCAAATTCTCCTGCCATGGCCTTTCTCCTTTCCGCTAACGGCATTATTGCCGCACAGCATATCAGCAAATTCGCTGATATGCGTATTATATCATGTGCTGAAAAAGATGTCAAGTCGTTTTTGCTTTTGTTTGTACAACGGGGTAACTCAAAATACAATTCGAGCGTTATCAACTTTAATTGATGACATCTCAGCATTTACTCTTGCAATAATTTGTCGAATGAGTTATAATATATAAATAGACTTTTACACTCTATGAAACCTGAAGGCGAGGTAATCAAATGGCTATAAGTTATAAAAGGCTATGGAAACTCCTAATTGACCGTGACCTTAAAAAGAAAGACCTGCCGTCCTTGGCAGGCATCAGTTCTGCATCGGTTACAAAATTAGGAAAAAATGAAAATGTAAATACAGAAATTCTTGAAAAAATATGTCGAGCGTTAGATTGTGACATCTCCGATATTATGGAGATGACCGAAGACAAATAAAGGAGCTACTTGCCATGCCGTATACAGTACATCAAATCAAGTTTTTTGCCGAACAGCTTATGCTGAAACGCCCTCAACACTCAATTGACGGGCTTGCTTCTGCTATGTCTGGAGTTAAAGTAGATCTGAACCCGCATCAGGTGGATGCGGCTTTATTTGCCCTGCAGTCGCCATTGTCAAATGGAGCGTTACTTGCGGATGAAGTCGGACTCGGTAAAACAATAGAGGCAGGACTTGTGCTTGCCCAGTGCTGGTCGGAGCGCAAACGAAAAATCCTCTTGATTGTCACGGCCACCCTCCGCACACAATGGAGAGCTGAACTGGAGGAGAAATTTTTTATCCGTTCTGAAATACTGGAATCAAAGAATTATAACAAGGCGAAAAAAGAAAACCCGTCCTGCAACCCTTTTCTTGCACAAGATGCAGTTGTGATTTGCTCATATAACTTCGCATCTGCAAAGATGCGTGATATTTTGTTAATTGATTGGGATTTGGTAATTATGGACGAGGCGCACAAACTTCGCAACGTCTATAAGAGAAACAACGTGATGGGTAACAATCTGAAAACTGCTCTACGGGGGCGAAAAAAACTGCTCCTCACGGCGACTCCACTACAAAATAACCTGATGGAACTATACGGCCTTGTCAGCATTATTGACGAGCAAGTTTTCGGCGACCCTGATATATTTCGCGAAGTATATGTTAACGTGACTAATATAGAGAGCCGTAACAGGAACCTAAAAGTTCGCTTACAAAATTTCTGCAAGAGAACCCTGCGCCGACAAGTGGCAGAGTATGTGCCTTATACCAACCGAACGGCTATTTTACAGGAATATACACCAAGCCACGACGAGGAGCAACTGTACACGGACGTTTCTAATTATTTGCAGCAGGAACGGCTTTACGCTTTCCCGCAAGGACAACGTCAACTCCTGATGTTAGTGGCACGAAAACTGCTGGCATCATCCTCAATGGCGATTCACGGCACTCTGTCCACCATTATTGACCGCCTGAACCTAAAATTAAGTGATTACCAAGCTCAATTGAAACTGACAGACCTTGATGATTACGACGGCATCGAGGAGCTAATTGACGAGGAATCGAACGGTGACGATAACGGCGCGGTGGATGAAATGACGGCAGACTATGAGGGTATAAGAGCCGAAATCGAAAAATTAAAGCAATATGCCGCTCTTGCCGAAAGAATTACAACCAACGCCAAAGGCGACAACCTCCTGACTGCCCTTAATCGCGGATTTGAAATGAACGAACGCCTTGGTGGTGCAAGAAAGGCAGTTATATTTACTGAATCAAAGCGGACGCAGCAGTACCTTATGAACCTGCTTTCCCAAAACGGGTACGAAGGACAGATTGTTTTTCTGGATGGATCGAACAACGACCCGATATCCACTCGCGTTTATAAGGAATGGCGCGAGCGGCACAAAGACGACGGAAGAATTTCAGGCTCAACAGCAGCGGATAAAAAATCAGCGATTGTTGAGGAGTTCCGTGACCGCGCTTCAATTCTCATTGGGACAGAAGCTGCTGCCGAGGGAATCAACCTGCAATTTTGCAATATTGTGGTCAACTATGACTTACCGTGGAACCCTCAGCGCATAGAACAGCGTATCGGCCGTTGCCACCGCTACGGGCAAAAGAATGATGTAATAGTCATTAACTTTCTTAATCGTGCGAACGCCGCCGATGAGAGGGTTTTTGAATTGCTATCTCAGAAGTTTAGGCTGTTTGATGGTGTGTTCGGATCGTCGGATGAAGTGCTTGGCGCCATTGAGGATGGCGTGGATTTTGAAAAGCGTATCCTTGACATTTACCAGTCTTGTCGTGAATCAGATGCAATCAGGGCGGCTTTTGACGCTCTGCAGGAGGAGCTATCCGAACAGATAAGTGAAAACATTACCAAGGCGAGGCAGTCTATATTGGAAAATTTTGATGAGGATGTTTTCAAACATCTTAAAGACTGTCACGAGGGGACAAAAGCCGAACTCGACAAGTTTTCTCGGTGGCTTTGTAACTTCTTTACGATGTGGGGAGCGGAACGGGTTGAGCCTCTCGACCAATGGCGCTTTGCTTACATAGAAAATGGCGAGCGTAAGACTTATAACCTCCGTTGGAAAGACGCAGAAGCACTACATGATGAGTTTTTGCGCCGGGATGGTGAACTTTGCACCAAATGGATTGCTGAGGCAATGAATACAAATGCTCCTCCCGTTGCCATACGGTTTAATCATTCAGACTTGCCACAGAAAGACCATATCAGCTTTTTGGACAGCCATCCTACCTTTAAAAGCGGCGTTATCTCAATCGATAAGCTTACGCACAGGGGGATAGACAACGAGGAACATCTGATTGTATCTGTTGTCACCAACGATGGTACACTCATTGATGGCGATGATGCAGGCAATATAATCGACCGTATTATGGAGCTACCGGCCAATATCGTCGGCGAGTGTTCGCCCGAAACGGAAACCCTTATCAGGCGGCGACAGGAAGGAATTCAACGGCAAAAGGATGATATCGCCGAACGCAATAAGATGTATTTCTTGGAGCAGGTCGAAAAACTGGACGCTTTCAGTGAAGATTTGAAAGAAGGGTTACAAAAACAGCTGAAAGCCCTGAAAAAGGAAATAGCCGAAAAACGTAAGGATTTTCGAACCTCAAAGGATGTCTGCTCTCTTGATGAAATGTTGGAGAAACGATCGGCGATTACCGCCTTAGAAGATAAACGCAAGAAAATGGAGCGGGAAATAAGCCTCGAAGAAGATAGGATTACCCTTGAGAATGAGGCTTTACAGGAAGATATTCGCACCCGCTTAAACGGTGAAATCGAAACCGAAACGATAATGACATTCTCATTCGAAATAGTATAGGAGGATTTTACATATGCAAAAACTTGAACTTACTTGGATTGGCAAGGGTGAGGAGCCTGTAGTCGAACCACGCATACTGCTTCACGACCCCTCAAAGGATTACGGTGACCCATCTGCAAATAATATGCTGATACATGGGGATAATTTGCTTACTTTAAAAGCACTTGAGCAAGAATTCGCAGGACAAGTTAAGTGTATTTATATTGATCCACCATTTAATACTGGAGCGAGAATTAATGCTGATGGAGAAGAAATAGGATATGACGATGGTATAGAGCACTCTATTTGGCTAAATTTAATGTATAGCAGATTTAGTATTCTTAAGAATCTGCTTTCTGAAGATGGGGCAATCTTTGTTCACTTAGACGATAATGAAGCTGATTATTGTAGACTATTAATGGATGAAGTTTTTCATAGAAAAAACTTCATAAACAGAATAACCATTGATGCTCGTTCGCCTTCTGCTTTCAGCACAGTTAACAAAGGGGTCTTTAAAGCATCAGAATATATACTTTTTTATGTCAAAAACAAAGAGAAATTCGTTGAGTATCCTGTAAGAACAGAGAGAGTGCCTGATTATGCATATGATAAATGGTTAATCAATCCGGAAGATGATTTCAGTATGTGGAAATTTTCAACTGTTGCAAAAGAATATGAAAATCAAGAAAACCAAACAAGCAAGAAGCCTCAAACAATATTAAATAATTACCATAAATTTATAATCGAAAATGCACATCATATTTTTAGATTTACATCAATAAGTGATAGTGGAGCGGGGCAAGCGACAGTTGAATTGAAGCGTCATTCACTACAAAATCCGGATATAATCTTTAAGCAAGAGCGTATAGGGAATGATGATATTTACATATTTAATGGGCAACAGATTTCGTTTTACTCTAAAAATATCGCAGAAATTGATGGCAAAAAAGTCGCCTCGACAATGTTGACCAATATATGGACCGATATAGCATGGGAAGGAATAGCTGGTGAGGGTAATGTTAAATTTAAAAAAGGAAAAAAACCAGAAAGACTCGTTAGAAGATGCTTAGAATTAGCTACTTCAAAAAACGACCTTGTCCTCGACAGTTTCCTTGGTTCAGGAACAACCGCTGCTGTTGCTCATAAAATGGGCAGAAGATATATTGGTATCGAATTAGGTACTCATTGTTATACTCATTGTCTACCACGCCTACAAAGAGTGGTAGATGGTGAGCAAAGTGGCATATCAAAAGTAGTAAACTGGCAAGGAGGCGGTGGTTTCAAGTTCTATGAACTGGCTCCAACCCTCATCGTCAAAGACGCGCACGGCCAACCCATCATCAACGATAAATATAATGCGCAAATGCTCGTCGCTGCAATAGCCAAACTCAATGGCTACGATTACGCTCCTGACGCCGACGTGTTCTGGAAACAGGGCAAAAGTCAAGTGGGCAGCTACATCTTCGTAACTACCGAATACATAACAGCAGCCCAGCTTGACGATATCTCCCGAGACTTACCAGAGTATGAACGTCTGCTTATTTGCGCCCCGGCGTTTGACATTGGACTTGGCAAACGCTATGAGAATATAAATGTTCGTAAAATCCCACAGTCGGTTCTGGATAAGTGCGAGTACGGTGCGGACAATTACAACTTGAATATCGTTAATCCGCCCGAACTGGACGAAGATGAATGGGAGGACGGAGAAGATGCTTAGAGAACCTTACTCGGCGAAATCATACTCCTACAACTCAAAATACATCGACAACCGCCTTGCCCTCCGTCCCCCTCAGAAGGAGAGCTTAGAGCGTTTCGCGCGGATTGTTGATATACTCTCCCTCTCTAAAACACCGAACTTGGATGAAGAACTCATAAAAATCCGTGAACTGTTCCCAACACTCACCAGTTTTGAACGGGACTTTCCGTCGGTATGCTTCGCCCTTGCCACGGGTATAGGCAAAACTCGGTTGATGGGCGCGATGATTGCCTATCTGCACTACGAGAAAGGTGTCAATAACTTCTTCGTGATGGCTCCCAATCTCACGATTTATAAAAAGCTGAAAAACGACCTCGGTAACCAGAACAATGAAAAGTACGTGTTTCGAGGTTTAGATAAGTTTGTCAACGCACCGCGCATTATCGACGGCGACAACTACGAGGAGTTCCGTCAGATGTCGCTGTTTGAAGGCGGCGTTACCATCAACATCTTTAACATCAGCAAACTGAACTCAGAGAGCGGACGTATGCGCCGCTTGCAGGAGGTGCTTGGGCAGTCCTATTTCTCGTACCTACAATCCTTGCCCGACCTCTGCATTTTTATGGACGAAAGCCATCACTACCATGCTGATAGAGGGTTTGACACCATTAACGAGCTCCACCCTGTCCTTGGCGTGGAACTTACCGCAACACCACAAATTCAAAAAGGCGCACGGAAGATTGATTTCAATAACGTGGTGTATGAATACTCTCTTGCTCATGCGCTGAACGATGGGCTTTACGTCAAAGTCCCCGCCGTATTCACTCGCCGGGATTTTCGCCATGAAGAATATACCCCCCAACAGCTTGACCGCGAGAAACTCAACGATGGCATCCGTCTGCACGAAGAAACGAAAAGTAGACTGGATGTGTACGCTCGTACCCACGGCAAGCCTATCGTCAAGCCATTTGTGCTTGTTGTTGCCAAAGATACAACCCACTCTCGAGAGATACGTGAGTATCTTTCATCGGACGCTTTCTTTCATGGATATTACAAAGATAAGGTGTTGGAAATCAACTCGGCACAGCGTGGTTCGGAAAAGGACGAGAACATCGAGCTACTGCTATCGCTTGAGTTAACCACCAACGTAATTGAAATTGTCATCCACGTCAATATGCTCAAAGAGGGATGGGACGTGACGAACCTTTATACCATTGTTCCGCTCCGTGCTTCGGCATCTGAAACGCTTACGGAACAGACCATTGGACGTGGCTTACGTTTGCCATATGGTCAGAGGGCGGGTTTAGATGAGGTTGATAGACTCTCTATCGTCAGCCATGACCGTTATCAGGCAATTGTAGACCTGGCCAAAGATCCGAATTCACTCGTCCGCAAGGTTTACTACATTGAGGAACAAGAACTTCCTGCCAACGACGACGGGCGAGAAACTGTGCCTTTACCGACAGTCTATGACGCATTGACCTCCGGCGAGAGTTTCACGCAACAATTGGCGTTTACCCTGCGTGAAACAGCGACAGATGAATACAAAGTCGAAAAAACGCCCGACCAGACAATGCTCATTGCAAGCATCGTCCAAGGTATAGCCGCCAAAACGGTGGTCGAGGTCAACAGACAGGTTCGTAATATAAATGCCATAAATGACGAACATACGCGTAAGTGGGTGCAAGACAGTATAGTTGCTCAGACCATACAGCAACTTCCCGAATTCGGTCTTAAAAAAGAGGATTTGTCGGCAGTTGTCGCGAAGGCAATCGAAACTTGTGCCCAAGCCCTCACAGAAAACGTCATTCCGATACCGCAGTCTGTTGTTCAACCCCATACTGAAGTTAAGCGTGGGTTTTACGACTTCACGCTTGATACGAGCCGTATGCGTTGGCATCCATCCGACGATACACTCCTTGGTACGGAGCTCATGGAGGGCGGCGAAACATTCACATTGGAAACCGGGACGGCTGCCTTTGCAAAGATTGACACAGTGGAAAATGAGATTGTCCGACATATTATCGTTCATGACAACGTGGACTATGCAAATTGTTCTGACCTCATATATTCACTTATTGCAGATGCCAAGCGGCACTTTTTGTCGTACTTGAATGAGGAAGAGACGGAAAAGGTTATGCGAGACCGCCAACGTACCATAGCTGAAATCATCTACGCGCAGATGAACGAACATTTTTATAAAGAGGAAGTCAGCTATCGGGCAGCGAATATGCGCCCATTCACAAGGATTGAACCGAGTTTTGGCGGCAAGTTCAAGTCAGATGAGATATATGACTTACGGGCTCCGATGGCGGCATCGGATGTGAAGTCGAAAATATTCAGCGGATTCAGAAAGGCAGGTCATACGCTATATAAGTTTGATAGTGACACGGAGCGAACCTTTGCCGTTGTGCTGGAGAACGACAATGCCGTTCTGCGGTGGCTGCGCCCCGCTCCTCGCCAGTTCAATATCTACTGGGGACAAGGCGGTGCGAACCGCTATGAGCCAGATTTCATCGTTGAGACTGCCGAAATAATTTATATGTGCGAGCCGAAAGCAAGCAACAAGATGCGAGACGCGGATGTACTTGAAAAGCAGGAAGCCGCCGAAGAATACTGCGGCGCAGCCAGCGAGTTTAACGCCGAAAACGGCGGTAAACCATGGAAGTATGTTCTTATTTCTCACGATGAGATCCGACCGCAGTCGAGTTTTACTTATCTCGCAAAACAAGCTTCGCACGAGCAGTTATCGATAGAGTAAACGCTTCTTAGGAGGGAGTTGCCATATGAAATTTTTCCACTTATCCGACCTGCATCTTGGCAAGCGTGTCAACGAGTTTTCCATGCTCGAAGACCAGTGGGACATCCTGCAAAAAATCGTTGTGTTTGCCAAAGAGCATAAACCGGACGCTGTCCTCATAGCGGGCGATGTCTACGATAAATCCATGCCCATCGTGGAGGCCGTCCAGTTACTGGACAGATTTCTTGTGTGGCTCAACGAACTGGGGATTGCGGTGTTTATCGTTTCCGGCAACCACGACAATGCGGAGCGCGTGGCGTTCGGTGCGGAACTGCTAAAAAACAGTAGCGTTCATATCGTACAGTCGTTTAATGGAAATATAGCTCCTGTAACTCTTTCTGATGGGTACGGTGACATTAACATCTGGATGCTACCATATCTAAAACCCTCCCTTGTCCGCAGACACTTTCCTGATAAGGATATATATACATACTCTGACGCAATATCCGCAGCTTTGAGTAATGCGAATATCGACGCTTCGGCAAGGAATGTGCTGATAGCCCACCAATTTGTTACTGGGGCAATCAAAAGCGAATCCGAGGAAATCTCTGTCGGTGGTTCGGAGAATGTGGACAGCTCGATTTTTGACGGGTTTGATTATGTCGCCTTGGGGCATATTCATCGACCACAGCAGATCGGTCGTGAAACCCTTCGATACAGCGGCACCCCGCTTAAGTATTCGTTTTCGGAAGCAAGTCATACAAAATCTGTGACAGTCGTTGATATGGATGGCAAGGGTGAGATAGCAATTTCTGAACTGCCACTTTCACCGCTCCGAGATATGCGTGAAATTCGCGGTGCATACAACGAGATTATGAACCGCAACAGTTATCGTGGCACGAACACAGAGGACTATATTCATATCGTGTTGACTGATGAGCAGGATGAACCAGATGCGATAGCAAAGTTGCGAAATGTCTATCCCAATCTGATGCGCTTGGATTACGATAACAGACGCACACAGGCAGCGAGTTCTCTCGAAACGGTAGCGTCCACGGAAAAGAAGACGCCCTCTCAGTTGTTCGGTGAACTATTCGAAATACAAAATGGGCAGTCGATGAGTGAAGAACAATCAAAATACGTTACAAACTTGTTCAATGAAATCTGGGAGGAGGTGGCGAACGCATGAGACCTCTCAAACTCACAATGTCCGCTTTCGGTTGCTACGCCGACAAACAAACCGTTGACTTTGAAACGCTCGGTAATGAAGGATTGTTTCTCATTACCGGCGATACAGGAGCGGGCAAGACGACGATATTCGATGCCATCACCTTTGCACTCTACGGGGAAACGAGCGGTGACAACAGGAAAGCGGAAATGCTGCGTAGCAAGTACGCTCAGGCAAACGCGGAAACCTATGTTGAGCTATCATTCCAATACCACGACAAGGTCTACCATATTAAACGGAATCCGACTTATGTGCGGGCAAAGCAACGCGGCGAAGGCACAACAGAGGAAAAGGCTGATGCCGAACTGCATCTACCGGACGACCGTATTGTGACGAAACTGAGAGATGTCAACGCCAAGGTCGAAGAAATACTCGGTATCAACCGCGAGCAGTTTGTACAGATTGCGATGATAGCACAGGGCGAATTTCTAAAAGTCCTTCACGCCAGTACCGAGGACCGAATCGAGATCTTCCGCAAGATTTTTTATACGGATGCCTACAAAAACTTTCAAGACCGGGTTAAAAAGGACGCGAACGGACTCGTTGTGGAAATCAAAGAGCAACGACGCGGTTACGACTATAGCCTCGGTAATGTCCAAGTAGATGCGAATGACGATGAAAACACGCAAAAACTCTCCGATGCCAAGTTGGGGATCTTATTGACGGGTGATGTCATCGAATGGCTTACACATATTATTTCTTCCGACGATAAAGCACTCTCCGCAAATGAAATACTGTTGGAGGAAGTCGGCCTCAAACTGGCTGAAATAAATCAGAGGGTCGGACAAGCCGAGCAGGATAAGAAAGCACGTGATGCCTTGAAAGCGGCGCAAGAACTTCTCCCCTCCGAGATAACAACTCAGAAAGAAGCTGAATCCGCTTTGAATGCCGAAAAAGCCAAACTGCCCGAATGCGAGGCTGTCAAAGCGCAAATTTCTGAAATAGAGCGGTCTTTGCCTAAATATCAGGAACTGCAAAGTCTTATAGATTCGATAAAAGTAAACGAGGAGAAGTTATCTGTCGAAAAGCAAAATGCTGAAGACTTGTTAAAGAGGCAAACCACCGACACATCTGCGCTTGAGGCTGCAAAATTGGAACTCAAGTCTTTAATGGACGTCGGAGTCAAAGCTGAAGCATTGCGTGGCCAACAAGGGACTCTGATAACAAGGCAAAGTACCCTTAATGCATTGAGCACCTCGTTCAATGGATATAGTACGCTGCTTGCTGAACTCAAGACGGCACAAGATGATTACACCGCAAAGTCTACAATTGCAAAGACTAAGCGGGATGAATATGATGCGCTGAACAAGGCTTACCTTGACGAGCAAGCGGGGATATTGGCGGTAGAACTGAAAGATGGACAACCCTGCCCTGTCTGCGGCTCTACAGAGCATCCTACGCCTGCAGCTTTATCCGTTAAAGCCCCTACAAAAGCGGTGCTTGATAAGGCAAAGAAATCTGCCGAGGCCGCAGATTCAGAAACAGCTACTGCCAGTGCCTTGGCAAACAAATTGAACGGACAAAGCGTTACTAAGCGGGATGAAATCGCAGCCTCTGCAACGACACTATTGGGAGACACTCCGTTCGACGACATCCCGACGGTTTTGGAGAGTGCATTATCCGAGGTCAAAACAGGACTTGCGGGAATCAGTACGCAACTCACCGAGCAAGAGAAAAGAATGGCTCGTAAAAAGGAACTTGACGAAGCTATACCTACTTCCGAGAGTGATTTGGTCATAGTCGGAGAGACTCTTGGTAAGTCCAAAGAGCAAGTCGCCGCGCTGACCACGCAAATTGACGCTGACAGCAAAACAAGGGATAAGCAGACAGCGGAACTTAAATTCAAGAATGAGGCAGATGCAAAATCGGAAATCTCCGCTCTCAACACCAAAAAGAAAGGTTACGAAGACGCCCTCCAAACAGCCCAGACCGTATATGATGCAGCAAAAACGAAAGCGGACAACACGGCAACGGAGATACAGACATTGCAATCACAGCTGGGCGATTCACAACCTTTGGATTTAGATGCACTGAAACAAGAAAAAGGCATTACAGAAAGCACACAGCGTGGATTGAGCGAAAGCAACCGTATTGTCAGTACCCGCAAATCTGCCAACCAGACTGCGTTAAACGCCATTAGTAAAACGGCAAATACCATCGCAGAACTCGAAGAACGTTACAAGTGGTTGAAAGAAATCTCTGACACGGCAAACGGAGATATTAGTGGTAAGGAAAAAATCAAACTGGAGACCTATATACAAGCTTCGTACTTCGATAGGATAATTGCGCGGGCGAATATTCGACTTCTGCAGATGTCAAATAGCCAGTTCGAATTAAAGCGACGGGATGTAAGCGGCAAACAGGGACAAAGCGGCTTAGACTTGAATGTTATCGATCACTACAATGGTACGGAGCGCGATGCTAAAACACTCTCAGGTGGAGAGTCTTTCATCGCTTCACTGTCGCTTGCACTCGGCCTTTCCGATGAGATACAGAACAATGCCGGAGGCATACGTCTTGATTCGATGTTCGTTGATGAGGGCTTCGATTCATTAGATGATACAAAACTGTCACAAGCAATACAGGCGTTGATGGGTATATCGCAAACCAATCGCCTTATTGGGATAATATCACACGTTACCGGACTTGATGAAAAAATCGGTCGCAAAATCGTCGTGACCAAAGACCGCACGGGTGGTAGTAGAGCCGAAATTATACTGAATTAAGTGCGAACCATTGCCTGGCGTTAGCTGACAAGCTTTATAAAGACATGAATAAAGCCAGATTTGATGATTAAAAGAATTGGGATGCGGCTTGTAAGAGATAAACAATTGACTTTTAAGGAGGAAATTGAAATGGATCGCTGCGAAGAAAAGCGTGTGTGGGGTATCCACACTATGAATGATGCCCTTTTCTTAAATGACAATATTGTCGCGATTGGCTGGAGAAATATGGGCGATTTAATGCTGATAGAAGGTAACCGAGATGCATTTAAGGATCGGTATAACGAGGTTTATCCTGATTCGAAAAAAGGTGCAGTTGCAAATGGTGCAGGAATGCTCTATCGGTTTGTTTATGAGGTGCAAATTGGCGATTATATTGTCTTCCCCTCAAAAATTGATCGTCAGATTAATATTGGCGCAGTTGAAAGCGACTACATATACAATCCCGATGCGACAGAATATGTTCAGCAACGAAAAGTGAAATGGCTGAAGCATCTCCCTAGAACTGCTTTTTCACAGGGGGCTCTATATGAAGTAGGTTCGGCAATGTCGTTTTTCTCTGTAAAAAACTACGCCGATGAATATCTAAATTCATTGAATAAGAGCTTTAAAAAAGCTGTGCCTGAAGACGATGAAAGCGTTGGGGCAACAGCAGATGATATTATTGAAGCTACAAAAGATTATATACTCAAGGTGTTAAGCAAGAACGTCAAAGGCTATGATCTAGAAGAATTTGTTTCTGATCTATTGAGTGCGATGGGATACCGCACATCCCTTTCGGCTCATGGTGGAGATAGTGGCATTGATATAACAGCATATAAAGATGAGCTGCCGCCTCGCATATTAGTGCAGGTTAAAAGCCAGGATGGTGATATCAAAGAAACAACCATTCAGTCATTAAAAGGCGCAATGCGAGAAGGCGACTATGGATTATTTGTTACATTGTCCAATTATACAAAAAATGCAAAAAAATATCTTGATAGCGTACCTATTATCCGAGGTATCAACGGGACTGAACTTGTGGAATTGGTTCTGAAGTATTATGAAAGTCTGAGTGAAAAATATAGAAGAATGATACCGTTGAAGATGGTGTACATTCCAGTTGCTATAGAGGATAAAGAAGAATGATAACTGGTCATTGAGGGGTGTGGAATGAAAATTCAATCCGTTAGGATAAAAAACTTCCGATTACTAAAAGATGTTTTTATTACCTTTGATTCGGTGACTACACTGATCGGACCAAACGGTACTGGGAAGTCTACAGTATTACGCGCACTAGATTGGTTTTTTAATGGCGGAAAGGGCTGTGAATTGGCCGATAAAGATTGCTCTTTCGGATCTGTAGATGAAGACATTGAAGTAAGGGTTACTTTCTCAAATTTGACAGAAAAGGACCAAGAAGCATTAGAGAAATACGCTCCTGCTAAAGCAACGACATTTACTGCATGGAAGGTACACCATCCTGATGGGACTGAAGTATTGTCGGCAAACTTAAAAAGTTATCCTCCATTTGCTGAAATTCGCAGCAAGAATTCAGCAGCAGATAAGAAAATCGCATACAATCAACTTCGAACGGAGGACTCAAGTCTCGGGTTGCCGAGTTGGACCAATCAAGTAGATGCTCTGGATGCAATGACGACGTGGGAGTCTGGCAATACCGAAAAATTAGTTGAAGCTCCCAGTGATCTTCAGACAAATTTCTTCGGATTCAACAGCAATGGCAAGATGAGTGGTCTATTTGATTTTGTGTTTGTTACCGCTGATCTTCGGGCTAGTGAAGAGGCTCAGGATGTTAAAGCGAGCATTATTGGACGCATCCTTGAGCGTTCAGTTGATCGCGCTGCTGCCGACGAGGAGATAAAGAGGATTGTCGACGAAAGCCGCGCAGCACAGCAAAGAGTGTGCGATGAAAAGTTTGGAGCCCAACTGGATGCAATTAAAGTACAGCTCAATCAGGTTGTCTCAAGCTATTCTCCAGGTCGGACAATTTACGTTACGCCTACCGAGGTCGAGTTAAAAGCTCCAAGGACAACATTCAATGTCTCTGTGCTTGATGGTCTTACGGAAACTACAGTTGATGGTCAGGGCCACGGATTTCAGCGCACACTACTTATTTCCGCTCTTCAAGTTTTAGCAGAATCGACAGCTGCAGCTACAGAGGGAGTATTCTGTCTTGCTATCGAGGAACCCGAATTGTTCCAACACCCAACTCAAGCGCAGGCTTTTGCGCGAGTTCTTCGCGCTTTGGCAGAAAATCCAGACAAACGAATTCAGGTAGTCTATGCGACACACAGCCCATTTTTTATAGAGGCTCGACACTTTGATCAGATTCGAAGGTTGACTAGAAGTGCAGATAAACAGCCGATTGTGACCGTCCATTCATCTTCTGTCGAAGCTGTGAAACAATGTTTGAATGGTATTCAAGCCGCGGATTCTGTCAATCGACAACTCGATGCGCTTACTGGTGGGCAGCTTTCGTCTGCTCTGTTTGCCTCCAGGGCACTTGTGGTTGAGGGAACCACTGAATCGTCTGTCTTTTATGGAGTAGGCGATAAGGATTCACCTGCGAAATTGGAGTCTGTCGGCGTGGCCGTTGTGCCAGCCAATGGCAAGAATTCAGTGCCTTTAACACACGCCGTTTTAACAAGTCTTGGTATCCCTTGTTACGCTGTCTTCGACGCTGACTCTGGGTTTGAAATCAGAGCTCGAGCAAATGGGAAGACACAAGAAAAAATTGATGAAGAAAGAGCGAGTCATGTTACTGCTAACAAGAAGTTGTTGAAATATTTTGAACTTGACGAGGAGGACTTTCCAGCTCAAACAGTAGAAAACAAGGTCGCGATTTTTGGTGACCATTTAGAGGCATTCCTCGACTCAGAATGGCCTGAATGGACTGCTTCGTGCGCTGATGTCGAGGCTGATGCAGGTGTTTCGCTAAAAAAGAACCAGCTTGCATACCGAACCGCCACAGTTAATGCAGAAGGTTCTGTTCCCGATATGCTCACGAAGATATTGAAAAAGTTAGAGGAAGAGTAACCACCATGAGCCGATTATACCGCTTGATCTCTTTGAAAAAGTACAAGCAGAAAAAGTGAAGCGGACCAACGTTGAGATAGACGAAAACGGAAAGCTGCATCGGAAAAGCACAAAATACTCATCACAATAGACATATGAGGAAATGATAGCCCACCCTACATTTACATTATAGTAGAGTGGGCTATAAATTTTGAACCTTTTAATTTTGCCCTATACAATTTAATTTTGCCTCTGTTGCCGTTTGAGGAGGGGTGCAAAATTTATTGGTCAACAGATTAGCAAAAATCAACATCAAACAATATAGCGAGACAGGACGGGCGTTTTGCACCCCCTTGTCTCGCTTTTTCCTTATACTACGGGCTTTTCTAATAGGCAAAATTAAAAGGTAGTCAGTCAATTTGTATCATTGACTGACTACCTTTGTGGTGGAGCATAGGGGGATCGAACCCCTGGCCTCGTGATTGCGAACCACGCGCTCTCCCGGCTGAGCTAATGCCCCGTTATACGATATGCATGGCCTGATCAGAAATCAGGCCATGTATATTTTCTTATTTCTTAAATTTTTATTTTCACCGTCCTTCAGGTCCATCGGGCACAAAAGCGCCTATTTCAATATTGATCGTTTTTGATACTGTTGCTCCGTTAAAACCTCTATATGTGATTATTG
>Ga0334887_1002786_pt1 | contig 18757 bp, 16 predicted proteins | sample GraSluR1_MG_10_FD_207217 | JGI IMG/M metagenome (GOLD analysis project Ga0334887, IMG submission 207217) | Sludge microbial communities from methane-producing bioreactor in Wageningen University, Netherlands - Granular Sludge_18_07-R1 | ecosystem: Engineered > Bioreactor > Anaerobic >...
TGAAGACTTTTGCGTGCCTGGCTCGCTCCTTCATACGGAAACGGTGATTCCTTACGGTGGAGCGGCTTATGCCCAGATCCGAGGCTATCCTTCCATCGTCATCCCCCCGGAAGAATGCCTCCAGGAGCTTTGCCTGGGGATCGGAGACGCCCCTCCACTGCTTCATGAGGTTCAGAAGGTAGTTGAACTGCGGTTCGTGCTCTCTTTCGGAATGGATCCTTGCCGCATGGTTGGCCTCCCAGTAACGGTCTTCCAACTGGAAGACCTCCCCTGCCGCAAAGGTCTTTCCGCACTTCAGGCATACCTTCGCCTTTGTTTCAGGATCCTCCATTACACCTTCGGCCAGCTCCCCTATGGATGCCTTCTCGAAGGCCTCAAAGGGTAAATTCATAAACAATCACCTTCCTTGTTTGCTCATGAACAAACATATAGTCCTTTTTGTTTGTAATGTCAAGCTTCACCTCGTTCTCCTAGGCCTTTTCGATTTCTTTGGCCTTACAGCGATATTCCCGGCAATGATGAAGATCGCTTATTACTCTATACTTATCCGGAGGGAGAGGTGAACATGGCCTGGCGATCCATAAGGTTCTTCGATTCACGAATAACGATTTACGAATCACGTAAATAAGGGAGGTTTTCAAAATGAAAAAGGAGATACGCACCGCGAAGTCACCGGATCCGATAGGTCCCTATTCCCAGGGGCTGGTAGTGGGTAACCGTATCTACGTATCAGGGCAGGGGCCGCTGAACCCCGAAACGGGGAAAACCCCGTCGACGATCGAGGAGCAGACGAGACAGGTCATGACCAATATCAAAAACATCCTGGAAGCAGGGGGGGCGACCATGGACGATGTCGTAAAATCCACGGTCCATCTTGCCGACCTGAATGATTTTGATGCTTTCAACGGGGTCTACAGGGAGTTTTTCAAAGCCCCGTTCCCGGTGAGAACAACTGTCGGAAGCAGTCTTCTCGATATACTGGTGGAGATCGACGTCATCGCGGAGGTCTAGATAAAAAACCGTGAGGAGGTGATGGCTGTGGCGCGCTGGTTCCTGATAGTTGGCGGGATCCTTGTTGTTATTGGCCTCGTGCTTCACTTCGCGCCATGGCTATTGACCTGGTTCGGCAGGCTTCCGGGGGACATCCGTTACCAGGGAGCCAGGACCAGGGTATTCATTCCCGTAACTTCGATGATCATCGTCAGTATCATCATGACCATTGCGGTGAACCTGTTTTTCCGGAGGTAGAAAAAGTCCCCGCGCAAGCCTTCGGCAAAGGTCCAGGAATAATCCGTAGGGCCTCCCCGCAAGAGAGAATATGGTCGTCATGAAGACGGAGGAGACGAAGATCTGTCTCCATGTAGCCCCCGCAAAGAGAAGCACAACTACATAAAGCGGCACCTGGAAGACAACAAAAGCCAGGGTGTCCCCAATGACCGCCCTCAGGGGGGTCTTTCTTTCTATCCCGAGTCGTTGGAAGAGCCAGTCCCTGAAGCACCCGTAAGGCCTCCCGGTGATCAGGTTGACGGGGATAGCCGCGGCCCTCGCCTGGAGTGACTGAAATACCGAAAGCCCGGCAATGAAGACCTCGATGAACATGCACAGGACGAAGGAGAACACCGTCATGGCGATGATATCGGCGGCGATCATTACAAGCCTGCCCCGTTTGACGCTGTTGACAAAGGATGCTCCATTCACTCCTGTCCCCTTCTTTCCCAGGGCAGTATCCCCCGCTGGATCTCCGATCGGGTTCAAGCCGATTCAAGGTTAAGGGATTTCCTTGCCCTTGCAGCCAGTTCTTCCATGTCCGGACCTTCCAGTTCGGCTACAACATCCTTGAGAAGGGTCGGGATGTCCAGGCTCTGGGGACACTTCTCGAGACACTGGCCGCACTCGACGCACTGGGAGGCGTAACTTGTGACGCCCTTGCGGACGATCCCGCTCAATTTGATGACGTAATTCATTTTCCCTTCCTGGAAGTTCCCGAAAAGATGCATCTTGTTGTAGACCTCGAAGGCGGCAGGGATGTTGACCCCGGCAGGACAGGGGGTGCAGTAACCGCAACCGGTGCAGTTGACCTTCATTATCTCCCTGTATTTGTCGGCGGCCCGCTTTACCAGGGCCAGTTCCCCGGCGCCCAGTGATCCGGGTCGGGCCTCTTCGGCGATCCTGAGGTTTTCCTTGATATGAGCCTCTTCATTCATTCCCGAAAGAACGACCTTGACCTCGGGCCGGTTCCAGACCCATCGAAGCGCCCATTCCGCCGGAGTCCTCCTGGTTTTGGCCTCTTCCCAGATCTTCTGGACTTCAGGGGGGGCTTCCGGAATGCCGAGGTTCCCTCCCCGGAGCGGCTCCATCACGAAGACACCCATACCTTTCGAGGCGGCGTACTCCAGCCCTCTTGTTCCAGCCTGGTTTTCCTCGTCGAGGTAGTTGTACTGGATAAGGCAGAAATCCCAGTCGTAGGCGTCGACAATTCGGTTGAAATCTGACGGCAGTCCGTGAAAGGAGAACCCGGCGTTGACGATCCTTCCGTCTTTTTTTGCCGAGTCGAGGAAACTTCTGACTCCCAGAACATCGATGCTGTCCCAGAGAGGGCCCGTAAGGTTGTGGAGCAGGTAGTAGTCCAGGTGGTCCGTCTGCAGTTTTCCCAACTGTGTGTCCAGGAACATGTCCATATCCTCACGGGTCCTGACCAGGTAGGAGGGGAGCTTGGTAGCAAGTTTCACCCGTTCGCGGTAGCCGGCCCGCAGGGCTCTTCCCAGAAAATTTTCGCTCTCCCCTGCGTGGTAGGTCCACGCCGTGTCTATGTAGTTCACTCCCTGATCGATGGCGTAGCGGATCTGGGCCGTCGCGCGCTCCTCGTCGATGGAGCCGTCTTTAACGGGAAGGCGCATGCATCCGAAACCAAGTATCGATAGTTCGTCGCCGTTTTTCGGCATTTTGCGATAAAGCATCACGATATCTCCTCTCTCTAATGAAAAATAAGGCTGTGTTCAAAGTCTGATATTGGATCCTCAGATTTTCGAATTATTTGCAATTCACGAATCCCGGCCTTACTCCACTCCCGCTTCCAGAACAGTCAGGGTTGATGCAGCGCCGTCGATCACGGCCCTGGCACCCAGGGGGATGGTCGCCTTCCTGACGTCATGGCCGAAACAGCCGTTTATCAAGGTTGGTTTGCCGACGGGTGCCAATACTGTTTCGAAGACATCGGTGATGGTGAAGGGCTCCTTCGGTTTTCCCGGCAGGATATGGGTGAACTGTCCCAGGACTATCCCGGCTGCGGCCTCAAGTTTTCCTGCAATGCGAAGCTGGGTAAGCATCCTGTCTATCATGTATACGGGCTCCCCGGTTTCCTCCAGAATGAGTATCTTGCCCCTGGCATCGATCTCCCAGGGCGTTCCCAGAAGAGAGCAGACCATTGAAAGATTTCCGCCAGCCAGTTTGCCTTCGGCTCTCCCCGGGACGAGGGTCTCCACAGGCGGGGCTCCCTCAAAGGGCACTATCTCCCCCAGAGGTTTCGTGGAGCAGACGGCCTTGAGAAGGCTCTCCCGAACGTAGCCGGGGAAAGTCCCCCTGGAAAAATCGCTGACAGGCATAGGACCGTGAAAGGTGATGAAACCTCCCGGCCTGTTGAACAACATGTGGAGTATGGTGGAATCGCTGTACCCAAGGAAGACCTTCGGATTCCGGAAGGCCGAATCCGTGTCGATCAGTCCGGGAAGCCTGATGGCTCCGTACCCTCCCCCGATGCAGAAGATCCCGCGGATGTCCGGGTCGAGGAAGGCCCTGTTGATTTCTTCCGCACGAGCCTCATCGAGGTTTCCGGGGTACTCCCCGAATCCCTGGCAGTTTTCGTAAACCTTGACATGGAAACCCATGTCCTCGGTGATCTTTAACGCTTTTTCGACCGACTCCCGGTTCGACTGGCTCGAAGGGGAGACGAAGGCAATGGTATCTCCTTCTCGAAGTGCCGGAACTTTTCGCATGAAGATCACTCTCCCGCGATGTAATTACTCCGTTTCCCCACCTATGGATTTTATCAGCATTGTGGCGAAGGAGCCCCGGGGCAGGAAAAACTCAAGTCTGAGCATCTGTCGACCGGGGAATAGACTGTCAGGAGCCGCTTCCCATTTCAGTTCGCCGGGTATGATTATGGCCGGACGCAAAAAGGATGCGAAATATGCCTGTGGGATCTCCGGCAGTCGGAACTTGGCAAGCTTGACACCCCTCTCGAAGAGAACACGGGACATTATCTGTTTTATATCCTTCGCCAGGGGGAGCATTTCGCCACCGGCCGTTGGTATCTGGAGACTTGAAAGAGAGGCTAATTCCTCCTGGGAAAGGTCTTTGTACTGGAGCAGTTTCCCCGCAAGACAGGGGATCTCGAAGAGCTTTAGCCCCCGCTGTTCGAGAAATCCTTTCAGGACCATGTTCCAGATGAAGCTCTGATATGAGGAGAGATATTGTCCCATCTCCTCCCGGGGGACCTTGCGCAGGGCTCCGATCGACCCCTCTCCGGCCTGAAGGGCCTCGACCATTGGTTTGAGGTCCGGCTCCGTGCAGAGAGAGGCGACTTTTACCCATTGTCCCCAAAGGCCTGAGATGGCGCTTTTGCGTTTTCGCGTCGATGAAGGAGCTTCGGGGTGGCAGGATGTAAGTAATTTTTTAACCGCTGCGTCAAAACGCCTCTTTACGAGCATCTCTCCCAGGAAACCGCCATTTCCAGCGTCTCCGAACCGCTGGTCGTCGAAATAGTTGGCGAAACCGGATTTTTTGAGAGCCTTCAGTCTTTCCGAGGCGGTTGCCAATTCTTCCTCAGTCATTTCCCTTATGATGATGTTAAACCTGTTTCCCGATATTGACGATGGCCCCAGTGGGGAGTCGGAAAAACCGGTATATTCCGCCGAGACATTCGTGCTTTTGAAAGCAAGGTCCTTACGAGATGTCGTGGAAAAATATTGGGTCGTAAGGGCGGCACGATCCTTCCTCCCGCACCAGCGGAGTTCCTTCAGGGGGATTTCCCCTGCCCTGGCGATTTCCGCGAGAGCGTCCACGGTGTTCCAGTTCCTTTTGCGGAGGCGGTATACTCGGTGGGGTGACTCGTCTTGTGAAAGTGGTGCTGAAAGGATCTCTTCTACCCGGAAATCTTCGGGATTGACCTTTATCTTCAAAATATTGCCTCCCGTGCGGCTCTTTGCCGCCAGACAAGGATAACCCAAATTCCGGTTCAGAGGGAGAAGAGACCTTCAACGGTGAACAGGAACATGAGAAGGGGGAAGTCGCAAATGAACGAAGGGAAAACAGGGGAGCATATTTTCGATACCGGACTTGTTCAGGTCTACACGGGAGATGGCAAGGGAAAGACCACGGCGGCCCTCGGACTGACACTTAGAATTGCCGGCCACGGGGGAAAGGTCGCCTTCATACAGTTTATGAAGGGTTGGGATTTCTACGGCGAGATCGCCGGACTGTCCCTGCTGGCTGGAGTTCGCCACGAGAGGACCGGGACGCCGGACTATGTCTACCGTGGGCAAGAGCAGCCCGTCGATGTCCAGGAAGCAGAGAGGGGGCTCATGCTGGCCGGAGAATGCATCGCGTCGGGAGAGTACGATCTTGTCGTTCTCGACGAGATAAACGTCGCCGTAGATTATGGGCTTGTCCATGTCGATGCCGTCGTGGGGGCGGTGAAAACTCGTCCCTCCCATGTGGAGGTTCTCATGACGGGGCGCTCGGCTCCGAAAGAATTTCTGGATATGGCCGACCTCGTGACGGAGATGAAAGAGATAAGGCATCCCTATAACAGGGGCCTTGCGTCAAGGCGGGGATCCGATTTCTAGTTATTTTTGCGACAGAAAACCCGGTTATATTCACAAGCGCTCCGATCCGATCTGTTTCAATTTCTTCATAACTCTACCCAAACGATTTAATATTTGCTAGAATTGCTCAACGGCTGCGATCTGGTATTGATAATCAGACTCAAAAGCCAAAATTCATCAGGAGGTAGAGTCAAGTGACGAAGGGAAAACAGGAATTATTGTCATTCGGTGCCATCGCGGTAATTTCGGCAGCCCTCTTCTCGGGGCATTTCGGAGTCGGTGACGTAATATTCCCGCCGATACTAGGTAAAGGGGCCGGTTCCTCATGGTTCATGGCGGCCATGGGCTACGGTATCATCAACAGTTTGGGCGTGCTTGTGGCTTACCTTGCGGTATCAAGGCAGCAGAAGACCCTTCTCGAAATGAGTTCCCGCACCCTGGGGAGGGCCTTTGGCGTGGTATTCACCACAATATGCATGCTCATTATCGGCCCGGTCTTTATTTTGCCCCGTGTCTCATCGGCAACCCATGAGATGGCGGTCGCACTTTTCTTCCCCAACTTTCCCCTGTTCGCGACCCTGGCCATTTTCTTTGCGCTCAACTACTGGGTGGCCTTCAACAGGGCACAGGTCATCGACCGGCTCGGCAAGGTTCTCTCTCCTGCACTGATCGTTTTCATGGCGGTGCTGATCATCAAGGGAGTCGTGGCTCCCATTGCCGCAGTTCCCGCGACGGGGTCGGAGAACCCCCTGGCGGATGGAGTGCTTAACGGGTACAACACCATGAATGCCCTGGGAGCTGCTCTCTTTGGAGGATGGATCCTCAAGGAACTGGCGATCAGGGGAATAGACGACAAGGGAGCCCAGTCGAAGAACCTGGCATACATAGGTCCCATCGTTGCTTTCGGACTCCTGATCACATCAACGGGTATTACCTATCTTGGCGCCACTGCCAGCACCGTATTTCCCGATGCCGGTATCGGTGTCTACACCGTAATGATCGCAGAGGGGCTTCTCGGGGTCGTCGGCAAGGCCATATTTGCTCTTCTTCTGGCCTTTGCCTGCTTCACAACCTCGGTAGGACTTACCTCGACGGCAGGTGACGTTTTCCAGGAGATGAGTGGCGGCAAACTGCAGTACAAGACCATCGTCGCCCTTTCCAGCCTCGTCGGCTTCGGAATCGGTATGGTAGGGCTCGGCAAGATCGTCGGCTACACAGTACCATGGCTGATGCTCGTTTATCCGGCTATCATCGTGCTGCTGGTGGGCAACCTCTTTGACTTTGGCAAGTTCAAGCCCGCCCTCCAGGCCGGTATGGTTACTGCAATAGTCCTTAGCCTCGGCGATTTCCTCAGCGGAATGGGTATGGAGGGCAATTTCTTCAGCACAATGACCGCAAAACTTCCCATGGGAGGCCAGGGGCTTGGCTGGCTTGTCCCGGCCGTTGTTGCCGCTGTGGTTGCACTGGCCGTGTCGGGTATGTCAAAGAAGAAATAGCCGCAGGGAGGATTGATAATATTGCAGTTCAAGAGTGAATTGGAATCCGCGAGGATCATTGCTGTCCTCGACGACTATGCGGGGTACGAGACATCGTTCCTGGCCCAGCACGGAATAGCTCTGCTTCTGGAAGCATGTTCCGGGGGGGTATGCAAAAGGATCCTCATGGATGCCGGGCAGTCGGCGCTGCCGATACTCCACAACATGAAACTTCTGGATATCGATCCGGCATCTATCGACGCCGTAGTCGTTTCACACTGTCATTACGATCACACCGAGGGGTTGGTCGACACACTTAAGGCCATCGGGAAAAAGCACCTTCCCGTCATTGCTCACCCCGGGATGTTCCGGCCGAACTATATTTTCAACCCCTTCATCCGAAATATTGGCGTGATGAAGGAAAATGGCCCTGAAGCTATCGAAGAAGCCGGGGGAATGATGGTGATGGTCGACGAACCCTTCGAGATCATGCCGGGCGTAATAGCCACCGGAGTGGTCCCGAGGAAGAGGGATTTCGAAAAACAGGGAATAGGCACCTATAACATCGAGGACGGAAAAGTCGTGCCTGACCAGATCATCGACGACCTCTCCCTGGCAGTAAAGGTAAAGGGAAAAGGCCTTGCTGTCATCTCGGGATGCAGCCACGCCGGGATAGTCAACATCATAGACTGGTCGAAGGAAATCGCTGAAGAGCCGAGAGTAGAAGTTGTCATTGGAGGCTTCCATCTCATAGAGGCCTCGCAGGAACGTATAGAAAAGACCGCGCAGGCCCTGAAACAGCTCAATGTGGGTCGTGTCATCACCGGTCACTGCACAGGACTGCCTGCCCTTTGTGAATTTTCCAAAGTTTTGGGTGATCGGTTCGAACATCTCCACGTAGGCACCACTTACCAGATGTAGGAAACGAGGTTGTTTTTTGAGGCGACGCCCCGGAAAGGCGTCGCCTTTTTAAAGGGGGCGAAGGAGTTGAAGAAGTCAGTTCTGTTTTTCCTGGCTTTTTTTATCACACTGTCCGCAGGTATTGTCTGCGGGGCAGAGGAAGCCCATACTCCTCCCGTTGGAAGCGCTGAAAGGAAAGCGATCCTGGACACGATGAGGGCCGACATCCTGGAAAATTTTGATCTGGAGGTCGTCTTCGTCGTGAAATGGCTCAAGGTGCAGGATGGCTGGGCCTGGGCAGAGACCCATCCCCAGTCCCGCGACGGATTGAACCGCTATGAACCCTTCCTTGCCCTGCTGGAAAAGAGGGAAGGGATCTGGGCAATAGCGGAGATACCCCCTCTTGAGGAGGATGCTCCTCCCGTGGACGATGCTTACTTCAGGGACCTTATCGAGAGGTTCCCCGATCTTCCGTGCGAGGTTTTCCCCTGGGAGAAGAAATAACAAGGTTACCTTGCGCCTGAGCCCCTGACCCGCTGCCCCTCCCGAAGATCGAGGCTGGCGTCGCGGACGATAACATCCCCCTCTTCGAGGCCGTCGGTGACCTCCACCATCCGGCGGTCGGTGATACCGGTTTTTACGACGATTATGCGGATCTTCCCTCCTGTTACCTTGAATGCCTTCTTTGTCCCGTCCTCGGTGCGGACCGATTCCACCGGGAGGATGAGCGCATCATGGCGGCGGGCCGTCACGATGAAGACGCGCACCTCGTACCCGGGTTTTAGAACTCCCGTCACGGGAAGGGTAATGATCACCGGGACTCGCCTCTGCTCCACCCCGAGGGGTGATATCTTCTCCTCCGCCATGGGATATATCTTCTTCACCCGACCCTCCAGGGAGACCCCCCCAAGGACCGGCGCGGTGATGCGAACATTTTGCCCTGTCTCCACGCTGCCCAGGGCATCGCTCAGGACGTCGGAACGTATCTCCATCTCTCCCCTGACCGCCAGACCAACAAGAAGATCCCCCGGAGCCGTGACCTGATCCTTCTTTACCGGGAGGTTCAGCACGTAACCGTCGATAGGACTTGTTACGGTAAGTTCTGCGGACTTTTTCTCCAGTTCGCCCAGCTGATCCCGAAGCCCCTTGCGGAGTTCCCCCGCCGAGGCCAGCGCTGCTTCGGCCTCTGCAAGATCCTTTTCTACCCGATCCACCCGGAGAGAGGCCTGTTCCAGCTCGGAGCGCGAAATGGCACCGGCCTTGAAAAGCTCAATCGAGCGTTCGAGGGTGCGTCGTTCATTGGCCAGGAGCAGCCTCATGCTTCCCGCGGTGGCGGCGTAACCCGCCACACTCTTGTCGGCCTGGTTCGAGTAGGCACGGACCTCGGCAAGGGCAGCGTCAAGATCCGGATTACTCATCCTGACAAGTATCTTTCCGCGGGCGACCGCGTCACCGGCCTCGACGGGCACCTCCAGGATCCTTGCATTCTGTGTGGCGTAGAGGTTGCGGTCATCGATGGCCTGTACGTAACCATCCTCTTCCACACCGCTTGATATGGTCCCTCGTACGACCGCGACGGACGGAACCTCAAGGGGCCTGAAAAAGAGGAAGAGCGAAAGGATAACAGCCGCAGCCGTGGCGGCGGCACCGATCATTATCGGTTTGCTGATCTTCATCTGCCGAACCTCCTCAATCGTTTGCCTTGAGGGTCTCCACAGGCTCGAGCCTTTGGACACCCCTGACTGCAAGCCAGTAGGCTATCAGAATGAAAAGCCCTCCCCCGAGAGCGGCAAGGGCGTAGGTCAAAGGATAGATAACGGCCTCGAAGGTGAAGAGGTCCGTGCTCACACCCACGGCGTAGGCTTCTGCAAGCATCTTGCCGAAGGGGAGTCCAAGTATTGTTCCCGCGCAGAGAAGGAGAAGATTCTCCTTCCAGAGGAGCGACGACACCTCGCCGATGGTGAACCCCAGGATCCGCAGGCTTGCCAGTTCGCGTTTGCGTTCGGAGAATGACAGCGACGAGGCGTTGAACACGATTGCAAAACCCAGGATCACCGAGAAGATCACCATTATTCCCACTGAATAGTAGAGATATTTCATGTTTTTTTCCAGATACTCCACTTCCTTCTGCCTGCTGATGACGGAGACCACGTTTATCATATTCCCGAGCCTTGTTTCCAGAGCCTCGGTGGCTTCAGGAACCACATCGAGAACGATCCCCGTGGCCGCCGATTGCTCCCCGAGAAGCCTGTTGGCTATTGCGAGGCTGGTGCCGGAGGCGCTGCCGAAGGCCTTGCGGCTTATCCCCGCTACGCGGAGCGTGCTGCGCCTCGGCGGTCCGAGCCCGAGGATCGTCTCGACCTCGATGTCGTCACCGGTACTTGCTCCGAGGATCCTGGCAGAGTACCAGTCCAGGTAGAAACCCTCCTCGGGGAAATCCAGCTCGTGCCCCTCGAGGGCGGTCACGCGCCCAAGTTCCGAACCCGGGTGCATGGCGAAAAGGAGGTCCTCCCTTGAACTGCCCCTGAAATGGAGCCTCACCGGCAGTTCGAAGAAGGGCTCGGCAACCTCGACTCCGGGAAGGTTCGCGATGCCAAGCAGGTCTGCCTCCCTGACGGGGTTCAGCGTGCGGATCATGTAATCGAAGCGCCACTCCTTTTCAAAGTGCCTGACCATGAGGTTATCCATGGAATCTCTCGAAAAGACCGAGACCACGAGCATTCCTACCGCAAAGAGAACCCCGAGGGTCGTCACGGCGGCCCTGAAGCGGTTTCGGCCCATCGAGCGGAAGCTCATGCGCCAGGGGAGGGAGAGCCTCGTCGAGAAGAGGGGTATTTTTTCAAAGAACATGGGGCGTACCGATTTCGGCGCGACAGGCCTCATGGACTCCGCCGGGCGGATGGAGAGCACGCCCCTGGCGGACCACACCCCGGCCAGGGTCCCGACCACGAGGGTCGCCGAGAGCACTACCCAGGCCGTCCGGAAGTGAAGGGCTTCCTCGAGTCTGGGCAGATTGAAGAAGGCGGAATAGACCCTGGTGAGAAGCTGGGCAAGGATATAACCCAGCAGGGTGCCTGCCGCGGCACCACATCCCGTGGCAGCCAGGGCATACCCTCCGTAAAGCGCCAGCAGGGAGCCGTTCCCGTAGCCGGTGGCCTTGAGCACTCCTATCTGCCCCCGCTGGACCTGCACCATCCGCCCGATGAACACGAACTGCATCAGAACTGCCACTCCGAGGAAGATGGAGGGTATGAACCGGGCGAAGGCCTTCAACTGGTTCAGTTCGCCTCTGAGGATGGCCTCGCTTATCTGGTCCTTCCGGGGGTAGTTTGTCAGGTTTCCGTAAGGTTCCAGGATTTTTTCGATCTCCCTGACCACCCTCGCCGTGTCGGTCCCCGGAGTGAAGCGGATCAGTACCTGGTTGATGTAACCCTTCATTTCGAGAAGCTGCTGAAGCTGGTTCTGGGGAATCACCGCGATCCCGAAGGAGGAGGGGTCCTCAAGCAGGGATCCGGCGCCCTTAACGGCGTAGACGAATTCGGGACCCGCCGCGGTTCCCGTGACGGTCAGCACCTTGCGTCTCCCCTCAGCTCCCACGGGGACCGTGTCCCCCTGTCCAAGCCCGTGGGCCTTTGCGAAAAGCGGGTCCAGAAGGATCTCGACGGCTCCGCCCTCCGGATACTTTTCAAACAGCCTCCCCTCCATGACCCTGATGCGGCTGAGCTCCCTTTCCTCTGGAAGGGGGTAACCAGTCAGGCGGAGAGATGTACGCATTCCGTCGTCGCGCAGCACCGGGACATCCTTCTGCAGCCTTACGGTTGCCCGGAGTACTCCTTCTACCGCCTCGACCCGTGCCAGCACGCCCTCCGGGGCTTTTACGACGTGGAAAAAATGTTCGGCGAAATCGGTCTCGCGGTAAAAGGCGTCGCGGGACCTGATGAGGTTGTCGGAGACTGCCGTCATGGAAACGAAGGCGACTATCCCGACGGCAACTACCACGGCCGAGGCCGCGAACTGACCGAATGTGGAGCCTATCGTCCTCAGCAGTTTTTTCGCCAGGACCGGCATCACCAGTCGATCCTTTCGGGGGAGAGGGGTTTTCTGTTGACCTTCTCCTCGATTATGCGGCCGCTGCTCATCTTTACCACGCGGCCCGCCATGTCGGCTATGGCGGCGTTGTGGGTCACGATAACGACTGTGGTGCCGTATTTCCGGTTGATCTCCTCAAGAAGAGCCAGAATAAGCCTTCCGGTGGTGGAGTCCAGAGAGCCTGTCGGTTCGTCGCAGAGAAGAAGAAGGGGGTTCTTCACTATGGCCCGGGCAATGGCGACGCGCTGCTGTTCCCCCCCGCTCATCTGCGATGGGAAGTGGTCCATCCGGTCTCCCATCCCCACCTGTTCCAGGACTACTTCCGGAGGGAGCGGAGATTCAACCAGATCGGCTGCGATGGCTACGTTTTCGAAGGCTGTGAGGTCGGGGATAAGGTTGAAAAACTGGAAGACGAAACCTATGACATTGCGGCGGTATCGGGTGAGTTCCCGGTCTTTGGCGGTTGCCAGGTTCTCGTCCCGGAACCAGACGTCGCCGCCGGAAGGAACATCCATTCCCCCCAGCAGGTTGAGCAGGGTGCTCTTCCCGGACCCGCTCGGGCCAAGTATTACAAGCAGGTCGCCGTCGGGGATCGAGAGGGAAGATTCCCGAAGGGCCTCCACCTTGACCTCTCCCATATCGTATGTCTTGAAAACCTTGTCGAGTCTCCAGGTCGCTTTCTCTTCCGGCATCAAAAACACCCCCGCTACCCAGGTGATTTTACACGATAGCAAAGCGGCGACCCAAAAGGAAGGATGAAAGGTTACGTCTTCCGGATGGAACGGCAGGGACGGTTATCGGGTAAAATCGGCCCTATGAAAACCCCAACCCTTTTTGAAAAGAAAAACATCCGCACAAGCGGCATACTTATGCATATTTCATCCCTTCCCTCACCCTGGGGTACTGGTGACCTGGGCCCGGGGGCCGACAGTTTCGTCGACTTTCTGGTCAATGCGGGGCAGGGACTCTGGCAGATGCTTCCCCTTTCGCCCACTGATCCGGGACAGGCGAACTCTCCCTACAGCGGTCTTTCCGCCTTCGCAGGAAACCCTCTCTTCATCAGCCCCGAGATACTTGCTGATGACGGTCTTCTCGATCCCTCTGATATCAAGGCGCCTGGGGGTTTCCCCGCCGCAAGTGCCGATTACGTATGCTCTGCCCGGGCCAGGGAGCCCCTGTTCCGAAAGGCGTTTGCTGCGATGCGCTCCATGCCTGATCCTGGTTTCTCTTCCTTTTGTGAAAAGAACTCCTTCTGGCTCGATGACTTTGCTCTCTTTTCGGCCCTCAAAACAACTCGAAACGGTTCTCCCTGGTACGAATGGCCCGTCCCCTTGCGCGACCGGGAAGGCCTGGCATTGGAGGAAGCGCGCAGAGAGCTCGCAGGGGAGATGAGTTACCAAAAATTCCTGCAGTACGTATTCTTCCGTCAGTGGAACCGCCTCAGAAATATATGCGCCAGGCGCGGCATTGCACTTGTAGGTGACATACCGGTCTACGTAAGCCACGACAGCGCAGATGTCTGGTCCAACAGGCGCCTCTTCGACCTCGACGGGGAGGGACGTCCCCGTAACGTGGCCGGTGTACCCCCCGACTACTTCTCGCCCCTCGGGCAGAGGTGGGGCAACCCCGTCTATCGCTGGGATATTCTCGAAGCGGATGGTTTCGGCTGGTGGCTTGGCCGCCTGGAACATGCCCTTTCCCTCTTCGATCTGGTTCGGGTAGATCACTTCAGGGGGCTCATAAAATACTGGTCGATCCCGGCAAAAGAGAAAACCGCCGTGAAGGGTCGGTGGGTGGATGCCTCACCGGATGCCTTTTTTGCGAAGGTAAGGGAGACTTTTCCCGAAATGCCCTTCATCGCCGAGAACCTCGGAGTCATAACCCCCGACGTAACGGCCTGGGTGGAGCGTCTCGGGGTCCCCGGAATGCTGGTCCTGCAGTTTGCTTTTGGAGACGATTTCGAAAAGAACCCCTATGCCCCGGCGAATCACATCGAGAATGCCTGCGTCTACACCGGGACCCACGACAACGATACTTCGAGAGGGTGGTTCGAGACCGTTGCAACAACGGGGGTGAAGCGGCAGATCGAATCGCTGGCGGGGCACGAAGTGACCCCCGAAAGCGTCTCTATGGACATGATATCCATAGCCATGAGATCCAAAGCCCGTATGGCGATAATTCCCATGCAGGACATTCTCGGTCTTGGCACGGAGGGCAGACTCAACACCCCGGGAACTGCCTCTGGCAACTGGATCTGGAGGGTCGATGAAAGGGGTCTCGAGAATGTCCCCGTTTCATTTCTGGCGGATCTGGCTCTGCAGAACGGCAGGTTGGCGCCCTCGCCCCCGGGCGTGCGATAATATGAAAGAATCAGAAGAGAGAACAAGAGGAGGAGCCGACAGCATGAAAAGAATGGTCTACGGGAACGATATCGGGCACTCACTGCGCTACATGATGGAGCAGGATCCTGCATTCCGTATGGTGGCGTATTTTTCGATGGAGATCGGACTGAAAAACAGCATCCCCACCTATTCCGGAGGGCTCGGGATCCTTGCGGGGGACATACTCAAGAGTGCCGCCGACCTGGGAGTACCCGTCGCTGGAGTGACCCTCCTTTACCGGAAGGGTTATTTCCGCCAGGTGATAGAAGAGTGTTCACAGAAAGCGTTGCCCGTGGAGTGGGATCCGGAAAAGGAACTGACGCTGCTTCCCAACGAGGTTACTGTGCTCATCGAATCCCGGGAGGTCAAGGTCAGGGCGTGGTGCTACGAGATCGAGGGGAAGAGCGGTTTTACTGTTCCGGTCTACTTTCTTGATACCGATGTCGAGGGAAACATCCCCAAAGACAGGGAACTGACCTGGTACCTGTACGGAGGGGACCAGCGTTATCGTCTCTGCCAGGAGATAATTCTTGGCTCCGGCGGACTCCGCATGCTCCGCGATCTGGGGTTTGCCAACATCGACAACTACCATCTCAATGAGGGACACGCTGCTTTCCTTGCCCTGGAACTTATCCGCGAGATGGGTTACGAAAGATATGACAAAGTCCGTGAAAAAGGGATCTTCACCACCCATACACCAGTGCCCGCGGGGCATGACAGATTCTCCTGGGACCTGGTAAAAAGTGTCATGAACCCGGCCATGGCAAAACGACTTGGCAGAATGATGCCCACCAACGATGTCTCCATGACGGAGATCGCCCTCAAATACAGCCGCTACGTCAACGGTGTCTCCCGCAAACACACCGAGGTCAGCAGGGCCATGTTCAAAAAGGATGATGTGGACTGCATAACCAACGGGATCCACTCTTCGACCTGGGTGAGCCCGGAAATGTCTGCCCTCTTCGCAAAACATATACCCGGGTGGGACAACGCGCCGGAGCGGCTTGTCCAGGCCATGACAATCCCGGTTGATGAGATACGACAGGCCCACGTCGCGGCAAAGAAAAGACTTTTGGAATATGTGGCCAGAAAGACCGGCACAAACCTTGACCCAGATTGCCTAACCATAGGTTTTGCAAGGAGGGTGGCCCAGTACAAGAGGGCCGATCTCATATTCCGGGATATTCCACGGTTGGCAAAGGCTGCCGGAGGCAAGGTGCAGTTCGTCTTTGCCGGAAAGGCCCACCCCCACGACGAACCGGCCAGGGAGATACTCCGGAAGTTGCTCTGCGAGGCGGAAAATCTGACAGGTGCGAATCTGCCCGTCGTATACCTTGAGGATTACGGAATGGACCTTGGAGCCCTGCTGGTCCAGGGCTGCGATCTCTGGCTGAACAATCCCATCCGCCCCAGGGAGGCATCGGGGACAAGCGGCATGAAGTGCGCCCTCAATGGTGTCCCCAATTTCTCGGTCCTTGACGGCTGGTGGATAGAAGGGTGCGTGGAGGGCGTCACGGGGTGGAGCATCGGGCCGGAACCTACGGAAACAATAGATGACCATTACGACGAATCCGTCGACCTTGATGACCTGCTCGAAAAACTTGAGAAAGTGATCATTCCAGCCTTCTACGACAGGCCCGAAGAATGGGGCAAAGTCATGCGCGGCGCCATAGCGCTTAACGGAAGTTACTTCAACACCCACAGGGTCGTCCGCGAATACTGCGAACGGGCCTACGGAATCCGGATGAGGGGACTCTAGCCCCACCCCAACCCTTTGGGGTCAGACCTTGATTTTAACCTTTTGCACATAACTATTAAATAATAGAAACTATTGTCAGGACGTGAGGGTCCAGAAATTGCTCAGTCCTCCAGCCATTCAAATATTGTCTCTGCAAGGGCAACCCTTTTGTCGGGAAAATCATGGGCACAGGACAGGGATGCCACCGTCTTGTCGCCCCCGGACTTTGCCAGGGTCTCTGCCACCGGGACCTGGTGTATCTTCGGCCAGGCGCAAATGTCTCCGGCGGCCATGACCAGGAGCATCTTCCTGTCCGCATAGGCCTCGGGGTTGCCGGTTATGTCCCAACTGGCGCGATTTTCCATAATATCGGCCATCAGAGACTCGGCGGTCGCGCCGCTCAGAGGTCTCAAACCTCCCTCGAAAAGGTCCAGAGTCTCTCTGTGCGCCTCTTCGTCACCCCCATGGATCCTCTCGGCCTGTTTACCAAGGTTGTATGGGGCGAGAGCCGCGAAGCCCTTAAAATCCATCCCATCCCTTGCTGCCAGGAGGGTCAAAAATCCTCCAACACTGTGCCCGGCCAGGTAAACATTCTCCCTGTCGATCCTGTGTTCCCGGGCGAAGGCTTCGTCGGCTATTGCCTTTCGTACAGCCTGGAGATCCCTGTAATTCTGGCTGAACGAGTAGGAGCCCCTGCTGCCCCAGGAACCGGAGTAGTGAAAGACCATCACGTTGTATCCGCCGCGCCTCAACATCTGGGCAATGTCCAGGTTCTTCTCGTTGCCGGGAAAACCGTGAAGGAACAGAACGGTTCCGTGGGGGCCCTTCCCGTCGGCCAGGTAGATCAGACCCAAAAGGCGGTCCTCGATAAAGAGGTCGTGCATGTCTGGCGGGAATTTCTCATCCACAAATAAGGGGTCCTTGCTCATGTCCTTTTTCATTTATCTGTGCCTCCCGGAAGTTGTGATCTGTTGCATCAGTAAAGATCGGTGCTCAGATACTTGAGCCCCGAATCGCATACGAGGAAAACGCCGGTCTTCCCTCTCTCGGGGCCTTCAAGCATTTTTTTCACGGCTGCGGCGTGGGCTCCCGAGGAAAACCCTCCGAATATTCCCTCATGCCTTGCAAGGGCGCGGGCTCCCTCCACCGCTTCCTCGTCGGTAATGGATATAAAGCCATCAACGAGGGATCGGTCGAGCAGGGGAAGATTCCTTGAGTAGCCGCATCCCTGAATCCTGTGGCTCCCGCTGCCTCCCGGACTGCCGAAATGGGCGGCCTCGGCAGGTTCCCCCAGGTAGCAGCGTATCGCGGGGTTGTGTTCCTTCAGAACGCTGGAAATTCCGGTGAAGGAGCCTCCTGAGCCTGCCATATCTACAAAGAAATCCACCTGTCCCCCCGTGTCTTTCCAAATTTCCTCACCGGAGACCCGTTCTCCCAGGACATTGCCCTCCATGGCGAACTGATCTGCCCTGAAAGCACCACGTTCCTTCACGATCCGTTGGGCTTCATCGTTTACGAGTTCAAGGTCCTGGCCCGAGACCTGGCCCGGGATCGATCCCGGTGTCTGGGGAACCAGCACTACCTCGGCTCCCAGGGCCCTCATCATCCTGGCCCGTTCCATGGAATTGCCCTCGGACATCACTGCCACGAACCTGTAACCCTTTATTCCACAGGCAAGGGCAAGGCCGGTCCCGGTGTTGCCGCTGGTCAGTTCCACTATGGTGTCGCCAGTGGAGATCAGCCCCTTCTCCTCCGCCTCCAGAACCATGTGCAGGCCAACGCGGTCCTTTTTGCTGAAACCGGGGTTCAGGTACTCCAGTTTTGCAAGGATGGTACCCGAAATCCCCCAGTGGCTGGCAAGCCTGCTGCAGTTGACGATCTTCGTGTTGCCTATTGCCTCGAGAACGCTTCCCAGAACCTTTGCCATTGGCAAAACCCCTCCCTTTTCAGGACCCGTGGGAAGAAAATAACCGCCCCGGGAGAATTGCGCAAGCAGGCAAAGAGAAGTTTTCAAAAAAATAGATGAAAATCTCTCCATTCTGGGGAAACTGGCGGCGTCGTCCAGGAAGGCTAGCTGCCAGGGCGGCGCCGTGGCAGGGTCGTGACCCTGTTCTAAAACAGCCTGATGATAGAATCGGGGCTGCTTCTTCCTTTCAGTTTTACAAATGCCCGGCAGGGCCAGTAGAGCAATACGAGACCCAATGCCCAGCACGCGTAAGCCAAGGGGTATCCTGGTTTTTCCACAAACATTTTCAGGACCTTGCCCAGGATCATGAAAAAGTACAGATGCAGAAAATAGAAGAAGAACGGGCATTTCCCGAACACCTGCAGCGGGTTTTCCGCCTTCCACCA
>Ga0334887_1002789_pt1 | contig 18749 bp, 10 predicted proteins | sample GraSluR1_MG_10_FD_207217 | JGI IMG/M metagenome (GOLD analysis project Ga0334887, IMG submission 207217) | Sludge microbial communities from methane-producing bioreactor in Wageningen University, Netherlands - Granular Sludge_18_07-R1 | ecosystem: Engineered > Bioreactor > Anaerobic >...
AAATAACCCGGCATCGGGGAAGGCTCGGGATGCCAATCTCAGGTTAGAACTTACTCGTGTCTGCATCGCTAGCTTGAAGTCTATCGCTTGCTTGCCGCAGAGCCAGATCGCTTCCTCCCATTGGTCGCCGGCTGCCTGGGCAAAGTCCTCGCGTCGAAACAGCACTGCACCGATAGCAAGCAAGTACCGAAAGTCTGTCCACTCCCGTTCAGGCGGATCCCACACCTTCAGCCGATGTAGCCGTCCGTTGTCATTGTCTCCGAAGAGAGGCGCCGTGCCGTCAGGCTTGGTTAGATACATCAGAAACCCAACCATCTTTTCGAGGCGTTGCATGTAGCTGTAGCTAAAGCTGTAACCATTGCGCTGGGCCAGTATGGTAGCGGATAGGAACATTTCCAACACTAGACGATGATAACTCGTGGAGGCTTCATAGTTCACCCCGTCGGGATAAACTTGTTTGAACATCTCCTTCTCAAGCTCGCGCAAGCCGAAATCCCGCCACTGGCGAGCCTCCTTGAACTCCGGGCAAAGAATGCCAAGGTACGCCAGCCCCACGATGTTAGAGAGGTAATGATTTCCTGTGAAATCCCCTTCGTTCTCTAGGTTACGAAAGATGTGCCGTCCATGAATCAACAGGCTTTTGTAGAATGATAGGCGGAACTGGTTGGAAAGAGTCGGTGATTCTTGGAAAAAATGGTACCCCCAAAGCCAGTTGACCACGCGAATGGCCACGTCCATCGTGCAGGTCCAGTTGACCCCCCACGGGTAGGGGTTGTTCTCGATCCAATCCTCGACCTGGGCGACATACCCCTCTGCATATTTCTCGTCTTCCGTGAACCAGTAAGCCTGCCCCAACCAGGCGAAGTGCTGGCACCGACTCAATTCCCAGGGAATCTTGATGTCATAACCGCCAGGGTATGGAGCGGGGCGTACATCGGCATAGTATTGGTGCGGGGAAAAGCGATGGTTAGTCTTGAAATCGATGTGCCAGTCGATCTTGTCGCCTAGTCTGGTAGGGCCTGAGCCAAGAAGGTCGAAGACGTGATCGCTGACTCTATTGGCTGCTTCGACCTCAAGCGCTTCGAAAGAAGGGTAAAAAGTCCGGAAGGAGTCGATATAATCCTGACGACGGTTCAGTTGTAGGAAGAAGAGCGATTCCTCTTTGCTAGATACTTGTTCGAGCAAGGAAGTAGCTGTGATGAGGCGCTCGTCCAAGGCGCACAAGAAAGATGCATCGGAGATTGCAGATTTTGACATTCGCGCGTGGAGTCGCCCAACGGTTCGTGCGAAATATCTCCTTAGTTTGCGCCAGGCTATACTCAATACAATATGGGGTGGTAAGGTCGATAGTAGTTCTCTATACTTGTGGATCAGTTTTACAGCACCCAATAGCATCATGCTTGATTAAGTGGCAGGGCTTTTCACCCTGATGTATTAACGAATCGCGTATTTATGGAATATGACGTAATGAACGGCTATTTGCCTCATTACCAAGCTCACCAACATGGAAATAGTTGTCGCCCATGCTGCACCCATGATCCCCCAAATCGGAATCATGAGAAGGTTTAACCCGATGGCTGACGCTGCAGCAATTACGCCAGAATAAAACGAAATATCCGTACGGCCCAAAGCATCGAGGTAGGTGTTGTCCAGAATGTAGAGACTGCGCGCCACAAATCCAATTACCAACACTCGAAAAGGGGCGATTGAATCTGCAAACTCCTGCCCAAAGATTGGAAAGAACCAAGGAGATAGAGTCCACGCTACGATGGACATTCCTATTGCCAATCCACCCACCTTGCTAAACAATTCCCGATATTGCTGTTTTAATTTTGGTAGATCATCCTTATTCTGCGCTACAAATGGAAAAACGACGCTTGTCACTGCCCCCGGAACTATCATCATCTGTAATGCGACTAGGGCTGCAGTATTGTAGGTGCCCGTCATAACGGGATCCTTCAGCAGGGCGCTCACCGACAGAGTATCAAATTGCGTAACGAGCGCGCCAATGATTTGGTGGAGAAAGGCGAAGCTTCCGATGGTTGCCACCTTCTTGGCTACGCTACTGCTCCATCTCCAACTTAGTACTCGTCTTAGGTACCAAAGCAGCAAGCCGAAACCTGCAATTATGACGATAACCTGATTGAGAAGCCAACCATTGATTGACCAGATATAAGCCATTGGTACAACTACAATTATAGCGATCAGCGATAGCCCGATATCCACCCCCGCTATAGCCTTCATGCGACGCTGTCCCATCAGAGCGTTGCGCATGATTTCCGTGAATATCATCAGTGGCAGGAACGGTACAAGGACACGTAATAGATGATTGGCAACTAGGTCATTTACCGAATCTGTATAGACGAGAATGAACCATGAGATAAGGGAAGCGACCAACGCTGTGATCGAATTTATCCAAAACGAGGTGCCTATTACTGTTTTTTGCGCCTCCTGATTGTCAATGTTCTCGGCAACCAGTTTATTTACGACCGTATAGGTGCCAACACCGGCAGGCAGACGGATAAGGCTCAGCACCGCAGTTACTACGGCAATATGCCCGATATTCTCTGCGCCAAGAATTCGGGCGAGCAGAATTCTCTGTGCAAGCGCTGTGAACCGCATAAAAAACCTGGAAAGCCCAACATGCATCACGCCTGCTCGCCAAGCACGGCGGATGTCGCGGTATAGCATGCCTCCAATTTTGATGTCGACAGGAAAATGATTGGGCATTTCAGAGTTTGGTGGGGCAGTGTGGTTTCGGCAGGGAGGAACTTGATGCCTTTGTGGCTATTAACAATAGTAGACCGAGGTAGAGGCCATAGTTGCTTGGGTGTAGAAGCCACCTTAACATCTGGATGAAATGACGGGCGCCGTACTTCCTGATCCTGCGGACAAAGGATGGCAGATGATTGCAGAAATGCGGCCAGGAAGCCTCGCGCAGCCAAAAGAGTCTATTTACTTGGGGTTTTAGTGGGGCGGAGATCCAGTCAAGATACTTCAGGAAGGCTACGGCGTCTTCCTGCGATGCAAAACACGGCCGATACTCGACATCTATTTCGATTGGTATGCATTCATACTGGATCGGCGCAGCTGATGAAAAACTGATTAACGCAATTATGCCCCAACGAGCACACGGAAAACGTTGTTCAAGATTACTGGAACTCTTGAAGTTGAAATTGCCCAGAGAGTAAAAGATCACGCCGTTCTTATATGTCTCAATGCCTTGCACAATGTGAGGATGGTGTCCAATGATTACATGGGCCCCATAATCAATAATCCGCCTGGCAAGATTCTGTTGTTTCGGGGAGGGATATATGACGTATTCTGTACCCCAATGTAAATTTACGATTATTCTTTCAACATTGCGAGACTGTAGTCTTTCAATATCCTTCTGAATCTGTCGTTCTCGTAGAGGGGCTATGCCGAAATCGTCTGTGCCCCCGCCAGCGAAATAGCCCAGAATTCCTGTTTTGTATCCATCTATCTGTACGATGTAAGGTTTCTGTTCTCCTTGGTGAAGTACGCCTACATACAGAATTTCATTGTCGTCCAGCGCGGCGCATGTCGCGCGGAATCCCTCCTTGCCATAGTCCATTGTGTGGTTATTGGCAACATTAACCACATCAACGCCGGCGTCTCGCAGATACTTCGCACTGCTTGGGGGGACCCGTAAAGTGACGGCCTTTTCTTCCGGCTTCCCGGTATCTGCTAACACCGTTTCTAGATTCACGACAACGCAATGCGAGTCTTGGAATAGGCTCTCAATTTCTGAACCAAAAGGGCGCGATGAAGAGGATTTGGTCTTTAGAAATACATCACCAGCAGCGATAATGTGATACTTCCGAACCGTTTGCAATCCTATGCTCCTGCGCGAGAACTCAATTTCTGTTCCAGGAATTGTTGTTTTCCTCGTTGGGTTCGTGGAATCTCATCCACTAATTCGATCTCACAATGGAATTCGTCCCCTAGTTTCTCATGCACCTGCTGGCGAATTTTCTGCGTATCATTATCGGAATATGAGTCTTTACACACGAGCCTCAGTTTGATTTCCCCCGGAGTATCTTGATAGAACTGAAATTGCCTAACATTGCTAAAGAAGTCGACGTACCAGTCCGTAACAAGGGGAATCATTCTGCCGGATTTTGAGACAAGAGAATGGTGGATACGTCCGATAATGGTAGATAAGAGCATGAATTGTCTTCTGCAATGAGGGCATCCACAGCCGCCATATTGAGCCAGATCTTCCGTCCGATAGCGGATAAACGGTGTGCCGAAATTCCAAAAAGAGGTTCCTACAAGTTCGCCTGTATCGTCCTTGTCTACAGGCATATTCTCGCTATTGAGAACCTCTGTTAATCCATAAAAGGGCCAGATATGGTATTCCGCACTGTATTCGCACCATGGCGCCAAGATTGCTTGCTCGGTATGTCCATACCAATCAAACTGACGGCTGCTCGGAAGAGCGGCTTTTATCGTGTTTATTTGCCATTCATAGACGTTTTCTGAACCCAGAAGGACAGTGTCGAACTTGATTTTGTTGACATCGTTGTTGTCTAGAATCAGATCTGCTAACAACGAAACCGCGGATGGGTAGGCGTGTAGGTGTTTAGGCTGAACCTTCTCAATTTTCGAGATGTACTGAGGATAGGTGTGGTTCGTTAAGCAGTAACTGGACATGTGAAGTTCGTTTGTGACAGTATCGAATTCCCAAAACTTGTCTTCGGTCCCTACATATTTTCCCCGTAGTACAACGGTAGAATCCCCCAACGTCCAACCTACACGCTCCCAACCACTATGCATAAAGGCGTTTTCCATCCATGTGTTAGTAGTTGTATGAAAAAAGCCGAAGGGAATGCCTGTCGATCCGCCGGTTGTAACATACCTCCGTCGCCATCTGGGAATGTTGCGGGCCGTGAAATCGTCTAGGTTGTCGCGCAGAAGTTCTCTTGTCGTAAAAGGCAGCAATCGCACATCTGCTAGAGTTACAATATCATCGGGTTTTACTCCTGCTTCTTGATAGAGCGCGCGGTAGCCGGGCGTGTTTTCATAAGCGTACTGCACAATTGACTTCAGTTTCTCAAGTTGCCACGCTTCGATACGTTCGCGATCCCACCACTGGGCTTCTTGGAGAAACGACTTCAACTGCCAATACTTTGCGCCCATCCGAATCTTTAGCGGGATGCGGGAGTATATGACACGCCTTAGTGGAGCACGCAGTCTGTATGGCATTATTGACCGAATAAGGTCGAGCATGCCTCTTTGCCTCCTTCCATAACCAGGAGACTCACTCGTGTGGTTTCAATCAGGCTATCAAGTCCGTTGAGTGGCTCGCTCCCGCCGCGCAGCCGGCCAGCAAATGCCCGCAGCTCCTCCAAGTGTCCCTTATCTTGCACGGGAGAAACATATTCCTTGGCGGGCGTCCCATGTACCCGCAAAACGCGATAGTCATCCATCACCAGGACTTTACCATCGGCATAAAGTTCCATATACTCTTTGGGAAAATCGGGGGAACCCAGTGCTGTGTAGAGCAGTGTCGCAACAGAACCATTGGCATAGCGTAGCGTTACGGAAACATTGTCGCTGGTAAGAATGTGCTCTTGCTGTGGGAGAATCGTTGTGGCATTCACCTCGGTGACTGGCGCATTGACTAGAAACCGAAAGAGGTCAAAGATGTGGCACGCTTCCCCAATGATGCGTCCGCCGCCTTCTTCGGTTTGGGTCCAATGGTCGGGCGGCAGGAAGCCTGCATTCATACGATAGAAGACCATAAGCGGATTCTGAGGCGCGCCGATGATTTCCTTGGCACGTAACGCTATGGGCGAAAAGCGTCGATTGAAGCCCACCATAAAAGGAGCCTGCGTCTCTGCAAGTACGGCAGCTAATTGATCCAGTTCCTCTTGATTGACTGCCATCGGTTTCTCGACAAAGACAGCCTTGCCGGCCCGGGCAGCCTGCATGGCTTGTTGCGCGTGGAGATGATGGCGGGTGCAGATCAACACGGCATCCACATCGGGGTCATCCAGCACATCCTGATAATTTGTGCTGGCATAGTCGGCGCCAAACTGCTCGACGGCGGCTTTGGCATTGCTGCCCGTTCTGCTCATTATGGCCCGGATGTGATAGAGATCGGAGAGTCTCTGCAGGTTAGGCAGATGCGTGTTCTTGGCGAAACTGCCAGTGCCGATCACTGCAATGCGTATTTTATCGCCCGCCCGCCGGGATTGTAAGGCCACCTTTGTTGTCTGTTTCTGCGCCTGTATGCTCTCGTCCTTAACGAGATAGCGCAGGAGCACACCCAGAGGCTTATCATTAGCAGCTTGGAGGGCGGCATAGGCTTGGGGCGCCTGATCTAGTTCATATTCCTGTTCGAGAATATGTCCAAGCTTCAACTTCCCCTCGGAAACGAGGCGCAAGTACTCCTGCATGTTGCGGTTTTCCGTCCAACGCACATATGCATAGGGATAGTCTAGCCCCTTTTCCTCGTACTGTTCGTCATAGCGCCCCGGTCCATAGGAGCAAGAAATGAGGAAATCGATCTCTTTTTCGTAAAACGGGGAGCGCTGTAGTCCCAGGCCTACATCACCCACTACTACCACCCGCCCTTTTCTTCTGGTAATCTGCATTGCTTGGGCTACAATTTCGTTGCTTCGCGATGCTGCGGTGATGATGGTTGCGTCAATACCGTGGTCCCCGGTCATATGACGGATTTCATTGATTACGTCTACAGATGCCGGATTCAGGGCGAGATCAGCCCCCGACTCCTTGGCCAAATCAACCCGGCGATCGTCCAGGTCTAGCCCGATCACTCGGCAACCTGCGGCCTTTAGCAATTGCACTGTGAGTTGGCCCAATAGCCCCAGCCCGATCACAGCGACGATCTCGCCCAAACGCGGGTCAGCCCGCCTTACGCCCTGCATGGCAATCGCCCCCAGGGTCACCGAAGCCGCATCTCGCAAGGCACAACCGGCCGGCAATTTTACCAACAGGTTATGAGGCGCCAGCACGATTTCGGCATGGTTGGCGATCCCGGCCCCAGCACAGGCAATCCTGTCACCAGGATGGATGTTCGTAATCCCAGCGCCTACTTGTACGGCAATGCCCGAACATGAGTAGCCGCTAGGGACGCTCTCCCCCCGTTGGCGGTTAATCTTGGCAACTGTTTTGCGAATACCCTGAGCCTTAAGATGATCGATGAGCTTGTGAATCCGTTCAGGCTTTTCCAGGGTGCGCTGAACTAATGATTTGCCCGATTGCGTCACCCCTGCTATCTCGGTGCCGGCGCTGATCAGAGAGTAGGCCACCTCCACCAGCACATGGCCAGGTTCTACCAGCGGAGCAGGGATCTGTTCCACGCTAACCTGCCCACGACGAATCAGGACTTGCCGCATCTAGTCTGCCTTTCGTAGTGCATCGACAATTCGATCGGCTGCCTTGCCATCCCAAAGCGCCGGGGGGGCTGAGTTCACGCTCGATAGCCTGCGATCTCCATCTAGTTGAGCTTTGGCTTCCTTCACGATTGCCGAGCAATGGCTCTTGACTAGACGATTGGTGCCGAGACTGATCGTGACCGGACGTTCCGTATTCGGGCGCGCTGTCAAACAGGGAATGCCTAAATAGGTAGTCTCTTCTTGCACCCCCCCTGAATCGGTCAGGACTAACGCTGCATGGGCCTGAAGTGCAAGGAAATCGAGATAACCAAATGGTTCGAGTAGACGAATGCCAGAAATCGTAGCTCCGAACCCGATTTGGGCGAGCTTGCTTCGTGTGCGTGGATGTACGGGAAAAACTACCTGGATGTCTCTGCCTAACTGCTGTAGAGCCTGCATGATTTGTGAGAGGGTAGTTGGATCATCTACGTTGGAAGGCCGATGCAGGGTTACTAGCAGATAGTCCCCTAACTTGAATTCTCGGAGCAGATTTGGCCAGCGCTCTTCGGCTTTAGGGAGCAGCCGAACCAAGGTGTCGATCATGACATTGCCGACAAAACATATTCTGGCTTCATCGATGCCTTCGCGCTGCAAGTTCTGGTCAGCATCTTTCGAAGGTGTAAAGAGGAGCTCGCTTATTTGGTCCGTTAGGACGCGGTTGATCTCCTCGGGCATTGTCCGATCGAAAGAACGCAGTCCCGCTTCGACATGAGCAATCTTCGTGCCGAGTTTGGCCGCTACCAGGGCGCAGGCCAGAGTCGAGTTGACGTCACCAGGGACAACAAGCCAGTCGGGCTGGTATTCTAGCAGAATAGGCTCAAATTTCTGCATCACCACCGCAGTCTGCTGTGCATGAGAACCCGAACCCACTCCCAGATTTACGTCTGGCCGCGGAAGTCCTAGTTCTTCGAAAAAGACATGTGACATATTGGCGTCGTAATGCTGGCCCGTATGAACTAAGAGTTGGTCGAACTGGCCTGGTTCGCGCGCCATGGCATGTACTATCGGAGCGACTTTCATGAAGTTAGGGCGGGCGCCAACTACGTGTAATACTCTTTGCATCTTCGTGAGGTATTTCCCTCTTCAACAATTAAGCCCTATGTGCTGTCTGCGCCACGTTAACACAGACATATCGTCAATATTGGCAATAGCTAGCGGTTATCTATCGCGAGCCGATATGCTCGCTTTACCATAGACAACTTATGCACCTATCTCAGGTGTAATAAGCATGAGCGGAACAGATGAATGACTGAAAATTCAATCATCCACATACTTCACCCACACCGGCTCCCACGCCTCGAAGGGGAAGTTGGTGATCTGCCGCTGGTTCTGGCCGCCGGCGTCCATGATCCAGAGCTGGCGCGTGCCGGTGGTGCGGTTGGACTCGAAGACGATCTGCGTGCCGTCGGGCGAGAAGCTCGGGCTGCGGTCCCATTCCCACTCGTTCTGGGTGAGTTGCACAGCCGGCCATTGGTTGCGCTGCGCCAGCCAGATCTCGTCGTTGCCGCTTTCGCTGGAAACCAGGACCACGGTCTCCGACGAGCGAGGTGAGAAGGCGGGCGCCCAGGCCGTGCCCGCGCCAAAGTAGGTGAGCTGGTGGCCTGTGCTGCCGTATTCTGCGTCGTCCCAGTATACTTGAATCAGTCCTGAACGACCACCCAGCGGCTCGCGCTGTGCATAGGCGTAGAAACGCTTGTCGGCTGAGTAGGCGTCGCGCGCTTTGGCGCGGTCATAGAAATGGCGGTTGGTGAGCAGCGCCAAGCCCGTGCCGTCCGGGTTAATCATAAACGCGTTGGGGCGGGTGGCGTTGGCGGCCAGATAGGGCGACAGAAACAGGATCTTGCCCACGAGTTGCTGCGGAATGACAGGGGTCGGCGTGCTCGTGGGGAAGAAGAGATCGTCTACATAGGCGAAAATCGGCGTAGGCGTCCTCGTCGGCGCGGGTTGCGTCGGTGCGGGGGCCGGCGTGTTCGTGGCGGTTACGACCGGTACGCCCGCCGGGAATGGCGTCGGCGTGCCCGTGGTAAAGGCCACGGCAGTGGCAAAGAGGGCTTCGTAGGTGGCCGTGGCGGCATTAGCGGGCTGTGGCGTGTTCGTGACCACGAGCGGCGCAGGCGTGTTGGTCGGCGTCGCCATGTTCTCCGGCGTAGCGGTGGCAGGCCCCAAGACCATCGCCCACTCGGTCGCCATTGCCGCCTGCGTGGCCGCGGCGAACACATCCGCCGGCGTAGGCGTAGACGTGACCACGATCAGGCTGGGGCTTTCCTCGGCGGCTTGAGCCTCGCTCTCTTGCGCAACAGGAGCAGGTTCCGCCGCCAGCGCCAGCGGCGTCGGCGTTGGCAGCGGCGTCGGCGTTGGCAGCGGCGTCGGCGTTGGCAGCGGCGTTGGCGTCGGCGTTGGCGTGTCCGCCAGCGGGGGCGTCGTGACGGGCGTGGGCGTGTCGGTGGGCGAGAGGTCGGTCGCCTCCTCATCCGCCGGCGCGGGCAGGATCGTCACGGCCAGATTGCGCAACTCGATCCAGGCGTTGGCGCCGGTAAGCGCCCACTCGATGCCCAACTCGACGGCGACCGCATCGGCGGAAATGGCGCGGCTGACCGCGTAGTCCGTCCACTGCACCTGGTCCATGCGAGCGCTGCTGCTCGTCCACACGTCGCCGTCGTACTCGCGGATGGCGAGGGTGACGCCGTCCGGCGGCGAGAAGGCTCGCGCCTGCGCGGCCAACGCCACGACCTGGCCCGCGGGCAGGGCGGGGTCGACGCCGTCCAGGGAGAGCGGCCACGCCAGGCGCAAAAAGCGGCCGGGCGCCTCCGCCGCGCTGTCGGGCAGAATGCGGATGACGTCGCCGTCCTCTGCGGGGATATAGCTGAACTGGAAATCGCCCGCCGCCTCTATGACCTGCAGCGGCGGGGCGACGTCGCCTAGTTCGTCGATCGAAACCGTGGCCGCGCCCTGCCAGTAGCTCGGCAGCGCGTAGCGGGCTTCCTCGGTGGCAGGGGGCGCGCTCTGCGCCAGACCGGCTGCCAACACAGAAGCATTGTGCCAGGCGCCGAACAGAAGACCGGTTGCGCTGGCGATGAGCAGAGCCATCCGTATGAAGCGAAAATAAGTGCGGGTCATCGGTGCGGCCAAGCCTTTGCTGCTGATGTGATTGGCAATGGTTTCATCTCTGTGTTACGGCATTGCGCCGCTTGATTATACGCTCTGTCGGCGAAAAACGGTACGGCATGCGCCGCGGGTTAATCAACTGACACCCCCTGCGCAGAGATGGCCGCCTCCCACAGGGCGAGCGGCGTCTGGGCGTAGCGCTGGTTGAGGGCGTTGGCTAGTTCGGCGATTGCCTGCGCGTGGCGTACGACGACGATGGCGAAACCGCCGCCGCCGGCGCCTGCCAGCTTGCCGCCGGAAATGTAGGGTTGCACAAATGCGAACAAGTCGTCGATAAACGGATTCGTGCAGCCGGGGTCCATGCGCTTGTTGAGCTGCCAGTGCTCGGACAGCAGCGCGCCGAAACCGTCCGCGTCCCCGGCCTCGAGCGCGTCGCGCATGGCGACGGCCAGCCGGCCGATCTCGCCCAGGATCCAGACCATTTCGGGGTCGCGCGCCATCCAACGGCCCATGACCGCGCGCAGCAGGTTCTTGGCGAGGCGCTGTTGACCGGTGTAGACGAGCAGCAGACGCCGGCGCAGCGCGTCTTGCGCTGCGGGCGAGAGGGGCGTCAGGGTGAGTTGTTGGGGCAGGCCGGGACGGCTCGTGACCAGCTTGACGCCGCCGGTCAGGCCGCCGGCCTGGTCCTGCCAGCCGCCGCCGGTCGTCATCATCTGCTCCAGACAGAGAACCTGGTCAAAGAGCGCTTCCGCGTCGGACTCTGCCGCCAGATCCGCCTGGCCGAGCAGCCTGTCCAGCGCGGTCAGCACGGCGCCGGCCATGATCGAACTCGTGCCCAGGCCAGAGCCGCGCGGGATGGCGGTCTGCGTGGCGAGCTGTATGCCGCCGGGAAGCCCGGCAAGCAGGGTCGAGAGCGGCGCAGCGGGGTCCGCGCCGGCGGGGACGACGCCCTTGAGCACGAGCGCGGCCTTGACCAGGGCGAACGGGTCGGCGGGGTTGCGGTAGTCGAGGACTTCTCCGGCGACTTCGGGGCGCAGGGTCTCGTCGATGTCGCGGCTGACGAGCAGCAGCGCCGGCTCCTCTAGCCAGGACGACTCGGCGATGATGGGAGGGCGGCCGCGCAGGGTGACTGCGGCGTTGAGGACGATGCCCCCGCGCTCGATGCTGTAGGGCGGGGTGTCGGTCCAGCCGCCGCCGAAATCGACACGGGCCGGCGCGGCCACGCGCACCGCGCCATGCGCCGCTTCGGCAGGTTGCAGGGCGGCGCTTGCCCGGCCCAGGCGGCGATTGACGTCCGCTTCGATGGCCTGCGCCAGGTTAGCGAAGGCGCGGTCTTCGTAGGCGGCGTCGCCCGTCGCCGCGGCGAGGGCGGCCAGGCCGCGCCAGGGCAGCGTCTGCGGCCCCTCCTCCAGCCGTTTTTCGACCAGGCGACAACGGCGAGCCAGGGCGGCGGGGTCACGCGTGGTCAGGGCGCGGGCGGCTTCCTCGGCGGGGCGCTCTTGGCGAATGGCCGCGATCGCGTGTTCGGCTGCGATGGCGTCTTCGACCGCGGTGATGTCGTCGAGGATGCGCGCGCCGCCGGCGTGGGTGAAGCCCTCGGCCAGGGAGAGACGCTCGGCGGCCTTCCAGCGGCTGCGCCAGGCGGCAGAGGCCGCGGCGGGGGTTTGTAGGGGCAGCGTCAACTCTAGGCTGGCATCGCGGTCATCGGTCACCGGGTAGAGCCGTGCATGCCACAGGTTGCGCTGCTGCGGCGGCACGTGCGGCCATAGGACTTCAGGCGCTTCGCCCAGTTCGGCCAGCCAGCCGCCGAAGGGCCGGTTGAGAAACGTCGCCTTGTCGTCGCTCCACAGCCGCTTGGGGTCGTCGTCGAGGCCGAAGAGACGCGTGACGAAGCCGTTCGTCACCGGCAGTTGGTGCAGCACGAGGTCTGCGCCAAGCGTCACGTCGCGCTCTGTGAGCAGGCCGGCGACGATGGTCCGGCCCTGCCAATCGAGATGGGGCAGGCGGCTGTCGGAGATGAGGGCGGGGAGTTGCGGGCTGCCGGGTTCAGGCTCGGCGGGCGGCGCGTCGAGCGCGGCGTTGATCAGCACGAAGGCGTCGCCCGCCTGCTGCGCAGCGGGAGCCAGCCAGGCGCCGGCATGGCGCGACCAGCCGCACAGGTGCGCCAGCGCGGTGTCGCCGGCGACCATGCGCCAATACTCGGCCGACGTGCCGAAGTGGACAAAGACCGCGGGTTCCAGCCGTTCAGCCGTCAGGGGCGTGCCGCGCAGCCGTGTCCAGATGGCCTGGCGGGCGGCGCGCAGGCCGGGCGTCGCCGGGCCGTCGCTCTCGTCGCCCAAATACGCCAGGCGTTCGGTGGATTCCGCCAGCGGCAGGAGCAAGTCGCCGTAGAGGTTGATGCCGGCGGCCCCAACGGCCTGGCCCGCGGCGAGGTCGCGCACGGCGGGTTCGGCGAGCAGCGCGGCGAACTGGGCCGCGGTCGAGGCGTCGAACCAGGCCAGGCCGGTGTCGATCGGCACGGTCTCGGCGGCGTCGATCGCTCCCCAGCGTTCCAATTCCTGCCGGGAGGCTTTGTGCAGAAAAGCGGCGACGTTCTTGCTGCCGGGCGAGGCGACGTAAACGCCGTGGCGCAGCCCCAACTCCGCCGGCGCGGCGATCGCTACGCCGGTGACGCCGTGGCGGTGAAATGAGAGTTGGAGATGGTCAAAGACGAGCATGACGTCGCCCGAAACGACGAGCGCGCCGGGCGGCGCGGCCGCGGCGATGCCGCTCAGGTTGATGAGCATCTCGTCGAAGATGGTCGAGGCGCGGCCGTCCGGCAGGAGGTGGGGGATGCGGGCGAAGAGCTTGCCGACGGCGGAGCAGTGCGGCAGCCGCCGCGAGTCGCCGCCGGAATGGATGATCAGGGTGCGCTGCCGGTCTGTGGCCGTCTTTGCCAGGTCCAGCAGGTCCGGGTCCGCATCAAGCTCTGCAAGTTGCTCTACGGGCTGGGACAGCGCGGCCAGAATGCGCAGGGTGGCCCCGCCGGAGCCGATGCGCCTGCCGCCGGGGTCGGCGATGACATGGAAACGCGTGGCGGCGGGCAGCAAGCCCCGGCCGCGTCGCCAGTCGAGCTGGCGGTGCATCATCTCGGCCTGATTGCGGTCGCTGGCGGTGAGGACGCACAGATCCCAGCCGCGGGACGCGTGCGGGCCGGGCTTGGGTTCGAGCGATTCGAGGTAGCGCTGCCAGTTGTTGCGGCGCGCCTGCTGTAAAAACGCGTCGCTGCCGCGCAAGGCGTGAGACGGCATAACGGTTAACCCAAGGCGTGACGGGTGTCGACGATCAGGCCGGTTTCTTGGCGGATTCGGCTCCAGTCATAGGTTGAATGGTCGGTGGCGATGATCACGCAGTCGGCGTCGCGCAGCGCGGCGGGCAGGTCCGGCACGCTCGCCATGCGCGCGGCGTCGATGCGCAGTTCCGGCACATGCGGGTCATGATAGGAGACATCGGCGCCCTTTTCATGCAGTAGGTGAATGATGTCGAGGGCGGGCGACTCGCGCAAGTCGCCGACGTCTTTCTTATAGGCGACGCCTAACACCAGGATGCGGCTGCCCTTAACCGGCTTGCCGCGGTCGTTGAGCGCATCTTGAACTCTCTGCACCCAGTAACGCGGCATCTCGGTGTTGATCTCGCTGGCCAGCTCGATAAAGCGTGCGTTATATTCCACCGTGCGCAATTTCCAGGAGAGGTAGTGCGGGTCGATGGGAATGCAATGGCCGCCCAGCCCCGGCCCCGGCGTGAACTTCATGAAGCCGAAGGGCTTGGTCGCGGCCGCATTGATCACCTCCCACGCGTCCAGTCCGAGTTTGTCGCACATGAGGAGCAGCTCGTTGGCAAGGGCGATATTGACCGAGCGGAAGGTGTTCTCAAATAACTTGACCATCTCCGCGGCGTCGGGCGAGGAGACGGTCACGATGGTTTCGATGGCTGAGCTATAGTAAGCGCAGGCGACGGTGAGGCAGTCCGGCGTGACGCCGCCGATGACCTTGGGCGTGTTACGCGTGGTCCAGTCGGTGCGTCCCGGGTCGACTCGCTCCGGCGAAAAGGCGAGAAAGAAGTCGCGGCCGACGTGCAGCAGGCCGTTGCCGTTGGCCGCGGCGATAGCGCTGTGTTCCTGCAGGATGGGCAGCACAAGTTCCGTGGTCGTGCCGGGGAAGGTCGTCGATTCGAGGACGACGACCATGCCGCCGTGCAGGTAGCGGCCGATCTGGCCGGCCGCGTCGGTGATATAGGAGATGTCCGGGTCGCCGGTCTTGTTGAGCGGCGTGGGCACGCAGATGGATACGGCGTCACAGCTGGCCAGCGCGCCGTAGTCGGTCGTAGCGTAGAGCGACCCTTGTCGCGGCGCACTGGCGGGGCGGGGCGGGGCCTGGGATGCGGCTGCTGCTGTGGCCGGCGCTGCGTGGGCAGCGCGAATGAGCGGCGCCAGTTCGGCGGACGGCACATCGTCGATGTATGACTCGCCGCGGTTGACGGCCGCGACCTTGGCCGCGTCCACGTCGATGCCCGTCACGTCGTAGCCGGCCTCGGCGAAGGTCACAGCCAGGGGCAGGCCGACATAGCCGAGGCCGATGACGGCGACGCGCGCCTCGCGACGCTCAAATTTGGCTATAAGTTCGTCTTTTTTCATCTTGGCGATACGTAGCGCTTTCAGTGTTTGCGTCCTGGCCGAATGCGTCTTGGGCGACTTGCCGCGTACCCGGCGACGTTTCGGTCCGCTGTTATCGTTTCCATGCTATAACGGCGGCAACAACTCAGCCGCCGATCAGCCCGCGACGCGTCATTTCCTCTACGATGTATTCGACGATGTCGTCCACGCTCTGCACATCCGACTCGACGAGGATCTCCGGGTTTTGCGGCTCCTCGTAGGGCGCGGAGATGCCGGTGAATTCCTTGATCTCGCCGCGGATGGCTTTGGCGTAGAGGCCCTTCGGGTCGCGGCGTTTGCACACTTCGATGTCGCACTTAACGTAGATCTCGAGGAAGCGGCCTTCCGGCAACAGGTGCCGGGCGAACTCTCGCTCGGATCGATAGGGCGAGATGAAGGTGCAGAGGGCGAGATGACCGTTCTCGAAGTTGAGCCGGGCCACTTCGGCTACGCGGCGGATGTTCTCCTTGCGGTCTTCGGGCGAGAAGCCGAGATCCCCGTTCAGCCCGTGGCGCACGTTGTCGCCGTCGAGGAAGGAGGTATGCAGGCCCATGTCGAAGAGGCGCTGTTCGAGGCGGCGCGCGATGGTCGATTTGCCGGAGCCTGACAGGCCGGTGAACCACAGGACGGCGGAGCGATGGCCGTTGCGCCGCTCGCGCATCTCGCGCGTGATCTCGCCGCCTTCCCACACCACGTTGGACGAACGCTTGCGCTCCGGTTCGGCGGTAACGACCTCGTCCAGCGTGCGCGCCCGGCGGCGGATCATGCCCGCGGCTACGGTGACGTTGGTGTAGGGGTCGATGAGGATAAAGCCGCCGGTGTTGCGGTTGAGGCGGTACGGGTCGAAGAAGAGCGGCTGCGTCGTCGTGATCTTCATGCGCCCAATCTCGTTCAACTGCAAGGTTTTGGCCGGGTCGCGGTGCAGCGTGTCCACGTCGATGCGGTAGTTCAGCTCGGAGATGAAGGCGCGCACCTGGCGGGTGGTGTGTTGTAGGATATAGGAACCGCCGGGGTTGAGCGGCTCTTCGTTCATCCAGCAGACCGTGCATTCCAACTGGTTGGCGACGTGCGGCAGGTTGTTCTTGCGCACGATCATGTCGCCGCGGCTGATGTCGATCTCGTCTTCGAGCGTGAGCATGACCGAATCGCCCGCGGCGGCCTCGTCCAGTCCCTTCTCGTAGCTCAGGATGGAGCGCACGCGGCTGGTGCGGCCCGACGGCAGCACGACGATCTCTTCGCCGGGCGAGATGGTGCCGGACGCGATCTGCCCGGCAAAGCCGCGCAGGTCCTGGTGGGGGCGCACGACCATCTGAACCGGGAAGCGGAAGTCGACCAGGTTGCGCGTGGCGCCGACGTTGACATTTTCCAGGTGGTGCAGCAGCGTGGGGCCGTCATACCACGGCATCTTCTCGCTCTTGTGGACGACGTTGTCGCCGAGCAGCGCCGAGATGGGGATGAAGGTCATGTCCTGCACGGACAGCTTGGTGGCGAACTCGGCGTATTCGGCCACGATCCGCTCGTAGACCTCCTGGTCATAGTCAACCAGGTCCATCTTGTTGACCGTGACGAGAACGTGCGGGATCTCCAGCAGCGAGGCGAGGAAGCCGTGCCGTTTGGACTGCGTGACGACGCCCTTGCGCGCGTCGATGAGGATGATGGCGAGTTCGGCGGTCGACGCGCCGGTAACCATGTTGCGCGTGTACTGGATGTGTCCGGGCGTGTCGGCGATGATGAACTTGCGCCGCGGGGTGGCGAAGTAGCGGTAGGCCACGTCGATGGTGATGCCCTGTTCGCGCTCGGCGCGCAGGCCGTCGGTGAGCAGCGCCAGGTCCACGTAGGGGTCCCCGCGCTGGCGGCTGGCGCGCTCCACAGCTTCGAGCTGGTCCTCGAAGATGGCTTTGCTGTCATACAGCATGCGCCCGATCAGCGTGCTCTTGCCGTCGTCGACGCTGCCGGCGGTGGTAAAGCGCAGCAGGTCCATGGCGAGATACTGGTTGCGATCCGAGCCGATCGCGGCGGAGACTTCCGGTTGGGGTGCGCTTTTCTCTAATGATATAGACATAACGTTCTCTTTGGCATTCAGCTACAGGCGTGACAACACGAAAGCGACAGGCGGCAAGCGGCGGGCTAGAAATAGCCGACGCGCTTGCGGTCTTCCATGGCGGCCTCGGAGCGTTTATCGTCGGCGCGCGTGCCGCGTTCCGTTTCGCGCGCCGCGGCGACTTCGCGAATGATGTCGTCGAGGGACGCGGCCAGCGACTCGACCGCGCCGGTGCAGGTCATGTCGCCGATGGTGCGGAAGCGCACGATCTTGTTCTCCGGCTGTTCGCCGTCCATCAGGCCGATGTAGGGCGAGGCGGCGAGCAGGACGCCGTCACGGCGGATGACATCACGGCGGTGCGAGTAATAGAGGACAGGAATCTCGACCTCGCGCAGGGCGATGTACTGCCAGATGTCCATCTCGGTCCAGTTGCTGAGCGGGAAGACGCGGAAATGCTCGCGCTGGTGCTTGCGCCCGTTGAACAGGTTCCACAACTCGGGGCGCTGGTTCTTGGGGTCCCACTGGCCGAAGGTATCGCGGTGCGAGAAGAAGCGTTCCTTGGCGCGCGCCTTCTCTTCGTCGCGGCGGGCGCCGCCGATGGCGGCTTCAAACTTGAACTCGGCAATGGCGTCGAGCAGGGTGACCGTCTGCAGCGTGTTGCGGCTGGCGTTCGGTCCCGTTTCCTCGACGACGCGGCCCTGGTCGATGGAATCCTGCACATAGCGCACGATCAGGTGGGCGTCGAGTTGCTCGACGAGGCGGTCGCGGAAGTCCAGCGTCTCCTCGAAATTGTGGCCGGTGTCGATGTGCATCAACGGGAACGGGATCTTGCCCGGCCAAAAGGCGCGGCGGGCGAGGTGCGAAAGGACGATGGAGTCCTTGCCGCCGGAAAAGAGCAGGACCGGACGTTCAAACTGGGCGGCCACTTCGCGCAGGACGAAGATGGCTTCGGACTCAAGTTGGAGCAGGTGGGAGCGTGAATACATACTCATGGCGTGGCAAACTTTTCCGTGTAGACTTTCCAATGTTCGGCAAATACCTGGGGCGCAATGGCGTGCAGCATGACCAGGACGTGCTGCCCCATTCTGCGAATTTCCCACTGCGCGGCTTTGTCGACGGCGCGCAGCCACAGGAAGTGGCTCCAGGCAGCGAAGTTCATGGTGGTGACGATGCGCGTCTCGGCTGCGTTGGGCAGGAGGAAGCGGGCATCTTCCTTGCGAATGCCCAGGCTGCGTAACCTGGCGTATTTCTCCTCCGCCATGCGCCAGAAACTCTCTAGCTCGGCCATTGCCTCCGGGTTGGCGGCGACCGTGTCGGGCACGATAGGCTGCCATTCACCGCGCTCAAGCGCAACGTAGCGCTGCGATTCCTGGCTGAAGCTGGCGAGACGGTGGCGCACGAGTTGGTGCGTGCAAGCGCGGCTGATGCCCTCGAACAGGAAGGTAGCCGAGCCGTGGTCGAGCGACAGCTTCGGGTCGTCCAGCAG
>Ga0334887_1002790_pt1 | contig 18747 bp, 18 predicted proteins | sample GraSluR1_MG_10_FD_207217 | JGI IMG/M metagenome (GOLD analysis project Ga0334887, IMG submission 207217) | Sludge microbial communities from methane-producing bioreactor in Wageningen University, Netherlands - Granular Sludge_18_07-R1 | ecosystem: Engineered > Bioreactor > Anaerobic >...
CATTTTAGAAAGCCCTTTTGACACATTCGGAGCTGGGCACGTAGGGACCGCGATTGGAGCCGGATTGGGGTTTGAACAGGCAAAAAGGCATTCGAATCAAACCGGAAACATCGTCGCTGTTGTTGGTGATGGAGCCTTAACTTCAGGCCCTTCACTTGAAGCGTTGAATCTGGCATCTCAACTGAAAAGCAATCTGAGATTGATCATCAATGATAATGGTATGTCCATCCATGAGAATGTGGGGGCTTTTGCCAGAAGTTTTGCGCTTCTTCGAACCAGTTCGAGTTATGCTGGTATGAAGGATCGACTAAAAACCTTTTTTAAGCATACTCATTTGGATGGAATTGAGATGGGTCTGGAGAAGATTCGGGACGCATGCAAATATACGATCCTTCCCCAGAGTTTTTTCGAAAATATGGGTTGGAAATACATTGGGCCTGTCGACGGACATGACCTTGAGTTTTTGATTGCCCTTATGGACAATTTAAAAAGAGACTATCAAAGACCGACGATTATCCACGTCCACACATGCAAAGGGAAGGGATATTCCGAAGCTGAGAAGCAACCCGTTCTCTTTCACGGAATCGGCAAGGTTGATCCCCATCCATCAGACGGTTCCCCTGAGAAAAAAACCGCTTATAGTTCAGCGATGGGACAGGCTATATGCTATTGGGCAAAAAAGGACCCCCGACTAATCGCAATTACAGCCGCGATGGAAGAGGGAACTGGCCTTGGTTTGTTCAAACAAACACTTCCCGATCGACTGTATGATCTTGGCATTACTGAATCGCTTTGCGCTATTTTCAGCGCCGCTTTAGCCAAAAAAAGCTATCATCCAGTTTTTGCCGTCTACTCAACTTTTTTGCAAAGAGCATATGATCAATTGGTTCATGATATCGCCCTTCAAAAACTACCCGTACTCTTCCTTGTGGATCGCGCGGGAATTGTCGGAGAAGATGGACCGACACACCATGGGATCTTTGATATTTCTTTTTCTCTACCCATTCCTGGTTCTCGCATCTATAGCCCATCAAGCATCATCAACTTGATTCGGATTATGGGTCACCTCCATTCGAAAGGATGGCATAGCAGCGGGCCACTATTTGTACGGTACCCTCGGGAAGAGGAACTATTGCCTTGTTTGCCCGTAGAAACCTACTTTGAAGACCCGAAAGACCCAGAACGATGGGACGTATACTTGGCCAAAAAGCGAGAAGAGCAAAAAGCCGTGATCTTTGCAGTAGGTAGTATGTTTTCCGTTGCCCGTAAAGTCCAAAACGTGTTTTATGACTACTTAACTGTAGTGGATTGCAGCTCAGTGAAGCCATTGGATTGGGAGACAATCTCCCATATCCTAACTCGGCCCAATCCACAAAGGATCTTTATTCTAGAGGAAGGCGCGCGGATTTGCGGATTTGGACAATACCTCATCGCCGAATTGATCGAGACCAAACCCGATTTAGCCCAAAAGATCTGGAGCATTCACCATTATGCCATCCCTGATCAGTTTGTTCCTCATGGGAGTAGAAACCAGTTGCTTGATTTTGTCGGGCTATCCGCGGAGAAATTGATCAAGAGGATATCCGAAGCGATGGACGAAGAACCAAAATCCATCTTAGACTCTCACTCAACCCTATGGAGGAAAATTAGCATATGAACAGCATCCATGCAAAACACCTTTTCCTTGATATTGATGGAACTTTGATCAACAGTCAAGGAGAGCTAGGTAGTGGGTTACCCCATGCAATCCAAACTTTGCGGAACAACGGTATTGACGTGGTCTTCTGTAGTGGAAGGATGTTTCAATCGATGAAACGGTTCACACAAGCACATTTTGGGACAACATTTCCCATAATTTCTTATAACGGAGCAATGATCCATATGGATTCGAACGATTCTTGCCCCTCATTCCATCATCCAATGGGAATATCAGACGCGCTGGAAATCATAACCCGGATGAACCGATTGGGGTTTCACTATCAAATCTATCTCAATGATCAGATATACGTTACAGAGCACAATGAATGGATTTCTGATTATGTTCAACACGCCGACACACGATTTTGCATAACGAATGAACTTTCCGAACTCATATTGGAAATGGGCATTGGACCAACAAAAATCCTTGCAATCCCCCCACAGGATGACTTTGAAGCGTCGAAACGAACCATTCAATCTTCTTTACATGATCTTGCCGATGTCTTCAACTCTTTCCGAAACTATGTGGATATCTGCCCAAAAGACATCAATAAAGGGAGCGCAATTCAGGAACTTGCTCGGTCTATGGAGTGGAGTTTGATGCAGTGTGTCATGATAGGAGACAGTGAAAATGATTGGGAAGCATTTGGCGTTGTCGGAACAGGGATTGCCATGGGGAACGCAGATCCTCGTGTCAAAAAAAGGGCGAAATATGTCGTCTCGGATAACGATCACTGCGGGGCTTTGGCGGGCATCCATCTTTGCTTTGATCGGTATCTTTCTCTCGCTTCTTCCTCAAGCTCAAGTCATTCTTGACCTAGATCTTGACGGAGAGCCGTACCGGTTGTTTATCGCTCACCCCCACGAGATCCTTCCCGAAATTACGCCGATGGTGTTGGGTTCGGTCAATCAATCCTCTCTTGTAGAAAAATTTGGAAGATGTTTGGGCAACCAAGCGATTCTGTTCAACTGCGAAGCAGCAGTTGTCGGAACAACGAGAACCCTTTCATTGGCCGACGAGGACTTCAATCTTTCTTTCTCCGCTTCCCCATATTTGACCGCGCAAACGCTTAGAGATCTCTCTTGGGGCGCGCTTTCTTCTGGAGTGTTTCCAGTTTTGGACCTAAGAAACGGATACAACCCCGAGGTTATCCGTTCATTAATGGCCCGTAAGATCTTTCCTGGACTCCTTATTGACGAAAACCAGTGGCCGGACCCCTTTATCATTGAAACCGGGCTTGGTGTTGTCACTTCAGATGGCAAATGGATGCAAAACCCTTATGAGTGGAAACGGTTCTCTTGGAAAGGGTCCGAAGTGTCTCCTGATCCATTGCGAATCCAACTGCTGATCCATTCCATTACCTTGATCAAACGCACGAAGAATTTCGATACTACCACCATCATCCAAAAAGATCATGGATTGCAAATCATAGATCGAGGGGTAATTTTGTACCTCCGACCCGATTGGATGGATCCGAAACTCTTTCTTTCCGGAGTTGTTGTTTATTCTTTGGATCCACAAGTGATTCAAGAAGCTACGGAAGTGTTAATGGGCATCCAACCAGCAAAAGGAAGAAAATCATGGTAACCCGCTTGGATCGGTTTCTGGCTAATGCAAAAAAAGGATCTCGGTCTCAGGTCAGAAAGGCGATTCTTTCTGGGAAAGCAACAGTTAATGGACAGATAGTAAAGCAAATCGATTATGGTGTGAATGCGCCCAATGACCAAGTAACCCTTGAAGGAGAGCGTGTCTTTCCGTATCACACAGTCTATATCATGTTCCATAAACCGGCTCAGTCGATCTGCGGCCGAAAAAGTGAGGGCGAGAAGCCTCCTGTATACGAGTGGATTGAGCATCCCTATCGAAAGGATCTTTCCATTGCTGGACGATTGGATTCTGACGCGACAGGGCTCTTGCTCCTGTCCAATGATGGTGGATGGATCCATCGGATCATCTCGCCACACTCCTTGATTCACAAAACCTATCATGTTGTTGTTGAGGGTTTTGATGCATCCTGGGAAACCGAGTTCTTCAAAGGAATCCAGTTATCGGATGGGTTCCGTTGTCGCCCGGTAGTCGAATTCTCATGCAAAGAAAACCCGGATCAAAATACCTCCATGATTCAAATTGGAATCATAGAAGGGAAATACCACCAAATCAAACGCATGTTCCAAATGGTTGGAAGCCGCGTGCGATCCATTCATCGGATCCAGATTGGCCCCATTTCTCTGGATCCATCCCTTAAACCTGGGTCATGGCGAGAACTCACTCAAACGGAAAAACTAAGGTTCCCCGACCTATTTCGCTAACCAAACTTTCTTTAACGCGTCAACATATATGGGATAGATGATCCAGCCTTGAACTTCTTTCCGTAACCCCACAATCTCCTCTGGTTCCATAATCCATACCGCTACAGCTTCCTCTGCTAACTTATAAAGGATTTGCTGAATGATCAATGCTCGATTATCGAAGTCGACCTCTTCTAAGGACGCATTCAATAGCTGATCCATCTCAGGGTCGAAATAATTCATGTAGTTTCTTCCTACATCAGAGTAGAAGCGATCCAGCAGCAAGAAAGGATCGGGTTCGCCCGGGTGGCCGATGACGGTCATATCATATTCCCGCGCGCGGTATACATCGGCAAGCCATGTACCCCATTCAACAATCCGCAACTGAACCGGGATTCCTACATTGGACAACATTTGCCCGATCACTTCTCCGGTCCGTTGGTGCAAAGGATATGGCTGGGGAAGAGCGATCACCAAGGGTCTAGGAAGTGGCCCAATCTCATCGATTAACGCGCGCGCTTTTGCGGGATCATATGGATACATCTCAGAAAGGTCCAAAGAATGATAATCTCCCGTCGGCATGTGACTAGTTAGGGGCTTACCGTACCCTTCCGCCACAACATCGATGAGGGCCTGCCGATCAACGGCATGTGTTATGGCTTGGCGCAATCGAATGTCTGTGAGTGGGGAGCGCGCATTATTGATTGCAAGCACTTGGACAAGATTCATCGGCGCGGTTCGGTACGTGAAATTGGGGTCGTTGATCAAGTCGAACATATAGGCTGGATCCAAACGGGGGATAACATGGATGTCTCCTTTTCTCAAAGAAAGGACCTGCACGTTAAGATCCGGGATCACTCTGAAGTATGCTCCATCCAAATAAGGCAATTCGTTCTCGTGGTAATCCGGAAAAGCTTCCAAATACAGATACTGGTCTCTTCTCCACTCTTTCAGTACAAAAGGTCCTGTCCCGATCGGAGAACGCTCTAAGCCTTCGTCAGCGCCGTAAGGAACAATATGGATCTTCGATACCAAGGCAAGAAAAGGGGCATACACTTGGTGTAGGATAAATTCCACAGTATAGGGATCGGGTGAAAGAATCGTTTCAATCGCCGCATAATTTGAGGCTTTTGGATATACAGTTTGGGGATCTAATATGCGTTCAAAAGAGTACTGGACATCTTTTGAACTAAAATAGGACCCGTCATGAAACGAAACAGTTTCTTTCAAGAAAAAGGTATATCGAAGCCCGTCTTCCGAAATGATCCACTCTTTTGCCAAAACTGGAACGAGCATCCCGTTTTCGTCCATATCCAACAAAGGTTCGTATACATTATACAGGATTTCGAAGGTTAGGGCGCCGGTTGCTTTGTGGGGGTCAAGTGTTTCGACAACGTCGGTTGGAATGGCGACATTCAAAACCCCTCCCCGTTGAATCGCGATAAGGGTGGGCAAAAAGATCAATACCAAACTTACGAACATCACAATACTACGTTTGCTCATGCCTATCCTCTCCTCCCAGTATCGAATCTTTTAACTGCTTGCCTGTTTCTATGTAATAAAGTTCTTCAGCGATATTGGTTATATGGTCCGCCACTCGTTCAAGATGGCGGATCAAAAAAGCTTCTTCAAGGAGAACCCGGATTCGTCGTTCCTCTTTTTCTTTCGAGGCTAAAGCAATCAGTTCTTCATGCCCTTGATTATGGAGCTGATCGACTAGGTCGTCCATCTTCCATACCCGAATCGCCAGTTTCAGATCTTTGTATACGGAAGCATTCACGATGCCTTTCAACATAACTAAGATGTATTTTAACATTTGATCCAGCAATTCCCATGAGGCGAATCCATCAATCCGATTCTGAATGGTGCGCGAGGTCTGAGCCACATTCACGCATTCATCCGCAATTCGTTCCAAATCACCCGCCAAGCGAACCACCGTCACCACAAACCGTAAATCATCAGCCAATGGGTTAAACTTCCCGATCACTTCATATGCGATTTCTTGGATTTCTAAGTTTAATCGATCAAAAAACTCGTCTCCATCGATGATCCTCTGAATGTCCTTTTCTTCACCCGTTTTCAGAACCCTCATCGTCCGTTCAAAGGTATTTTCGATCTCTTCAAGAAACAGGGTCAGCTTTGTCTTGAGCAGATCGACCTGTTGTTCATAATGGACCGTTCGTTTTGTCATTCCTTTCTCCCCTATCCAATTCGCCCGGTCAAGAATTTTTTCGTCAGCTCGTGTTGTGGGTTCTCCATAACAAGGTTTGTATCGCCAGACTCGACAACGACGCCTTCATAAATGAAGATCACTTGATCACTGATTCGAAGCGCCTGACCCATACTATGAGTCACAATCAATACAGTGTATTCAGAGGAGATTTCCTCCAAAAGCCTTTCGATCCTCGTCGTAGCGATCGGATCAAGAGCAGCCGTAGGTTCGTCCAGAAGAATGACATCGGGGTCGACTGCAAGCGCGCGAGCGATACACAGCCTCTGTTGCTGCCCACCAGAAAGACGTACCGCAGGCTTTTTTAATTCATCCTTGACTTCATCCCAAAGGGCTGCTTTTTCCAACGCTTGTTGAACGATGGCTTGGAGGTTCGTTTTCCCTCGAACCCCTTGCAATCGGGGTCCATAAGCCACATTGTCGAAGATCGACATGGGAAAAGGATTTGGCCTTTGAAAGACCATGGTCACACGCTTTCGAAAAGCCGCCAAATCAGAGATTTCGTAGACTTCTTGATCCCGATAGAGGATCTTCCCTTGCAACCGGAATGTAGGCACCGAATCGTTTAGTCGATTCAAGGACCGGAGAAGGGTACTCTTCCCGCAGCCAGAGGGCCCCATGATCGCAGTGATACCGCAGGACTGAAACTCTGCGTATACTTTTCTCAAGACATGTTTTTCTCCGAACCAAGCGTCCAAGTTTTCTACTTGAAACACGGTTTCACAAACCCCTATCATATCCTCCTTTTCCCGATTCTCGCAAGTCAAATCCTTCGTCATCCGAGACTTTGATCTGTTCATCCTTTTCTCACCCCTCGTAAGATCTGAATGGCTGAATAGATGATCACGACAAATATCACCATCAAACTGGCCGTTCCCTGAGCCATCCATTGGGACCGTTCTCCTAGGTTAACAACAATCGCGTAGATCGTTGTTGGAAGAGCCATTACCGGATCGTGGATGCTTCTGGGGAGTTGAGTTGCATAGAAGACGGTTCCTGTAATCAGAATGGGCGCAGTTTCGCCAAAGGATTTTCCCATTCCGAGCAAGACAGCTGTGAGCATCCCTTTCCAGGCACCGCGAATGACCATTATTGAAACTTGAAACTTGCTGGCACCCAAAGACATCGCTGCTTCCCGAATATCCACAGGAACCGCTTTTAGGAACTCGGTCGTGCTGGTTACGATGAAGGGGATCGTCATTGTGCTTAAACTTAAGGATGCAGTCAAAAGAGAGGTTCCCATACCCAATTGGACACAATAAAAGACCAAACCAAAAAGCCCGTAGACGATCGAAGGAATTGCGGTCATCGTTGAGCAAATGCTTTGAAAGATCGCGGAAAGTCTCCCTTTGAGATACTCTGATAGGAAGATCGACGCCAGGATTGCGAGGGGCACACTGATCGCAAAAACGAGAAGAACCATGAAGGCAGATCCCACCAAAGCGGGAAAGATTCCTCCCTCTGTCATTCCGGAACGGGGAAACTCCGTGAGAAACCCCTGTTGAAAAATATACCGAAACCCCGGAGCAACAATATACCCAAGAACAAAGAGAACCATCGCAACGATGAGATACGTGATGAAACGAAACAGATTTCGAATTATCGCTTCAACCATCGCTCGCCCCTCTTTGCGATTTCCGCTGAAAGCTGGGTTAGTCCAAAGGAAAAGACGAGCAGCACAAACCCAATTAAAAAGAGGGTGCTGTAATGAAGACTTCGTAGCTCGACTTCACCCATTTCGCTTCCTAGGGCAACCGTTAACGGCCGAAATGGATCGAAAAACGATTGAGGAACCAGATTGCTCCCCCCGGATACCATGAGCACGATCATCGTTTCTCCGACAATCCGATTGAACGAGATGATTGCCGCATTGAGGATTCCGGGAAAGGCTACACGGATGGACATTGCCATAACGCCCAGGGGTTTCGATCCCATTGCAATGGCCCCTTCGCGAATCTCTACGGGAACAGACTCCAAGGATTGGTACGTTAAGCTCACCATGATCGGCAAGGTTAGCAAAAAAAGCATGATGGAAGCATTGAGGAAGTTCAAGCCAGTCCAGGCTCCCGCATTCAACAACCATTGAGCCATAATCACAATCCCAAAAAAACCGAAAACCACCGATGGGATCCCTGTTAGGTATTCGATGATCCGGATAATCCCTTCCCTTTCTTTTGGCCGAGCATATTCTTTAAGATACAGAGCGATCACCATACCGACAATCCAAACCAATCCACCTGCAAACGCCGCGATGAGGATGGTATTGACCAACATGATCCCAATTCCATAACTTGCATCCCAATGCGTTGGATACCAATCGGATTCAAACAAAGAAAATCCCAAGTTTTGCATGGCAGGAAGCGATTCTCGAACGATAAAAAAGATAATCCCGACCAGAGAAAGTACGACAGTGGCTGCAGAAATGAAGACAAGAATACGAAAAACATGGTTGGAAAAATCAGCACCAAGCGATGGGCGATTTCTCTTCAAATTCCTTCACCTTCCATCATAGGTTTGGTTATACAATAAACCCAGGGTCGTGGGTGATTGAACCCACAACCCTGGAACGCACATGGATGAACCAATGTCACTTGTCTCCGTACGCAGGAATGTATCCCGCCTGGGCAACTAAAGCCTGACCTTTGGGAGAAAGGGCGAAGGTGATAAAATCGCTGACAACGCCTTGATCCGGCCATTTGAAACCAAAGGGTTTCAAGTCGAAGAACATGAACAAGGGGCGGGAAATTGGATAAAGGCCTGTTAGCACGTTATCGACCGTGCAAGAAATCCCGTTCACTCGAAGCACTTTGAGCTCGTCGGTCACGTACCCGAGTCCGATATAGGCAATGGAATTGACATTCCTACGGATGTTTTCAACTTCTGCTTGTGTTGATTCAACCACTTGAACGCTCGGGTGCATCCGTTCATTGAGCAGCACTTTCTCTGACCATGTCTCATAAGTCCCCGAAGCCGTGCTCCTGGAAAAGACGGCGATCCTTCCTGAAGGCAGGTTGGGATCGATCTGGTTCCAGTTATTGATCGTTCCGGTATAGATTGCCTTAAGGGTTTCCAAAGAAATCTCTTCGATCGGATTGGATTTGTTCACTACGACCGCGATCCCATCATACGCAATAACCAGGGAAACAAAGTACCTACCTGCTTGATTCATGTCCTCAATCTCTCGGGCGCTAAGAAATCTGCTGGAGTTGGCGATATCTGTGGTTTCATTGAACAACCCGCGAATCCCCGTGGAAGACCCTGCTCCTTCCAATGTCGCGACCACTTCGGGATCCATCTCTTTAAACGCTTCGAGCCAAAGTTGAGTAATGGGATACACTGTGTTCGAACCCCGCACAACCAAATTCGTAGCAAACAGAGATAGAGACATGACCATAACCATCATCCATCCTACCAAAATCACCTTTCTCATGGTACGCACCTCCTTAAGTGGGCGGAACGGTTTTCGATGCAAGTATACCCTCACATATTCAAAGGAGGATCAACCCAGATGAAGGGATTTTGATATTTCGATTCTATTCATCCGCTTTGCAAAGTGGGTGCATTCTATAATGAAAGGTTCGATAGGAAATAGTACGCGCAAGATCGAATGAAGATGCTGGGGATGCGCATCATGAGTCAACTCCGAATGCGGAAAACTCTATGATTACCTTTGTCCCATGGTTTTGCTGACTCTGTATGGAAAATCGAATCTTCAAAGCACTAGCAATGCGCTTTACAATTGAAAGTCCCAGCCCAGACCCCTCGATTCGACGAACATTCCCTCCTCGAAAAAACTGAGATCCAATTCGATGCTGGTCTGTACCGGGAATACCTATACCCTCATCCATACAGATGAGCTGTTTCGGATTTGCATTAATTTCAATCAACCCTTTGATATGCGAATATTTGATCGCATTCGAAAGGATGTTTCGGAGGATAATCCTGAGTCCACCCCGGTCGGTATAAACGGATCCATCCGCATCAAAAAGAATCTTCAAATGCTTTTCTTGAATGCGCAGCTCAAGATCTGTAAGGATTTCCATTATGATTTCTTGAAGACCGATCGATTGAAACTGCGGATGATATTGACCGGAATCTATTTTCGAGAGAAGAATAAGTTGATCAAGAATTCGACTCATCTTTTGCAGGTGTCGTTCCATTTTTTCCAAAGAATCATGGACATAGATTCCATCTTTGGCCATTTGAACGAGGCCAATCAAAGCGGTAAGCGGAGTAAAGAGCTCATGGGATACCGCGCTGACAAAAAAGGCTTGATCGCTTTCTTTCCCGGGATGAATGAAAGTCCCGGTCTCATATCCCATCTTACAGGCTGCTTCATTCGCTTCGAATATGCGCCCATACTTGTCAAAATGGATTTTTGGTAGATCGTTCCGATTCGAGTTACTCATGGGAAAGCCTGTATCCAATGCCCCGCACAGTGACCAACATGTCTTTTCCAATCTTCTTCCGAATCAAGTTCATGTACACGTCCACGATTCGATCACTGCTTTCTCCATTGGGCCACACGCCATCCAAAAGTTCAGCTCGGGTAAAGACTTTGCCTGGGTGTTCCATCATCATCTCCAATAAGGCAAATTCTTTATATGAAAGGTCGATTTTTTGTCCGTCGATTTCCCCTTTTCTCGCATCAAGAAGCAATCGAAGCGAGCCATGAGACAACTCTCGGTTCTGAAAAATTCCTTTCCTTCGAAGAATGGCTTTAACTCGGGCAATCAATTCTCTTGGATGGAATGGCTTGGTCAAATAATCATCAGCGCCGATCTCAAGCCCATAGATTTTTTCGCGATCAGACCGTTTCGCTGTGAGGATCAATAAAAATGATTTTCTTGTTCGTACCCGCAATGCGGGAATTTCATCGATCGCATCACCATCAGGTAGCATCAGATCCAGAATGATCCCCTCAAAGCTTTGATCCTCAAGGGCGTTATACATTTCCCCGATCGTTCCGACCCCAACCGATTCGAAGCTTTCGGCCTGTAAATAGGTTTCTATGACTGCCCGCACATCCGGTTCGTCCTCTACCACCAAAATTTTTAGCATCCCCAACTCCTCAATTCGCCATGAATGGTTACCATTACGATTCTATCACAATTCTTTTCGAAATTGATGAAAGACTTTTCATCTTTCTTGATACTTTCGCGATTTCATTTCTAACCAAGCATTGCTCCTTTTCGACAAAAAATCCTCATCCTTCGGATCATTGAACAACCGCTTGCAGAAAATATCATTGAGTAGGAGTTTCCTTAATTGGATGTTCATGGTATAATCCAAAGGAATATTGAGGGAGGAATGAGATGGCCGAAAAGTACATTGTTGTTACCGGAGGCGTTATCAGTGGTATTGGGAAAGGAGTCCTGGCTGCGTCAACAGGAAGGCTTCTGAAGGAAATGGGCGTCGATATCCAAGGGATCAAAGTAGATCCGTATCTGAACGTTGACGCGGGGACCATGAATCCCAATCAACATGGAGAAGTTTTCGTAACAGAGGATGGGTACGAAGCGGATCTGGACCTTGGCCATTATGAACGATTTATGGGAATTCAGATGCATCGGGAAAACAATATGACTGCTGGTCAAGTCTACTCTTCAGTGATTCAAAAGGAACGTGAAGGCAAATATCTCGGTTCCACAGTGCAAATGGTTCCTCATGTAACATCGGAAATCAAGGAACGAATCCGTAGGATTCGTTCCGAGGTTTTGATCATAGAAATCGGAGGCACGGTGGGGGACATCGAGGGGGAAATATTTCTTGAGGCCATCCGTGAACTGACTTTGGAAGCCGGTCGCGAGCGATTTCTATTTGCTCATATTACATTTGTTCCTCATATCCGCACAACGGAAGAGTTTAAAACAAAACCCACTCAGCAATCTGTTCAATTGCTTCGGAGAATTGGGATTCAACCGGATGTGATCATCGCGCGAAGCGAAACACATATTGAACCAGAAGAGCGAAAAAAGATCGCGCTCTTCGGAGGTGTGAGACAGAATATGGTAGTCAACATTCCGGATATGGATAATGTTTACAAAGTGCCTCAGCTTCTCTACGACAATAACCTTCATCTCATGATCTCCGAACGTTTGGGACTCCAATTGAGTGGTCCGTTTCATTGGGATATTCCTTCTCTGTTTCGCCCCCTGAAAATCGGGTTGATCGGAAAATACCTGGGAACGAACGATGCGTATAAAAGCATAGATGAATCCGTTTTTTTATGTGGCGTCGAAAAACCAGAAATGATCGATGCCCAAGAACTAGAATCGCTTGAAGACAAAGAAATCCATTCCCGTCTTTCTTCTTTTGATGGATTGATTATTCCCGGCGGATTCGGGAAGCGGGGCACAGAAGGGAAAATCCGGGCGATCCAGTATTGCCGGGAACACGATCTTCCCGTATTGGGTATCTGTATGGGCATGCAGCTTATGGTAATTGAATTTGCTCGCAACCGATTGGGGTGGAAAGAAGCCAACTCGACCGAGTTTGATCCAAACACGCCATATCCCTTGATCGATATCATGGAAAACCAGAAAAAAAGCAAACTCATAGGCGGATCTATGCGGTTGGGTGGGCAAATCGCGCCCATCCTTGCTGGCACACGTCTGTGCGAGGTTTTTGGCAGCAAAAAGGAATCTTTCGAACGCCACCGCCATCGATATGAAGTGAACTATCACCCATTTCGGCAATTATATCGATTCCCGGAGGATCCTGAAGATGAATTCCGACTGACCATTTCATCGGTTTCCAATTTTGTGGAAGCGATAGAATGGAGCCATCATCCTTTTTATATTGGGGTTCAATTCCATCCCGAATTCCGAACCAAAGCGGGTGATGTTCATCCGCTTTTCCATGCATTGATTTCTAAAGCAGAAGAAAAGGGAAAGAATAAAAGAGAAGTACCATTTCGGGAAAATATGGTATAATTTCACAGAAGAGAATCAATTTGTGGTTCTTTTCAAAGAACTCAATCACTCGACTATGATGAAGGGGGCGATTTTGTGAAACGAATTTTGGGGATTTCTTTGATCACAGTTTCTCTAATGGTTTTGCTGGGAGGATGCATCCTTTTCTCTCCTCCCGGAATTCTAGAAAAATGGACCGGCGCGGTTAATGTCACTTCAGGGCATCCTTTTGACAATGGGAACTATGGAGTAACCATTACGTTCTCTTTTGATCCCCTGATCAACCCCAACCACATCAACGGGGGAACCATGGTATGGAATGTTCCTACCGCTTCCGAACGCGATGAGGTTGAACTGGATGGAGAAGAACGGATCTCGCTCACGATTGATTTCAACATTACGTCCGGTGACTTCACGGGAAACAATCTAATTTTCTTTGCGACAGAAAAACCCGGCGGATCGAATCGGAAAGTGAAATTTGAAGGGTCTGTAACCGGTTCAAAAGGATCTCACTCCAGTTCAGGCAATGTGACCAATCAATCGGGTGGCGCGAATATCGGCACATTTACAATCAATGAGCAATAATCCCGAAGGGTCTCTGAATGTCTTAGAATCGTAACCGCTGAAACTGGTTTTTTGAGAAAGAATGATCTCAAGCATTGCAGCCATTGAAACCTCCGTAGAATAATGTGGTATAATACTTGAGGAAGTCGCACGATCTCATTCATAAGGAGGAGCAAATGATGGAAGTTTTGAAAGTGAGCTCAAATTCAAATCCGAATAAGGTAGCGGGCGCCATTGCAGGAGAGTTGAGCAAAAACGAAAGCGTGGAGCTACAGGCTATCGGGGCTGGTGCGGTGAACCAAACAGTTAAAGCGGTAGCGATTGCGCGAAGGTTTTTGGATGAGCAGGGGAAAGATCTGCACATGGTTCCAAGCTTCGAGGATGTAATCATTGATGGCGAAACGCGCACTGCTATTGCAGTGGTTGTCCTTGCGCATCCCAAAGAAACAGGAAATGAATGAGGATTTATTGGATGAAATTATAACCGCATGTCAAGAAGATGAACGCCTCAGAGAAATTCTGGGGCGTATTTTATCGATGGGTACAGAGGAACGGAAGGATTTCCGTAGAAAGATGAACCTTTTCTTTCTTGGGAAAGACAACCCTGCGGATTCGCAAACACGTTCCTTCTTTCAAACGCTGTTAACGAGCGACAACGCTGAAAATGTTGGAAGAAAGGTCGGATTGATTTGAAAACGAAAAAACAGGAAGAGAGTATCGCTGCAGGCGGACAAGCAGTCATAGAAGGAGTTATGATGCGTTCCGCTCAAACGGCAATCGCTGTTCGAAAACACGATGGCACGATTACCATAAAACACGTTGACAAACCTATGTTGATCAAACGACGGCCGTTTTTGGGCACTCCGTTTATTCGCGGAGTCTTTGTGCTCTATGATTCTTTGGTCATGGGGCTGAATGCCATTAGCTTCTCTGCGCAAGCTTCGTCTGAAGGCACTTCCGAGGAACTGAACAAAAAGGATATTGTATTTGCCATGCTTATGGCGGTTGGTTTGGCCATTGGTCTATTCATTGTAACACCCTTGCTCGTAACTTCTCTCTTCGGATTCCTTAGAGAACGGGGCGGTTTGTTTGCATTGGTGGAAGGCTTGATTCGAGCGACTATTTTGGTCCTGTATATCTGGATCATTTCTCGCTCTAAAGACATTCAAAGAGTCTTCGCTTATCACGGTGCAGAACACAAGACCGTGCATGCATACGAGAAGAAAGAAGAATTAACGATCGAAAATGCCCGTAGGTACTCAAGAATCCATCCGCGTTGTGGGACCAGTTTTTTGGCGATTACTGTGATCTCAGCCATTGTCGTATTAGGGGTAGTAGGAGTCATTTGGCCTTTGAATTTTTGGCAAAAGCTATTGGTTCGATTGGCCTTTTTACCGATTATTGCCTCCCTTGCATTTGAATTCCAGCGATTTACGTCAAAATTCTTAGAAAACCCTTTCGTACGAATTTTTGCCTTACCCGGAATGTGGCTTCAAAGATTAACGACAGCCGAACCGGATGATAAACAACTCCAAGTGGCGATCGTTTCTTTGAAATCTGCTTTGGGAATGACCCCAACCCCTCAAGAATTGGGAATCCCAAGCGATCAGGCTGAATCCGATGGGACAAAGACAACAGAAGAAACGCAACAGGAACAAAGCAAATCTCCAGAGCATACAGTGGAGGAAACCGCATGATCGCTTTGCATCTTTTTCTGGCTCATACAGTTGCTGATTATTCCTTTACCAATCCCATGAAATTGTATGGGATGATCCAAACCAGTCAGCGCTTGAAACACTTTTGTTGGGTTATTCTGGTGTTTCTCGCATTTACTTTTGATGTTACATTAAGCTCCTTTCCAGGAGCATTGATCCTTTGTGGTGGGCTTGCAATCCATTTCTTAACAGATCTGTTCCGCTGGAAAAGGCAAAATCCTTGGATCGTTGAGTGTGTTTCTCTTGGCTCATTTTTGCTGTATGGAATCATTCTTTCTTCCTTTTTTTCCGATTCGTTCCTCTCACCGTTTTTTTCAACCTACCTGATAGGTATGGTGACCGTATCGGTGCTTCCTACCCAGGTCTTTCGGATGATGGGAGGATTGGACGCGATGGATAATGAATCCGATGGGATCAGCGAACGATTGGCCATGTTTATCTTCGGAGTAGCCCAGCAGTATCTTTTTTTGGCCATTGCCATCGGAGCGGCTCTGGTATATCGCGTTTTATTCCGCAAAAAGCCAAATTGGGTCTGGGTAGCGAGTCCGATTATTGGGTTATTTGTTAGTCTGATTTTTCGTTGGATCATTTTTTCCTGATTGATATGGTATAATCAAGCAGCTTCTGTCTTTCTCTTTCCGGAATGATTCATTGGGGGTGTCTTACTCTTGAAAAAGGCTGTTTACGGGATGGTTTTGGTAGTCCTTTTTTGTTCACTGGGGTATGCAAATTGGTGGGATGAATCCATTGAACAGTATCAGTCGTACCTCCACGACTATCATCATGGGATAGGTTCTTTACGGGAAGAAATAGATCTCATGTCTGTTTTCCGGCTCTATCGCCTTCATATGATCGGAGGCGTCAAGAATGATGATCGCTTCTACGATGTTCCCATTTTGATGGAACGCGTCTTTCAAGAATATAAATCCGATGATTTTCTTAGTGATCTCGCGCTTTCCGCTTTTCTTTCTTATGTCGTTTCCGATCTTTTTGATCGTCCATATATCGTGGAAGAGATCAAGCGGTTTCGATCCTTTAACAACACGCATAACGCCTACGTAAGTTCAATCCGTGAAGAAGCGGTTTCCTATTTTCAAATCTGGATTGCTCATTCCTTAGGGATCGTTCCTGAACCCCCCGATGAGCTTTTTTCGGTTGCATTCCGTGACCCTCTGCTTCGAAGCAGAATCCGTATATCCTATGATCCGGATCCCTTACTATACGAAACCATCAGCGGTTTTTTTGATGCCCCAATCGTCCAGCAAAGACTCGATGAAGCCGTCCGGCGAACTATCGCCGATAGCGGGGCTCGATTGACTGATGACCAAATGCGGACTCTCATCCGGAGAAATGCTCTATTTACCGCAGCACCTCTTGTAGACCTTGCTGCTTCTGGTTTGAGCGATATTGCTCGTGAGTTTGTTGGCGTTACTCCCGACAGTGAGAATTTTTGGCTGTGGAGATGGTGTGTCTATGGGATCGTGTTCTTTTTGGCTATACTTTTTAAGAAACGGTTGATGGTCCTGATCGGAATCATCGGGACAGAAATGATTCTCCTTGCTATATCTCAAAATATCTTCTATTCACCGGTAGATTCGCTGATATGGGGTTTACTGGCGATCGCTCTTTTCCTTTTTGCCCTTGTCCTCCATTTATCCAAACTCCTTCGAAAAAAAACGCGGACTCTGTTTCAATGGATTGCATTGCTCGGGATCTTTGGCATCCTATTTATGGGCTTTTGCCCAATTATATCCAATCCCGAAGGGCTACGAATGAACGAGGTGGAAGGATTTCACGAATCCCGGTATTACCCTATTCTGGCTGAAGAATTGTATATCTGGTCTCGCTCACATATTGCTAAAGTTTTTTTGGATTTCGATAATCGGTCGATTTCAACACAAGAAGCAGGAACCCAATTATCCAACCGAATTCGGAATGTTGTTCCCTATGCAAGCGAACCTCTTCGGAACGATATAAACAATTATCTCACAAGCCGATTTGAAAATCCTTCGTATCATCCGTTCCGTGAACAAGCACTGGCTGCATGGGAGGAAGCCTATGCTCTTCCCGTTCGGGCGCCTAATCTGTACATATGGCAGATCACCTCTCTCGGAAGCTTTTGGGTCTTTGCCGCATTCTTGGTGTCACTGTACATGATTCTTCCCGGGTTCCGCTGGAAGTCACGCATTATGTCCATTTTGCTTTGCCTATCCTTGATTTTGCCATTCTTCATCAACCGCCATAATCTTCAGATCGAAACAGGATATCCAATCATTTCTATTGAACGATACACGTGGAATCTTTGGGTACTTATTATCGGTGCAGGTATGATCCTTTTGAGCTTTTTCCTAAGCTCAAAACATCAAAGGAGGGATAACGGATGAAAAAGTTTTTGGTAGGTTTATTGGTAGTATTGTTGGTACCCGTTTTTCTTGCTGGTTTTACGGTTACCATGGTAACCGATACGGGTGGACTTGGTGACCAATCCTTTAATGACGGCACGTGGGCCGGTGTTCAAAGAGCGGTTGAGGAGTTGGGCGTTACAGCCAAGCTCATTCAGTCATTCGAGCAAGCAGACTATGTGCCAAACCTATCCACGGCAGCTGCAGAATCAGATGTTGTTCTTGCGGTAGGGTTCCTAATGCAAGACGCGCTGGAAACAGTGGCTCCTCAGTACCCCGATACGCATTTCCTCGGAATTGATATCGACTATGGTGATATGGTTATTCCCAACGTCAAGACCTACACTTTCCGGGAAGAAGAAGCCGCTTTCCTCGTCGGATTTTTGGCCGCTGCAATGACGAAATCAAACACAGTAGGCTTTATCGGTGGAATTCCCATTCCTCCCGTGCAACGATTCGAATGGGGATATACTGCTGGAATTCAAGCATACAACACCCTTCACGGCGGGAACGTGCGGCTTCTTATTGGATACACCCAGTCTTTTGGAGATGTGGCTGCGGGAAAATCCATGACAGAAGCGCAGTTTTCACAAGGGGCGGATATCTCTTTTGCCGCTGCTGGCGCGTGTGGTTTGGGTACCTTTGACGCGGCTCAATCAAGAGGCGAAGGTTTCTGGGCAATCGGTGTTGACCTTGACCAAGATCATATTGCTCCCGGATCGATTCTTGCTTCAGCTGTAAAAAGAATCGACAATGCCGCATTTTATGGGATTTTGGACTCTTATGAAGGATACTTCGTTGGAGGTCACGAAGTGTTGGGATTCAAGGAGGATGGAGCCGGAATCAGTCCAATGACGTACACGAGGCACATGGTCCCTGACTGGATCATCGTTCAGCTTGCGGGATTGAGAGCCCTTGTTGTCGAAGGAGCTTTT
>Ga0334887_1002802_pt1 | contig 18693 bp, 35 predicted proteins | sample GraSluR1_MG_10_FD_207217 | JGI IMG/M metagenome (GOLD analysis project Ga0334887, IMG submission 207217) | Sludge microbial communities from methane-producing bioreactor in Wageningen University, Netherlands - Granular Sludge_18_07-R1 | ecosystem: Engineered > Bioreactor > Anaerobic >...
TGCCATTAAATTGAGTTTGAAACAATAACTAGTAAGACTCATTGCTACAATGCCCTTATTTTGCGTTTAGAAGCCCATAGGCGAGACTTTTTTGCTGGGTGGTATGTTTATACCCCTAGAAAAAAAGTGTCTGTATGAGCCTGTAAACGCAAATTAGAGGCATTTTCAATTAACGAAATATCTAACTATTGACTAATGATTCTAATGGTTAAAAAATTATCAAAACAACACAAAATCAAGATTGCAACTGATTTGCTTGATAGTAGTTATAGAACCGATATTAATAGTATTCGAATTAATACACACAACACAATTAAGCACGAAATTGCTAAATTAATAGTTGCTTATAATATGATTAAAGATAAGCATTCAATCCTTACAGAAGCTATATTTAAAAATAAAGCAAGAGCAGATATATTAGTGTTAGATACATTAACTTGTATAGAAATTATGGAATCTGAAAGTTTAGATAGTGCTAAGATTAAGACTACTAAGTATCCATCAGAGCTTAATATACTATATCTAACTGCCAATGAGGTAATAAATAGTGAAAAACTATAATAGTGGGTTGGATATTGAATTTATATTTGGAAAGAATACTAAATATACTGACTTAAGTGGCGTTTATATTATTGGAACTAATAAAATATATATAAATTTAAGCTTATTTAATAAGCGAAGATTAATAAAAGATATAACAAACACAATAACTCACGAAGTATTCCATTATTTAGTTGAACAAATAAACACAAATGATAAATATACCGATGATGGAGAGGAACTAATGGTGAAATTAGCAAGCAATACTTGCACACAATATTCAATTGAAAAGATGTTATTACTACTAAATAATAAGTTAAAAGATAAGGGATTGTCAATTCGCAACGAACAAAACCGAAAGGTTTTTAAATCCAAAACGCCTATTAGAGGAGTGTGACACAAACGAGGCAAATAACTAATAAAACAAAAGAAAAATATATAAAACGACCAAGATTTGAGTTTAACTTTAATATAAAATCTGTGGATAAAGGACGAACATTAGGTCTTTATATAATTGCTGATAACAGAATACATATAAATTTATCAAAGTTTGATAGTGGTGATGAGAATAAATTAATATATAATATTTGTAGTGTCATAACTCACGAATATCTTCATTATTTATTACACAAAAACGATAAGATAATAAAAATCTTTAAAACAGGAGTTACATATAAGTCAATGCTACCAGATACATTTACAAGTAAAGGAGAAGAAGTTGTAGTGAATCTAATGGAAAATTCAACATTTAAAAATAAAACGTTGAGTAAACGTAGAAATGAGATTGAACGATTATTATTATATAATAAAATATAAGTAAGGTGAGAAGTATGCGAAAAAAAGTTAAATACTATATATGTTCTTCTTGTGGTAGACTAACTAGTTCAGAACTACTACAAAATGAGTTAGAAGAAGATGGTAGTGGTTATTGTGATTGTCTTTCTATAAAATATAAATATTCAGATATTGTAGGTGAGCTAGTCCCATACAAAGTGGGAAAATCCTCGCCAAATATACCAAATAGAACTAAATTTATTCAAATAAGAGAAGATTTATTTGATGTTTTATATTTTATAAAAAATGACTATCTTCGATTAGAAGCGTTTAATACTATCCCTAAAAACAATAGACTTAAAAAATAAAAACGGAAACAAGGGCGGAGAGGAAAGCCGCAAGGCAATGGTGTAAAGTAAAAGAACCTCTATTTGAATTATACATAGATGAAAATAATTCAAGACACTTCCAGCAAATGAGCTGGGAGGTTCTACCTGATGGGGTAGCACGTGAGGCGGACATGCCTCAAGGTTATGGTTCGAGCCCATATTGCCTGCTTGGTAAGCGTTGTTGGTTCGAATCCAACTGTTTCCATTAGTCAAATAGTTGGACAATTAATTAATTTTGAGTAAAAAAAAGTTCATTTTTTTATTACTAAAATAACATAATGATAACCATCACAAAGTCTATTAAACCTATTGAAAATGGATATTTGGAATTTATAACAACCGAATATGAGTTTCCAGAGTTGTTACTCGAAGTGTTTAGGTATGAAAACAACACCAAATATAAATTTTATACGTTTAAAATAAATAAAACTTATAAACATGAATTAATATGTCAGTTAGAAGGATTTAATGACGATGAAAAAAAAGTTTATATAAATTTAATTTGTTGTTCGCTTGCGAAGTGTTTTTTGTCAAATCGTAATCGAGGCAAAGGTAATTGGATATTTAATTAAAAAAAATGAAACCATTAAAAAATATTATTAATGAAATTAAAGAATGTCTTTATTTAGGACTACTAATATTGTTTTTTATTTTTGTTTTTTTAGTAGATTGGATAGATAGTAAATTTGATTTTTTATTTAATGACAATAAAAAAGAATTGAGATTAGAACGAAGAGCTAAACATCTTGATTTTTTTGAGAATAATAAATATATGTATTAATATTAATTGGGTGATAAAAATGATTAAATATATTTGCGAAGATTGTTTGAAAGAGAAAGACTATTTGTTTCCGATTTCGGAACTATACTTAAGGAATTGCCTAGTTTGTGGTGGAAAAATTACGCAATATGATACACTTTTAGATGAGTTAGTTTCTAAAGTTGAAAAAGTAAGTTTTACATCTATTGAAGCAAGTCAGGATATTTCAAAAATGTTTGATGATATTGTGAGCAAAAGAAGAGATTATTCTGGATTTAGTGATGAACAATTTAAAATTTTCACTTTTAAAACGATATTAGACAAACTCAAATCCAAATATGAGGCGATTAAATATGAATAAAGGCGAAGTTTTAACGTTTCTAGAACACGTAGATTTAGAAACAAAAGACAATATGTTGGTGGAACTACTTACCAATTATGAGAAAAGTAAAAATAGAATAGAACTAGTAATTGAAGATTTCGCTAGTTTTGTTTATACTTGTAATAGGTGATACCAATGCCAATATGTAAATATTGTGGTAACGAAAAACCAGACGATGGCGTTTGCCTGTTCTGTGGAGATGGAACTTTTGATGATTTCAATCTTGATGGGCAGAACGATGTAGGATTTGCTTTTGAGGTTGATGGCGACATATATCCGTGGTAATAAAATAAAAATAAGGAGATGATACAAATGTTTAACGCACCAAATATACCGTTTATATTTTTGTTTTTCTTGTATACTATTTCATTAGGGTCAAATTTAGCTAATACTGGAACAACAATTAAGACAAAAGTTAGCTATGTTATTAGTTACTTGATTTTGATGTGCCTTTTATACTTTGCAGTGGCTTGGTAATTAATTCGCAAAACCAAGCAAAATAAAGATTAAGCGAACTAAAAGTTCGATAAATACGTATTATGCGTAATTTTTCCAAAAGGAAAAACTTAAAATCCCCCGAAACTATGGAAGTGATAAGATGATGATTGATATTGCAGAAAGAAAATATACAGAAAGATGTAAGACTTGTGGAAATGAAAGAGAAAGCACATTTTGGGATTATTGCCCATTTTGTGGAGATTCATTTCCTGAATCACACTCCAACCGACGTCGGAGAAAAATAAACAAAATGGAGGTAGCTACAAATGGCAAACTTTGAAGATTGGAAAAAATCTGCAACGGGTAGATTTTTGAAAGCAAAGGGTCTAACAGAGGAGCAATTAAGACAACAATATGTTTCTACTAAAAGATTTTTTGGTAATACAAAAATCTTAAGACCAAAGAAGTAAAGATGTTTCGGGGGATTTTAGTCCTTCGGACACGCATAATATAGGATAACAGATTCGCCTTGCGAGGCTCATCCAAATTTGCTTCGCAAACTTCTGTTATCCCCTTAATTAAACGAAATAAACTTGCCCCCTCGAAAGATGATGAAAAATGAAATACTTCAGTATGTTTACAGGAATAGGTGGATTTGAATATGGAATACAAACAGCATTACCAAACGCAGAATGTGTCGGATACTCAGAGATTGATAAATACGCAATCCAAACTTACGAAAGACACTTCCCAGAACACAAAAACTATGGAGACGCAACAAAGATTAAAGCAGATGAATTACCAGACTTTGATATGCTCTGTGGAGGATTTCCTTGTCAAGCATTCTCAATTGCTGGAAAACGGAGAGGTTTCGAAGATACCAGAGGAACACTCTTTTTTGATGTTGCAAGAATTATTGAAGTTAAAAGACCTAAAATTGTGTTCCTCGAAAATGTCAAGGGCTTACTCAATCACAACAAAGGGGAAACTTTCAGAGTCATCATTCAAACGCTTTCAGAATTGGGGTATGATGTTCAATGGATGGTTCTTAACAGCAAATTTTTCGGAGTTCCCCAGAACAGAGAGAGGGTATTCATTATCGGAAGTCTTAGAGAAACAAGTAGACCAGAAATATTACCTTTCAAAGGAGCAGACGGAGAAACTAATCTCAATTACATCGGAGCAATAATGTCAGAAAAAAATAAACAATGGTTAGAGAATGGAAAGCAATTTAGTCGTAACTTTCCACAAGGACAAAGAGTTTATGGAGTAGATGGTTGCTCCTCAACTCTTGCAGGTAACGCTGGTGGATTAGGCGGAAAGACAGGACTTTATACAGTTCTTACTCCTAACAGACCAGAGAAAAGACAGAACGGCAGGAGATTTAAAGAAGAGGGAGAGCCAAGTTTTACACTTACACAACAAGATAAACACGGAGTTTTTGATGGAATGCAAATAAGAAGATTAACTCCAACAGAATGCGAAAGATTACAAGGATTTCCAGACAACTGGACAGAAGGAGTATCCGACACACAAAGATATAAACAATGTGGTAATGCTGTAACGACTAAAGTAATCAAATCTATAATGGAGCAACTAATTGGGGGCAAGTTTACTCAAGCAAATCCTACGGATTTGTCGTTTAATAAGGATTTAACGGCTACGCAACAAGTTGCTTCGCCCAAATCAGCAGAGCTGACTTCGTTAAATCCTTAATTAAACGAAATTTTGAGGTAGGCTACAAATGAATGGAGCAACTAAAACCAAGATAGCAAGAGTAAGAAATGATGGTAGATGGCATAGTCGTGGAAGTGATTGGTCTACTCCTCAAGGATTATTTAACAAACTTAATGCCGAGTTTAATTTTACTTTAGATGTTTGTGCTTCAGATTGGAATGCAAAATGTGAAAAGTATTTCACAGAAGAACAAGACGCTTTAAAACAAGATTGGGGGAATAATGTTTGTTGGATGAACCCACCTTATGGTAAAGTTTTAAAGCAATGGATAGAAAAAGCATTCCAATCTTCGCTTAATGGTGCTGATGTTGTTTGTTTAGTTCCATCAGCAACAGATTTAGAATGGTGGCATAAGTTTGCTATGAAGGGAGAAATAAGATTTATTCGTAGTAGACCTCGTTTTGTTACCAAAGAAGGAAAGTGGCAACAAACATTTAGTCCATCTACCATCTTGATATTCAGACACACCGACCTCAAAACTCAAGCGAAATCAAAGATTTCGTCGTTTAATATGGGTTTAGAGGTTTCGGCTACGCCTACGCCCAAATTATCTCCTACGGAGATAACTTCTCTAAATCCTGATATTAAACGAAATTTCAATCAATCCCTCGTGGGTTGTTCAATAGAGGTAAAGCAATGAAATCACAACCAAATAGAAATTATAAAACAGACGATGAAGTAATGACACCAGAATATTTAGCAGAAGCTCTTGTAAATCATTTCAACCCAAGTGGTAAGATTTTAGAACCCTGCAAAGGAACAGGAAACTTCCTCAAATTCTTGCCTAAGGATACTTTATGGTGTGAAATTTCAGAGGGTAAAAACTTTTTTGACTTTAATGAGAAAGTTAATTGGATTATAACGAATCCGCCTTGGTCACAAATTAGAAAGTTTTTACAACACTCTCTTGAAATTTCAAAGAATGTTTGTTTTTTATTCACAATAAACCACCTATGGACTAAGGCAAGAATAAGAGATATTAAAGAAGCAGGGTTTGGAATAAAAGAAATTGTAATCTTTGATACTCCCGACAATTTCCCACCACTTGGTTTTCAAGTTGGTATGATACATTTACAAGCTAAATATTCAGGAGATATAATCTTTTCTGATTTATCGGGGATTTCCGAAACTTTGCTAACGCAACCCTCTAAAGAGGGGGATTTAATAGCAGTTTCACAGAAGTCTGCGGACTTCCCAAATTCTCCTAACGGAGAACTTCGTGAAACTGCGGATATTAATCGCAATAACAACGGGTGCCTTACAAGATGATAGAAACAAATAAAGTTTACAAAATGGAAGCAATAGAACTATTGAAGCAACTGCCAGATAAATCAGTAGATTTAGTTTTAACAGACCCCCCTTATAATATTTCAAGAGAAACCAATTTTTCAACAATGAAAGGACATAGAGGAACATCAATGGATTTCGGAGAATGGGATAAGGAAGCAGACATAATATCTTTCATAAATCATTTACCTAAAACATTAAAAGTTGGTGCAAATGTAGTCATTTTTAATTGTTGGGAGAATTTAGGGGATATTGCTAAAGCAATGAGAGAAAATGAGATTGAACCTAAAAGATGTTTAGTATTAAATAAATTCAACCCAGCACCATTCAACAGAGATAGATTATTCGTAAATGATGTTGAATTTGCTTTATGGGGTGTTTATAAAAATAAGGGTTGGACTTTTAATAGAGAAGAAAAACTTGAAAAATGTATTTTAAACACAAAGGTACAATCTAAAAAATTTCATCCTACTATGAAAGATATTGCTGTTATTGAAAAATTGGTTAAAATATTATCAAACGAAGGAGATTTAGTTATTGATTGTTTTGTAGGGTCTGGAACTACGGCGGTTGCTTCAAAGAAACTAAATAGAAATTTTATTTGTTCGGATATAAACGAAGAATATGTAAAGATAGCAAATAGTCGTTTATCAGAAACGGCACCTGTTGTTACTTTGGCTTCGCCAACTTTTCCTACGGAAAAGGTGATTAATAAGGATTATCAGGAAACTTCTGAGGAAGTTTCCCAAATTGCTAACGCAACTTCTGATAACGCTGATATTATGTTCAATAAAAATGGTGGGCTTACAGATGATAATTAGGCACTTAAAATCGTGGTGGAGATTGAATTTAGCGAGTTGGATGAATGATTGGAGGTATTTAAATGGGAGAGTTAAATAAATTTGTTATATTTAGTTGCTTCAACTATATCTGAAGCAGTAAAACAATTAAAAGAAGACTATCCTTGTAGTCGATTAATCACGACTAAAGTTAAAGACGACGATAGACTCCGTAAAAACAAAAAAAGACAAGGTGATAAAATTATGTTTGTGGTATTTGTAGATGATATAAGAAAATGTTGGGAGGAATGATAACAAATGAAAAGAAGTAAAACATTAGAGTTATTGCAAGAAAAGTTTTATCCGTCTTTAGTTGAAGAAATCAAAAATGATTATAAAACTGATTATTTAATAACTAGTAGCACAGGAGAATTATCTGTTTCATCTAAAATTTCATCAGAATTACTAATGTGCACCGATGATTTAGACAAAATAATTAAAAGTATAAAAAGAAGACATCATTTTGAATTGGAGAAAACAATAACACAAAAACGATATATGGAAAATAACTATTATTTATATGGAAAAAACCAAATAATTGTTGACAGTGTTTGCCCGAGAGATAAAACTTTCTTAGTTGTTCATCCAGAAGAGTTCAAAAGATTACTATTTGAAGGTGTTTTAACGAGATGTAACGAATGAATAAAACTAAACAATGAAGGTGAATAAAAATGTATGAATATGAAAACTATGTAACAGGAGAAAAATTTTATTCGTCTGCAAAATTTAAAGATTTAAACGATAAGCAAGTAAAGAGATGAGGTGAAGGAAAGTTGTCATATGACATAAGTTATAAAAGTAAAAGTGGAAAAGAATATAGTTCAATTAATATAACATATAATTATTCTTGGTTTTATTATCATTTTTTAGATAAAGAAAAAGGAATACGATGGTTGTATGGAAAGAAAGGTAAAGATTGTATTAAGAGACTTAAAAAAGCAATTAAACCTTTTGAAAATTATTCAGTATATGAAAATGATTACTGGGCAGATACGCCGGGTAATTGCGTAGCACCACTCAAGACATTATTGTCTTGGTGTGAAGATTTTCCTGATGGCGTGTTCGAAGGCGATTAAAAAAAGGTGAATCAAATGGCAGAAAAAGAAATAGTAGAACTTTTTTGTTGGGAATACGAAGGTGAGTTTGAACAAACGTTCTTTGTAGTAAATTCTAAACAGGAATTTATTAAAACACTAAAACAATTATTAACTAAATATATAAATATCAAACCAATAGAACTTAAAAAATATATAAAATTTAAAAATTCAGATTGGACTCCAGAACCAAATTATGCAACCGATTTGTTTTTTATGATAGAGACAGATTTGAGCAAAAAATATGATACGCTTAAAGTTGATTTGAACCACAACTCATATGTTAATCACTTAAACGAAACGTTTTTTGTTCAAGATAATCTTATAGTACAACTAAGGGAAACAAATGTTGAGTTTGTAAATATTTAATTAGGTGATATAATGGAACTAGGAGAACCGATACAATTAGATATAGTGCCAGACTATCCAACATCATACCCCACACTGGTTGATTTGGTTGGAAAATCAAACGATTTTGCCAAAGACATAATTCAAGGAGTATGCCATTCAAATATTTATGAACGTTTTAATGTGTTGCCTAATAAATCATACGTGCTAAATGGCGTACCCGGAACTGGCAAAACGTTCTCGGTTAAGGCGGTTAATAATACTTTGAATGGGAATATAGATGATAAACTAAAATCAATGGGATTGCCAAAGAATAGGCACGACGACGTTGATGTATATAACGTGGCAGTAATTTCATACGATATTGGTTCATATGGGACTGCCTATATTAATAGAGGTAGCAGAATAATCCAACAATTTTTTGATTATATATACAATATAAGTTATGGAATACCGGTGATAATTAAATTGGATGAAGCAGATGCATTATTACTATCTAGAAATTTAGATATACACGCCGAAGATAGAAAAAATTTGGAAACATTAATGAAAAATTTACAAATAGCACACGATATGCCTAATGTTTATGTAGTAATGATGACAAATCGGTTAGTAGATATAGACCAAGCTACATATCGAGCGGGTAGAGTCGATAAATGTTATACTTTCAATTTACCAGATTTGAATGAAAGACGTGTATTATTCGATAAAATAATAAATAAATATAATACGCACGCAGAATATGAAGTAATACGACAATATAATACAGAACAATTAGCAAATTTAACTGAAGGATTTAGTCATGCAGATATATCGAGCGTTATAGAAAAATCATTAAGATTGAAAGTTGGCAATATAATTAAAGAAATAGAAGAAAATCATATAGACAAAATGGGTTATATAACCGAAAAAGGAATAGAAGAAGCAATTGAAGAACATAAAAGAGATTTCATAAAAAATAAACAACATACTTTGGGGTTTACCGAGAAATAAAAAGTACTTATATTTTATTATTCCTTCATCGGTAGGAATAAATTAAATAAAACAATAAGGTGATAAACATGGAAAATATAGAAGATTTCAAAAAAGAAATAAGTAAATTAAAACGAGGCGTGAATAAAAAATATAAAGCACAACGCGAAAAATTAAAAGCGTTGAAGTTGGACACTGTAAATACAAAACAGCGAAAGAATATATTACTAAGTAGTAAAAAGAAATTAACAGAGCTTCAACATAAAACAGAACCATACACCGCGGATGACGAACAGGTAGTAAAGGAGATTAGAGAATTAGTTGAAAATATCGAATTTATTGAATAAATAACTAGTAACGAACAATATCGCAACATTTAAATAGTTGAAGTTTTATAGATTAGATTGGGATTAATATGGAAACTGAAGAACAGCTTAAACACTTGCCAGAATCTACGAAAAAGAAAATTAGTAAATCACTAACTGGGAGTAAAAACCCAGCGTATAAAGATGGAAGACGAACCGACTACCGAAAGAAAATGGGATTGAAACCCGGAGACCCAAGAATTGTTGACCACAAGAACGGAGACCGATGGGATAATTCCAAATCTAATCTTAGAGTGATGACTAGAAGTGAACACGAGAAACGGCACGACAGAGGAGATAACTTTAAAGGAACTGGTAGTGGTAGACAGCCCCCAAAACGAATAGCGAAACGAAAGTAAATTGCGTGAATAATATGAGTAAAAAAAATACGGTTAGAAAAACTACTGGTTGGGCGTATGGATTAGTAGAAGAAAAGTTCAAAGATTCTGATGGGGATGTACAAAAGCGACTAATACTGTGTGAGATATATTTCGATAAGGACTCTAAACCAATAATGATAGCAGAACCAAATTGGAAAGAAATAAGAGATGTTGATGAGTTTTCGCTTATCATTTCAGACTTGAAGGGTCAGTTCAACGGCAAAGGCAAGTATGATTTTAAATTTGAGGATATATACAAAACAGAATGATAGACTTAGACAAAAAATATACTGATTATATAAGAAAGCATAGAGTAGCTGTTTATGGTTCAGAGTATTGCCACGCATGTACCCAAGTCCAACTTTTTTTGGAAGAACATAATATCCCATACGATTATTTTAAGGTTGGTGAAACCATATCGGTTAGTGATTTTGTAAGTTATTTTAATATAAAATCCGTTCCGCTAGTGTTAATTAATGGCGAACAAATAATTGGATTCGACAAAGATAGAATGACTAAATTGTTAAATCTTTAATTTTTTTTAGTTTTTTTTCTTTTCAAATTTTATGTGTAGGTGAATAACATGACAGAAATATCTGATGAAAAAATAGAAGAATTCTTGAAAGAAGATGCGGAAGCTGATATGGTTAAAGATAAAATTGACCAGTCTGTGGATACGCATCTGAACGAGATGGCGTTTTTGTGGAAAACTACGAACGATAAACTAGTTGAGGATAATACTTGTTTTAAGTGCAAGCAGCCATTGTTTGATAGCACCATCGGTGGAGAAAAACACATGCATTTGATTGTTCCAACCAACGTAGATAAAGGCGTTAGTGCATTTGTTTCGGTTTGTGAGAAGTGTTATAAAGAAATAATAGAAGAAGAATCTAAGGAACAATCAAACGAAAAATCTGAATAAATGGGTGATATATATGGGGAAATATGAAAACACATTGAAAATTTTGGAATTGGGAAATTTAGAACCGGGCAAATCTGTTAAGGTTGTAATTAAAAACGGCAAGTATGCGAAGACTGGGGAGTCTGCATTTGGCGTATGGTATATGTGGTTTGGCGAAGTTGAGAATACGGATGTTGCAGAAGGTAGGAAACCAAATCAGACAATAATTAATAACTATTCGGGAGAAATTGCGTTTTTTACGAATGAAACATTTGGTAAGAATTTACTAAATATAGTTAATGGTAATGATAATGTGCCAGTATCTATTAGTAGAAAATCAAAGAAAACTGTTAAAGGGTTTATTACTTATCTGGAAGTAGAACCACTCGAACCAAGTTCTGAATCAGAATCTAGTACTGAACAACGGTCCGCAATTGAACAAGAATTTGATAACCTTATTCCTGAAGAGAAAGAACTTGTGAACGATGTTATAGACCTAATTGCAAATGGAGCAAAAGTTAGCGAAGATGTAATGGTAATAGCGTCGCAAGAAATTCAGTATAAGAATAAGATTACCAAAGACAGAGCGAGAGAACTATATAAGAAATTTGTCCAGTAAGTTTTGATTAAAATGGGAATCCTTGATGAGATTAGAAAATCTATAAGCGACCAACCAAACATAAAACTATCCGGCAAATTGTGGGTAAATATGTTGATTGATTACTCTGTAGAAAATGGTAAGTCGAAAGCAGAAATTATTCGATGCTTTACTAGTCCAGCAAAGGATTCGGAAATAAAATTTAAGCGAAAAAAGAAGTCCCCATATATAGGGAAAATACCAAATATCGAAACGGTAATTCCAGAAACAGAACCCGAATATTTATTTTAGGGGTTGGTGCGTTAGTAATTTTGATTGAGGTGTGTAATTAATGGATAATGAAAATAGCCAAGACATTGAATTTTATAAAGAGTTTTCTTGCCACAATGATTGTATAACACTCTTTAATGAAGAACTATATAAGAATATATTTAATAAAAATCAAATTAGTTCTAAAAAGAAGTGTATACCAAATCCATTCACTAAAGAGAATCTACACTTGTTGCTTGATTTGAGTAAGACTCCTACTGATGTGGTTGATAAAGTAGTGAAAATATTAAATATTGGGCAAGATAAAATATACGGTTATTTTCTAGAAAAAGACAGAGAAACTTTTTTTGTGCCAGATAAATTAATTAGAGAAATGCCAATGAAAGTGGTAGACACTCACGAAGTAGATTACAAGGGTGATGTGTTTAAGATAATAATTAACTCCAAAACAATAGTGTTGCCGGCAGTCAAGAAAGTTTCGTTTAGAGAATTGGTAGATATTATTGGTCACTACCAACACACCAACCCATTACATTTTATTTTATACAAGATATTGACAATAGTGGCGTTCGTAGACAGAATAAATATTAGGGTTTCAACAGATTCGGGGTTTGGGAAAGATTCTATAGTTGAAACAATCAAACACTTATTGGGCGAAACTGTGAATATTTATGGTGCAACGTTTGCTAAATTGGAATACTTGCTAAATAATAAGCTAATGATACTGAACGAAATGGGAAATTTAGATGCCGATGAAAAACGAATAATGCAGGAATTTTTATTAGCGGTTGGTGCATATTTTAATTCATACACAAAACGAACCAGACGAACACTGAGCACTCAAGAAATTTATGATATTAGCAAATTAAGTTTAATGATATTATATAATCTTCCTAGTTATTATGAAGGCAAAGCACAACAATATTTTGACCAAATATTCACAAGAGCGGTTACAAATAGGTTTATTCCGTTTGTATTTGATGGTCATCTAATTAGTAAATTTAATAGGGTGATTAATCCAAGAGATATTATGGAAAAAAACACAGAGACGTACAAAAATATAATATCTACTCTTACTTATTATCGGCAAAATAACTTGACAGAGATTAAATATAATGTGCCAGACGTTGTCAAGTTTGGGACTCACGAAGAAAGATATTATAGAACATTCAATACTACAATGAAATACATTGCAGAATATGTAGAATCACAAGAAGAGTTTGATAGTTTAGTAACAGAATTGTTTAATTGTTATAGAAAATATGGCAAGTTATTGTCTAAAGAAAAAACATTAGTGTAGGTGAAAATATGGATAAAGAAATACCAAGAAATTCGGATATGTTAATTGCATCAGAATCTATTTTTCAACAATTTAGAGAAATGGTGGCAGCGGGATTTACTGAAGAACAATCACTATATTATTTGGCAACATTATTTGCAACACTTACTCATTTAAATTCTAATAAACACAGGAGAGGAGATAACGTTGGCAAAGTCTGAACCAGAACCAAAAAGTGAATTATTACAAGTTCAGGGATTGGGTCCCGGAACATTGGCTAAATTAGAAGAATCGGGGATAACTACATTAATGGGGCTTGCGGTAGCATCTCCTTCTGAATTAGCAGCATTAACTGGGATATCTGAATCATCTGCTAGAAAAATAATAAAAAATGCTAGAGAATTGGTATCAATAGATTTTGAAAAAGCAACCTCAATATCTGAACGCCAAACATCGATTAGTAAATTATCAACTGATTGTGCTGTATTTGATACTATGATTGGTGGTGGTTTTGAACCGAAAATAATAAACGAAATCTATGGTCAATATGGGACAGGAAAAACAAATTTATGTCACTTGCTAGTTGTGAAAGCACTTGCAACCGATGAAACCAGTAAAGCACTTTATATAGATACCGAAAATTGTTTTAGAACCGATAGAATTAGAGACTTTGCAACAGCAGTAGGAATCAATAGCGATAATTTACTAGAACGAATATTTGTAGCAAGGGCATTAAACTCGGAACACCAAGAACTATTATTAGATAAAGTCCAAGAATTGGTGCAATCTGATAATTCGTATAAAATAATAATTGTGGATTCTTTGACTTCACATTATAGGTCTGAATTTCAAGGAAGAGGAACACTTGCTAATAGACAATCTAAAATAAATTTATTTATGCATAAATTATTAAAGATTGCAGACATATATAATCTTTATTGTTTTATAACGAATCAAGTAATGAGCGACCCCGGAACATTCTATGGCAATCCAATCAAACCAATTGGTGGCAATATTGTAGGTCATATGAGCAATACTAGAATATCACTACGCCCCGGTAAAGAAAGCAGTATCCACGCAAAACTGGAAGATTCGCCAAACTTGCCAAATGGTGAGTGTAACTATTGGCTAGTTAAAGAAGGGATAACCGATGTCAAGCCTAAATAGAAAACTAACCAAAGACGAACTAATCTTTGTTAGGAAGTGCTTTAAACTTAAATCAATTCAACAAAAATTTGTTAAATGGTTCGATACTAATATGATATATTGTACAGACACGCATAGTTTTGTTCATAGATTGTTCGATTGCTTTGATGCGTTTGAAGATTATAGTGACGCACAACATATGGCGTTTGAAATATTAGACACTATGAGGTTTGACTTTTTAGCCCAAAACTATGATTTGAACAAATTAAAACGCCAAATATCAAAAATGTTATATTTTAGTCCATTAGATATTTTAATGTAAAAAATAGAGTGGTTTAACAATGGAAATCCAAAATAAACACTTAAAAAATATTATGAAAGAGATGTGTAGTCGTGCTGGTGCAGATTATGATACGATAAATTTTTCAGAGCCGGGCTGGTTTGATAAGTATGAATGGACCAAACAAGAATATGATGATTTTGTAGATTGGTTATCTGATTATTTAATCAAAAACAAAGAAGCCAGAATTAGTATATTAAATACAGATAGTCCAAGCAAGAAATTAATAACTAATTCGTGTAAATTGTTTGGCTTAAATTACGGTTGGAAATTTAAAGAATAATTAACTAACAAAGTTTATATACTAGAAGTCTCATAAGTTAGAATATTATTCTAACGGAGGAGACTATAATGGATGAAACTATGCCAAACCAAGAAAAAGACTTGGAAGAACGAATTTTAAAAGAAATAAAAAAACATAAATTAACCGATTCAGAAATGAATTTAGTATTGAAAAATTTAAGCAAAGTTGATTTGGAGGATAGAATCCCGAAAATAATTGACCATTCTGGCAATAGTAGACATGTTAAAGTTGGTTATTTCACAGATACACACATGGGCAATATTAATTTTGATGAAGATTTGTTTTTGAAATGTGTTAATGATTTCAACAAAGCAAAAGTTGATATTATATATACGTCTGGCGATATAATTGATGGCTGTTCTGGAAGAGACGGGGCAATACTTGAACAGAACAAACTTGGGTTGTCTGCACAAGTAAAGTATGCAAGCGATTTGCTTAACTTGTTTGATACCAAAGTTTATGGGATTACAGGGAATCACGAGTTGTGGTCAAAAAACAAACTTAATCAAGGTCTTGACGCTGGCGATTACTTGGAGAGTAAGTGCAGAAATTACGTTAATCTTGGTCAAATGGAAGCAGATATAGATATAGGAAAGAAAAATATACTGAAATTATACCATGGTCAGGATGGATGCTTCGATAATAAAACAGAGATTATGACCGAAAATGGTTGGAAATTATTCAAAAATTTGAACAAAACGGACAAAGTTGCTACAATTAATATAAAAAATAATGTATTTGAGTGGCAACTCCCGACCGGCTATATTGATGAAGAATATGAGGGTGATATGTTTTTAGTGAAACAACAAAGTTTAGATTTTTTTATAACTCCTAACCACAAATTATTAGTTAAGAAATACGATAATAGATGGGGGGAACATGAATTTGAATTAATAGAAATAAAGGACATAGCAAACTATTCTAAACAAACGTGGCAAGTAAAAAAAAGTGGCTCTGGATGGGAAGGAAAGAAAATAGAACTAATAAATGTGACTAGATTAGAATCAAAGAATAAAGGCATGTCTAAAAAAATGAAACATATTGGGCAACAAAGTATATATGATATTGCAGAATTGATGGCGTGGTATGTAACTGAGGGGCATATAGCTAAAAATAAAAGTTTATGTATCTGCCAAAGTTTAAGAGTTAATCCCATTAATCATGCACAAATCATAGATTTATTTAATAGACTTGGTTTTAGTGTGAGGGGAGTTGGAAAAGATAATAAAAATATTTGTTTTCATTCTACTGAATTATGCAGTTGGTTGATTCAACAATGTGGCAAAGGTAGTAGAAATAAATTTTTGCCAAAATGGTTAAAAGAACAACCAACGGATATATTAAAAATTGTTTTTGATACAATGATTAAAGGAGATGGTTGTATAAAAGATAAAGATTCTTTTGGTTATACAAGTATAAGTAGCAAATTAAGAACTGATATGACTGAAATTGCTATTAAAATAGGTTATTCAGTAACTGAACATGGAGATTCGTTGTCAATATCAAAAAATAATCCAACAATAAACCATAAACCAAAACGAATACATTACAAAGGACGAATTTATTGTGTTACCGTTCCAAATCATACCATATTAGTTCGTAAAAATGGTAAGATTTGTTGGTCTGGAAATTCTAGTTACTCCCCGGGCTACCGCGGAATGAAACTTATTGAAAGTTTGGGCGGTGGTAAGAAACCAAAGATATTATTATCTGGGCACACACACAAGTTTATATATATGTTTCAACGAAATATACACTATCTAGAAGGAGGAACTTTGGAAGGTCAAACAGAATTTATGCGTGGTAAAAAATTAATGGCGCACAAGGGTTATTCAATCTTGGATATATATTTTAATAAAGACGGAATACAGAAATTTATAATTGACTTTAAGCCAAAATACGATTAAAAAAGTAGGTGATAAATAATGGAAATATTGGGTACATTTTTGTTATATATTATACCATTTTCGGTTGGCGCATATGTTATAGGGTTCTTTATTGGACTATTGATTAAAGCATTCGTACTTGCTTGTATTGACGCAGGTAAGAAAAAGAACGAGTTTGATAAAATGCAGAATGATACAAACGAAAAAATACAGACACAAAAACAGTATTGCTCAAAACATAACGCGCCATTCGTTGCACCTTTGACCGATAATAGCTGGTGTTGTGGTAGAAATATCTGGTCTGAAATAACACTAGAAAGAGCAGGCTCTGAACTAATAACTAGTTGTCCGATATGTCACCGAAGTTTTGTAGATTGATGGGTGGTTAAAATTAAACATGACGAAATCATTGACGATATAGTTGAGCGGTTAGAACAGTCTCATCCAAATGGCAAGAGTTTAGACCATCTTCGATTCAACTGGAATGGTGTAGATGGCGAAGCAGACATCGCATATAGTGATAAAACTGGCAAGAATATTTATTTGATAGAAGTAAAAACGAATGACCATAAAAGTGCACGCGTTAAAGCAACACAACAATTATATAAAGATTTTGTCTTTTTTAATAACACTGGCGATTACGAACGATTTTTTTTGTTTTATGCATATAATTCAAAACAAAATAAGCATAGACCATACTATGTTGAACTTATGGGGATAGAACATAAAGAATAAACAGAGTGGGTGAGATTAAGTTGTTTTTAGTAGAATCAAGACAAGCAGAAACTGGAACAGAACTTATAGTGTTCTCTCGCGACGAGTCTGGGAACAAAAAGTTTGATATAGTTTCTAATTTTGCCCCATACATATATGTTTTAGATTCAGAGCCAATTCCGGATGATAATAGGATAACACAAATCGAACGCGGCTATAAATCTATTGAGGGACTTAATCTCAAAAAGATATTCATTAGACATAGTTTTGACGTTCTAGAAGTGCGAAACTTGTTTACTAAAACTTGGGAAGCGGACATATTATTTACTCAACGTTATATAATTGATACTGAAGTGCCAAACAAAACATACCCACTAAAAGTTATTTCTGTGGATATTGAAATTGATTCTGAAAATGTTTTCCCTGATATAGATAAAGCAGAAAACAAAGTAACTTCAATATCTGTTTGCGATACCGATTTTAAAAAGAAAGTGTTTTTGTTACTACCCCCAAATAGAGAAACACTATCAATAGATATGACTAATATAGAAATATTTAAAACAGAAGAAGATTTGTTGTTTAGATTAATCAAATATGTGTTTGATGAAGACCCTGATATTATAACCGGGTGGAATGTTAATTTCGACTTAAGATATTTGGATAATCGAATGGCAAAATTCAATATCGACTTCAACAGATTATCGCCGCTTCATTGCACAACTCCAAACACAGATAAAACAGATTATAAAATTAAAGGTAGAATCGTATTGGATATGATGAAGTTATATAAACGACTCAGGCAAATGTCAAACCAAGGTCAAGCCACATCTTATAGTCTTGAAAACATATCTAGAGAAGTGATTGGGATTGGTAAAATAGAACATACCGAAAACTTTCACGAGTTATGGACACAAAACCCAGAAAAACTAGCAGAATATAATTTAAGAGAT
>Ga0334887_1002809_pt1 | contig 18651 bp, 19 predicted proteins | sample GraSluR1_MG_10_FD_207217 | JGI IMG/M metagenome (GOLD analysis project Ga0334887, IMG submission 207217) | Sludge microbial communities from methane-producing bioreactor in Wageningen University, Netherlands - Granular Sludge_18_07-R1 | ecosystem: Engineered > Bioreactor > Anaerobic >...
TCGCCGTCTCGACTATTCGCATGGTGAAACCTATCGGGAGGGATCTTATGAACACACTGCTCGAGCAGACGACTTTCGGAGAACGATCACAGCTCCTTGAGTTGCGACGACCGGCCGCAGTCGATCTCTTCTGCGGCGCGGGCGGTATGGGACTTGGATTCGAGCAGGCGGGATTCGATATCGTCGCGGCGGTCGAAATCGATCCGATCCACTGCGCTACGCACGAGTTCAATTTTCCGTATTGCCCGGTGATCTGCGGCGACATCCGCAATGTTACGGCGGAAACGCTTCGCTCAAAGTCGGGGTTGAACGAAACGCCGGTGGACGTGGTCTTCGGCGGGCCTCCGTGTCAGGGGTTCTCCATGATCGGCAAGAGGGCGGACAACGACCCCCGAAACGATCTTATCATGGAGTTCCTGCGCCTCGCATCGTCTCTCTCTCCAAAGTACATCGTCATGGAGAACGTCAAAGGGCTTACCCTTGGAAAGCAACAGCGATATCTGGACGAGATCGTAGCCGGTTTCGCGCGCGTCGGTTTTCGTCCTCTGCTTCCGTGGCGCGTGCTCAACGCGCTCGACTTCGGCGTTCCTCAGGAGCGGGAGCGTCTTTTCCTGATCGCGGCCAACGAAGATCTTCCTTTGCCCGAGTATCCTCTTCCTCTGACATGCAGATCGAGAATCGACAATCCTCTCTTCGAGATGCGCTGTACGCCGAGCGTTATCGAGGCGATCGGCGATCTTCCGAATGCGGACGATTTCGAGGAGCTTGAACACTCCGACAGTGTAAAGGTGGAATACGGCGACGCCTCCGAATATGCGCTCGTTCTGCGGGGAGTTATAGACGATCCCTGCGATTGCTCGTATCCGCGATCCTACGATCCTGAAACGCTGACATCCAGCCTTCGTACGAATCATACGCCGGAATCGCGTAGGCGGTTCGCGGAAGCGCGGCACGGATGTGCGGAGAGCGTCAGCAGGTTTCTCAAACTCGATCCCGACGGATTCTGCAACACGCTAAGAGCCGGAACGGCCAGCGACAGGGGGGCGTTCACTTCGCCCCGACCGATACACCCCGTGCATCCCCGCTGCATCACCGTCCGGGAGGCTGCTCGCCTTCACTCGTATCCGGACTGGTTCCGTTTCCATACGACGAAGTGGCACGGGGCGAGACAGATCGGCAACTCGGTACCTCCCCTGCTCGCACGCGCCGTTGCTTCCTCGATAATCCGTGCTCTGAACATAGAGCCCGGGAAACCGACGCTCTCTCTTCCTGCAAGCGACGAAGCCTTGCTGCGTATGAACATGCAGGATGCCTGTCTGTACTACGGCATTCCCTTCGACACAATCCCGCGGAGGACCAGAAACAGCGAGCGGGAGAGGAAAGACCGATGACGGTGTCCAAAGATAAGGTGGGCTCGTACGCGAATATCATCTTGAAAATTTTCGAGGCGCATTTCTCTCACGGCGTCGATTCGTTCGTTTTCGACCGGGAAGAGATCGTCGAAGCGTCTGGAGAGCTTGGCATCGCCGTGCCGAAGAACCTCGGGGATGTCGTCTACTCTTTCCGTTACAGAAACGCTCTTCCGGAGAAGATTGCGGATGCTTCGACGGACGGGAAGGAATGGATCATCGAAGGCGCGGGCAGAGGAAAGTACAGGATGAAGCTGGTAAAGCGCAACAGAATTGTTCCTCGGAGCGATTTGCTCGCCATAAAGATTCCGGATGCCACCCCCGAGCTGCTTTCCCAAAACGCCCAAAACGACGAACAGGCATTGCTCGCCAAGGTTCGCTACAACCGTTTGGTGGACCTGTTTCTTGGCGTTGTGGCATATAGTCTGCAGAATCATTTGCGCACCACGGTCAAGAAACTCGGACAGATCGAGATAGATGAAGTCTACCTTGCCGTCGACCGGAGCGGCGTTCAGTATGTCGTACCCGTCCAGGCGAAATCGGGGAAGGACATGCACTCCGTCGTTCAAACGAAACAGGATATGGCGTGTTGCGCAGACAAGTTTCCTCGTCTCGTCTGTCGGGCCGTCTCGGCTCAATTCACGGACGAAGGAGTCATCGCTCTCTTCGAGCTGGTTCTCGAAGGAGACGAGATCAAGGTTGCGCAGGAAAAACACTACAAACTTGTCCCTGCGGACTCCATCGCTCCGGAGGAACTGAGAGGGTATCGTCTGCGCTCGAACTGATCATTGGCAAGGGGGTGTTCGCGAGTGTCTTGAGAACGCTCCCGCTATCATGTTTCCGAACGTCGGGACTTTTTTCCATGTTGTCTGTGCAGAAAATCGAGGGGACGGCTCTTTCGCAAGGCATGAAAGAGGCGCTTATGTACGGCTATCTCTCGATCATCCCCATCTTCTACTTTCTGAAATACAAGAGGAAAGGCGCCGCGCCGAAACAGGAAAAGGCGTAGGAGCGAAAGAAGCAGGAGGGAGACCAAGCCTCCCTCCTGCTTTGTAATAGATCACTTTCTGCCGTCGCGTATTTCCTCCAACTGCGAGGATGAAAGGCCGGTGTAGCGGAGAATCTTCTCCTCGGCCTCGTCAGCTTCGAGCATCGCCAAAGCCATCGAGATTCCCTTTTCCAACTGCCCTTCTTCGTGCCCTTCCTCGCGTCCTTCCTTCCGCGCCTTTCTGAATTCCTTTTGCATGTAGGTCAGCATCACGTCCGCCTCCTCCTGTTCCAGGCAGAGGTCCAAAGCATCGTCGATCTCCAGACCTTCCTTCTTCATCAGGATTCTCAAGTATCCCCGCAGATGATTCGTCGTCAGCTCCCGCTCTTTGTCCGAAAGACCGAGGAGGAATATCCGCAGCCGCTCCGCCGCCTCCAGAAAGCCCTCCGTCTTCGAGGGGTTCGCTAGGTAGAAGAGCGCGCCCAGGGCGTCTCCGTAGGAGAGAAGCGATTCGGGGTTCCTGTCGCGCAGCGAGATCAGACGGTACTCGAAGGCCGGAATGAACTTGCCGAAGTCGGAGGCGTTCCGCACCTTCTCCGCGAAGTGCACCGGCGACAGGGGGCGCTTCCTCCCCGGAACGTGCCGCTGCGGCTCCATCCTCAGGCGAATCGAAACAACCAGGAAGCTCCGCAACGGAATCACCCTGCACAACGGTGTCTTCGTTCCGCTGCACGAGCTGGACGAAGCGCTCTTCTTCGTCCCCTGGCCGGTCGACTACACAGCGTCCGCAGATGACGAAAACGTCCTCGTCTCCCTGTACGCCCCGGCACGGAAGGAAAGCTCGCCGAAGGCTGCCCTGCGGAACCGCCCGTTTCTCTTCCGCTTTCTCCCCCACGTCCACGACGGCGTCTCCAGCAGGAAGAGAATCGCGGGATGAGAAGCGTTTTCTCTCCACGAACATATCCTACGTCGGGGTAGCCAAAGCAGTCTCCGAAGAATAACCGTATGCACGCTTGGCAAGAAGCAATATCCGATTTTCCGGAACTTCCTACACTGTGTTTGTTTAAAGCGAAATGGTATACTCATTACAATAGGGAGCAACGAAAGGAGATGCCGTCTTTTGTCATCAATGATCGCTGAAAAGAAGCCGGAAGCTCGGGAAGATTTCCTCATTTCGATATTTGATAATAGTACTGTTTTATGGTACTCTAACGATGAACTCGAAACACAGAAAAACGCTTGAATCTATTTTTTCATTCCCTCCGCAATCCGGCATTCTCTGGAGCGACATAGAGGGTTTGTTTCGAGCGTTGGGAGCTGAAATCTCCGAGGGCTCTGGTTCTCGCACGCGAGTTGCGCTCAACGGCGTTAGAGCTGTTTTCCATAGACCACATCCGCAGAGAACAACGGACAAGGGAGCATTGGCCTCCGTGAGGAGGTTTCTTGAGAACGCGGGGGTACAGAAAGATGCTTGAATACAAGGGGTACATAGGAACGGTGGAATTCGACGCCGAGGCCCGCATCTTCCACGGCGAGATCGTCAATACGCGAGATGTCATCACGTTCCAAGGCGTTTCGGTCGATGAGATTGAAAACGCGTTCAAAGATTCCGTGGACGACTACCTTGAGTGGTGCCTCTCCGAAGGCGTCGCGCCGGAAAAACCGTACTCCGGGAAGTTCAATCTGCGGCTCTCGCCGTCGCTCCACAGGCAACTTGCGATAACGGCGCGAAGAATGAATCTCTCCATCAACAACTTCGTCGAAAAAGCCATAGCCGATGAACTGAGCAGACATCAATGATAATCTCTGCGACCCCGGTTATGTAGTATTCTCAAGAGGGAGGGCTCGACGAGTCCTCTCTTTTTCTCTATTCGGCGATCACTTTCTGCCGTCGCGTATCTCCTCCAACTGCAAGAGGGAAAGGCCGGTGTAGCGGAGAATCTTCTCCTCGGGTTCGCCGGCTTCGAGCATCGCCAGAGCGATGGAGATTCCCATTTCAAGCTGTCCCTCCTCGCGCCCTTCCTCGCGCCCTTCTTCGCGCCCTTCTTCGCGCCCTTCTTCCCGTCCCTCTTCGCGTCCTTCTTTCCGCGCCTTTCTAAACTCTTTTTGCATGTAGGTCAGCATCACGTCCGCCTCCTCCCGTTCCAAGCAGAGGTCCAAAGCATCGTCGATCTCCAGACCTTCCTTCCTCGCGGTGCACGTTTTCGAGCGTGAACAATTCGACATCGATGACGCCCAACAGGCTCCGTTTCAAAACCTTCGGAGAAACGTCGGAAAGAGCCGCTCGACAGCCGGAAGCCAGTGAAACGCCTTATCGCCCATCGGCATCCCCTTCCGAAACGAACTTTCCGATTATTTTAGCACGGAGGCGGCGCACTCCGATGCTGTTTGCCCGAAGTCTGCTCTCCGCTCCGTCGTAAGTGGTCGCTCGTCCGGGATACCCTTTACCCGAAACCGACGCGACGCCCCGCACGAAGAACTCCGCAAGGGCGCACGGAACCGGTACGCGATCAAGGGATTCGGCGATATGAAAGCGGCACCTGAAGAAAGGACGGGAGAAACATGTCTCTACTTGATCTCATGCAAAGAAAGAAGCTGGAAATGGCGCAGCGGCACACGGAAGATTCCCCTGAACAACCCGCTAAACAACAGGTGAAACAGCGGCATCCTCTTTCCGGTATCGAAAGAGAAAACCGTTTTGCCTACCTTTCGGGTATCGCGATGGGCGCGCTGGCGGACGGCCCGATCAACGAGGACGAGCGGCGAGTTCTTCGCGACCTGACTCTCGCTCTTGATTTGACGAAAAACGACGGCGAGCGGGCGGTTTCATCGGCCCAAACGGTTGACGACGCTCTGCTGTCTCTCTTTTTGAAATCGGTGCGCGACATCGATGTCAAGGTGTTCTTCCTCTTCGATCTTCAACGGATGATCGAAGCCGACGCTCCCGTCGGAAAGGAGGAGGACGAGATACGGAGTCTCTTCACCGATATGATCGAAGCGGAGGAATCCGTGCGCGCGCTTCAGTCGGAGAACTTCGGCGGCGCGGAGGGGTACGCCGATGTGCAGTATGCCCTCGGGTTGCTGTATGAACGCGAGTACGGAGCGGAACAGCACGAAGCAAAGGCTGCGAGATATTTGAAGAAAGCCGCCGGACAGGGGCATGCACAAGCGCAATACTGGCTGGGCGTCTTTTACGAGGAAGGCTTCGGCGTCCATCAGGATCAGGCGACCGCCGTAAACTGGTATCGGAAGGCGGCCGGACAGGGTTCCGCGGATGCACGGTTTCGGCTGGCGTCCATATTGGGTGAAACAGAGTACGAGCAGTCGGTGATATGGTGTTACGAAGCGGCTCGGGCAGGACATCGCCAGGCCCGTTACGGCCTGCTCCGTCCGTTTCGAACATTTTCCGCGCACAAAGAGAGACGCCGGATTACTTCCGCCGTCTTCTCCCCGGACGGACGGTTCATTCTTACCGCCAGTGAGGATATGACCGCGAAACTCTGGGACGCGGAAAGCGCGTGCGAGATCCGTACCTTTTCCGGGCATTCGGAATCGGTGAATTCCGCCGTCTTCTCCCCCGACGGAAAGAGAGCGCTGACCGCGAGCAACGATAAGACCGTCGGACTGTGGGATGCGGAAACGGGCGAAACGCTCCGGATATTGCAGGGACATCGGTATTCAGTGGACTCCGCAGTCTTCTCTTCCGACGGCGAAAGAATCCTCTCCCATTCCACCGACCCAATACTCTGGAATGCGCGAACCGGGGAAAAAATACGCAGGTTCGAACCGAAGACCAGAATAAAATCCGCGGTATTCTCTCCGGATGATCGTTTTATTCTTACCAGCGATCTTTACGATGTAACCTTGTGGGATGCCGAAACAGGATCGGCGATACGAACGTTCGCCGAGCATAAACAAATAGTCGATACGGCTATATTTTCCCCGGACGGAAAGCGAATCCTGACATGCAGCGATGATACTGTGTTTCTATGGGATCGGGAAAGCGGGGAAGACATCCTTTCGTTCAGAGCGCCCATGGGCTCGTCCATGCGCAGACTTCTTTTCTCTCCCGACGAGCGGACGCTCTTCGGCATAGACGGCGAGATATTCGCGTTCGACACTTCAACGTGGGAACGATGCCCGGCTTTTTCCAAGGATTACACTTGCTCAAATGAGCACTGCGTACTGAGGGGAGAGACGCTCTCTTTCTCTCCCGACGGAAAAACGCTTTTGACCTCGTCGTCCAACGAGGTCAAACTGTGGAGATCCCTGGTGGATTTACAGTGAAGCGGATCGCCTCCGCGACCGGATAAGAAGGCCGTTACCCAGGAAACGCCGCTCGACTGTACGGCATGGACCGACGTAACCTGTCGCCGGCATGCCGTACATTTCTTTTCCGGAGAGCGCGCCGAGGAAGAACGCGGCGCGCAGGGATTCCGGAAAAACACACGAAGGAGGCGTCGCCCGTTGTCCGGTATCGGAGAATACAGGCAAAACATGTTCCTGTTGCTGGAAATGTCCGTTCTGGGACCGTTGCCGTGCCATCTGATCTACCTCTTCGCCGTGCCCGCGACCGAGATGAGCCTGCTCTTCCGCAACACGCTCTACATGCGGGAAGTCGCGTGCTCACTGACCGCCTCGCTGCTCGAAGAGCGCTTCTCTCCCTTTCTGGTGGCAACCGACCATCTGCCGCTGCTCTTCGCCCAGTGCTTTCTGATCGCGGGAAGATTTTCGACCGCCTTCTGGCTCGTCGCCTTCGCCAATCTCCAGACCGTGCTCCGCGAGACCCTTCTCAGCGGCATCGCGCGCGTCGAAGAGCACGACGAAGCGGCCCGCACGATCAACGGGCTTCTCAACATGCTCTTTCTCATCCCGCTGGCCGCGATCCTCCTGAAGGCGTTCGGCGCGTGAAGGAGCGGCCTCCCCCCCGGAGGCCGGAACGGAACTCTTTTGTGCAAAAAGAAAGGAAGGTGCGGAATGAACGAACGCGAATTCACGCTCGAAGAAGTCGCCACCATGGTGTCGGGAGTTCTTCTGGTCGAGAAGGGGCGTATGCTGGTCGACATCGCCTGCTTTATGCTGGAACGCGAGGTCGATCCCGAAGAGATCCCCTACGTCGGGAGAGAGATACGAAGGCGCATCCTGCAACAGCACCCCTCCCTGCGACCGATCGGGGAAATCGGCGAGATGGACAGCCTCGACGAAGTCGCCGAATGCGTTCGGAGGCTCAAAGCGGAGTACGGGGAGAAATTCCTTCTGGAAGCCCGCGAGCGCGAGGAGAAGCCGCTCTTCAAAAAGCTCCTCGACTGCACGCGGAACGCGCTCTTCAAGAAGGATCGTATGGAGCGGGAGAAGTAAAAAAACGCCCGCCGCCTGAACGCCGACTGAAAAAGACTCTCGGAGCGCATCTTCGAAACGGTTTTTTCGTCGGCGTTCGGTCTCCGTCGTAAGTGGTCGCTCCTCCGTCGTACACTCCTCTTGAACAGCCCGGACGCGCGCCGAATGCGGCGAACGCGCCGGGAAACGAAGGAGGTCCGCGAAATGAACGGATGGCCCGGTACGGAAAAACGCGAGCGCCGCAACGCAGTCGCCGCCGCGGGAAAGGAACGGGGTCCCCATGCCCCCCCGGAACGAATCATGGATAGAGTAACCCGAACCGTAAGAGGCTGCGAAGAACAGCTCGAAGAGCTACAGGACTACCTCGGAAGGCTCGCCGACCTTCTGGACTCCAAAAACGCGGGAGGAGCGCACGGAGAGCGCCTCGCCCTCGCCGCCACCCCGTCCGGAGAGACGCATTCACCCTGCTCAGAAGAGGGGGATCCCCGCCTCGACGCGCTGAAACAGCGGGTGGAACATCTCGAGGAGCGGCTGCGAAACGCTGGAAACCGGCACGTCGATCTTTCGGACGAATTGCGCGAAATCATGGACGATGCGCAGGTGTTTCTGAAGGCGGCGGGAATCGCTCTGATGCTCGTCGGACTGGGAGGTGCGCTCGCCCTCTGTTGCGCCTCGTTCGGCAAAGGAGACGACGAGCAGGAGGCCGAAGAGGAGAAGATCGGCGAAAGAACGTCCGGAGAGACCCGCGGACAACGCTACGAAAACGATGCGCACTAACGTAAAAAAGAAACGAGAAACGCAGGAAAGCATGTCGAGCCTCATCGCATAAGGGCGTACGCGGAGTTTTGTTCATTGATTTTTCTTTTGTTCATATTTTTTATTGAGAATAGTACGGTTTTTCTGTTGCCCGCTCCGAAAACCGGTGCTAGAATGATGATACTCAGGAAATCACAAGAAAAGGAGGTGAAGTCCTTACTCCGCAAGGAGAATTAGAACGCAATTCTGCTCGGAACAGTTGGGATTACATAGTATTTTTTTCCTAACATCCATGGAATCTGTATAGTATAGTGTTTTCTGCGAAGTTAAGTGCATGCTACAGCATGCAGCGATTGCCTGCTCAATTTGGAATGATGGTACCGCTAAACTAAGAAGAGAGATTTGCTCTGGGATTTCTCGCGGACAGGATGATCCATAGTGCACATAGAGTCTGAATCAAAAGGAAGAAGGCAATACGTAAGAAAAAGGCATTTTGCAAAACTTTGCGTAACTCTCGAAGAGAGTTCTTTGCTCACAGGGAGACTTCTCGAAGTTTTTACTTGTTAATTTGTCAATATTAAACTAAAATAATTAAAGTATACGGAGGCTTATTTTTTATGAACTCTAAACAGATTTTTGGAGTAATTGGTTCTGCCATGCTAATTTTTGGCCTTTTTGTTCCTTTAATACAAGGGCCTCAAGGGTCTCTAGGAATTTCCCAAGGCTTGGGCTTTATTGATTTATTCTTAGAAGCCGTGAAATCTTTTCAAGCTTCCCCCTCTGTAGAACCTAATAGGTTGTTAGCTTTTGCTGCCCTGTTGGCGTTGCCTCTTTCTGCTTTATTATCACTATTCGGAGCCATTGAAAGAAATTATGATGTAATAAAGCTTTGTAGCATGCTTATCTTTGCGATAATTGGAATATCATTATTTATTTTATTTTTCCATCTCCCGGTCGGGGTGCGTCTTTTTATTAATTGGTGGGGTTGGGGAATACTAATTGTAGGGGCTTTTTTATTGTTTGCTAGCGGCTTCGCGTCTGAGAAAGCGGTAGCAGAAAATAGAGAACGTGTAGAGATTGACAAGACACTTTCGCAGGATGAGAAAAAAAAGAGAATGCTTGCTTTCAATGATATTCTCGCAAAAGGTACAGAGGATGGAGCTCGTCAAGTTGCAGAATTGATAGCATCAGGTTCGGATGTAAATCAAATCATGTCTCGTGGGATGACACCTCTTATAATTGCGACTATATGCAATGATTTAGGGACTGTTGAGAAACTTGTTAGCTTAGGTGCTTATATAAGAGCCGCTGATGATGATGGTCGATCAGCCCTTATGCATGCTGCTGCAAAAACATCGGATCCGGCAATAGTAGAGTATCTTTTAAATATTGGATCAAACCCACATGCGAGGGATGATAAGGGGATGCGTGCCGTTGACTATGCTCTGCAAAATGCCAAATTAGCTGATACGAAAGCTCTTCGAGTTCTTGAAGAGGCAAGTAAATGAGTCAATAGGTTCTTCGATTTCGCGAACACCCCGAAACGAGGCGTCAAGGTCGCCGTCAAGGGGGAGGCGGTTGCTAAGTGGAAGTGCTGATTCGGCTTTTTTGCTCTCCTGTCCAACGATACCATGGATTCCCCGACCGCTCTTAAGCTGTACCGCAACAAAGGATCTGGTTGAAAAGGCCTTCGGCGACCTCAAGGAGCGGCTCAATATGAGGCGTACCCTTGTTTCTTCAGAGCAAAGCCTTGAATGCAACTGTTCGTGGAGTTCATCGCCCTGATTTACCTGTCCTACACAAAGAAGCGAATGCAGGATGCCGGCTTGTTCAAGAGCTACACTCTGCAGGGGCTTCTGGACAAACTCAATGTGATCGAATGCTTTGAACATCCGGGACAAAAGCTGCTTGTCGGTGAAATATTGGAGAAACAGCGCAAAATCTACGAAGCTATGGATGTCCAATCCCCCGCCTCGTTATGAGTGAGCGGGAATCCAGGTGGCCACGGCGATGTTCGCTTTTCTTGTGATCATGTTGCCGGCGCGGAAGATCGCGAGGATGGCTCTTGAGCAAGGCACGAAAGACGCGCTGACGTTCGCTTATCTCTCGATCATCCCCGTCTTCTACTTTCTGAAATACAGGAGGAAAGGCGCCGCGCCGAAACAAGAAAAGGCGTAGGAATGAAAGAAGCAGGAGGGAGACCAGGCCTCCCTCCTGCTTCGTAAGTATCACTTTCTGCCGTCGCGTATCTCCGCCAGCTGCGAGGATGAGAGGCCGGTGTAGCGGAGAATCTTCTCCTCGGGCTCGCTGGCTTCGAGCATCGCCAGAGCGATGGAGATTCCCATTTCAAGCTGTCCCTTCTCTCGTCCCTCCTCGCGCCCTTCTTCCCGTCCTTCTTCGCGCCCTTCCTCGCGTCCTTCCTTCCGCGCCTTTCTGAATTCCTTTTGCATGTAGGTCAGCATCACGTCCGCCTCATCCCCTTCCGAAATGAACTTTCCAATTATTATAGCATGGAGACAGCTCCCTCCGGCTGCGTCCCTTGGACGGGAAGTGAGGAAAGACCGTCTTAAGGTGTCGCCGCTTCATTGTACAGTACTTCCGTCGCAGGAGGTTCCGTGCGGAAGGGTGCTGCAAGAAGGGGGGGGTATTGAGACAAGGCCTTCTTTCCGCATGTATCGGCGCTCTCTCGCGCGTGCATACGATACCGCGAAGAAAGCGCGTCCGAGGCTACGGGGTTCAATACTTATACGGGAAAGAGGAGGATGTTGCGATGCGTAAGAAGATGGACATTCTGGTTCTGGCGGGGCTTTTTCTGGTGCTTTTTGCTCTTTCCGCGGTTGCCGCAGGTGGAACGATAGCAAAAGACGGTTTTTTCGCCAAGACAGGCACCGCTGTCGGTGGAGTATTCTTCCTCGTCAATCTGGTGGTCGTCTATCTGTGGTGCCGCCGGACGTTCCATTCCATGGTCACGGTATATCATTTCACGTTTACTTCGTTTCTTATGGAAATGCTGGCCACGGCGATGTTCGCTTTTCTTGTGATCATGTTGCCGGCGCGAAAAATAGAGGGGATGGCTCTTGAGCAAGGCACGAAAGACGCGCTTACATTCGCTTATCTCTCGATCATCCCCATCTTCTACTTTCTGAAATACAAGAGGAAAGGCGCCGCGCCGAAACAGGAAAAGGCGTAGGAGCGAAAGAAGCAGGAGGGAGACCAAGCCTCCCTCCTGCTTTGTAATCGATCACTTTCTGCCGTCGCGTATTTCCTCCAACTGCGAGAGGGAAAGGCCGGTGTAGCGGAGGATTTTCTCCTCGGGTTCGCCGGCTTCGAGCATCGCCAGAGCGATGGAGATTCCCATTTCAAACTGCCCTTCTTGCTTGATTCGCTGGATCTCCTCCTGCCTGATCTTGCGTATCTCCTTCTGCATGTATGTCAGCATCACGTCAGCCTCCTCCCGGTCAAGACACTGTTCGAAAGCATCGTCGACTTCGAGTCCTTCCTTTTTCATCAATATCTTGAGATACCCGCGCAGATGGTTCGTCAGCAGCTCTTTCTCCTCATCCGAAAGCAAGGTCAGAAATCGGCGCATCCTCTCCGCTGCCTCTGCGAAACTCTCCTTCTTCGATGGAGCCGCCAGGTAGCACAATCCTCCAAGCGCGTCCCTGAACGAGAGGAGGTCCTCCGGGTGTTTGTCCCGAAGCGATATCAGCAGATACTCGAAGTCGGGAATCAATCCTCGAAAGTCGGATGAACTCTCCACCTTGTCTACGAAGCACACGGGAGCTGTCCACTTCGACGCCCCCTCGTAGAAAACCACCGGCAACACCGGCGGCAGCAGGAAATCGGCTCTTCTCGCCCTCGCTCCGGCTTGCTCGGCGCAACGCGTCCAGAACTAGCGATAGAAGCATTCGCACTAAGTGACCGACACGGCTTCTTGCTCGCTTCGCTCGCGTTCGCCGGTCGCCTACGTATGGACGACATATGAGAGCAGACGAAAGGGCATCATGAAGTCCACTCGTGACTGGTGCTCCACCAAGACGTAGATATACACTTGCGCGCTTCCACGACGCACTTTGTAGAGGACGTCGGATTCGTTCTTCGAGAGGTCCGGCGGAATGAAGGTGATATTCTGCAGTTCGACGTCCTCTGCCGAGAGGGAATCGAGATCGATGTCGCCGGGTATGCGTCCTCTGAGAAAGCGGCGGAGAAACCTTAGAAAGAGCCGCTCGTCGGCCAGAAGCCTCCGAAACGCCTTGTCTTTGTCGCCCATCGGCATCCCCTTCCGAAACGAACTTTCCAATTATTATAGCATGGAGTGGCATAGTGTATTCTCAAGACACGCTTTCTCCTTCGTCATAAATGATGACGCGAATAGAGAACATGTCTCTCTCGACTCCGATGAAACGCATTGTTGAAAGAACTGAGGTACGGGTGTTGGTTTTTGGTGAGTGTGATGCAACGCGCCTTCTGCCGGTGGAGTCGTGGTCTCTTTTTTCTCCTTCCCTCCTCTCCGGGTTCATAGACTGAAATGACAGAAAAATGACGGAAGGTCCTTGACAGGTTTCAGGGAAGAATGCTATTCTGTGCGTATTATGAAGAGTGATTCATGTTTCATTTAGGCGCGCCGGGAAGTTCCCCGAAAATTCGCGGCCGTCGAGGCGTCGCACATTCGAAGGAGGGGATAGGTAATGGATATTTCAAGGAAAAGATCCGCACTCATGGTCCTCATCGCGTTCCTGTGGCTCGGCATCACCGTACTTGGCATGCAGAAGCTGTTTTTGCCCGCAATGATTCTCGGAGTCGTTCTCATGTTCGCGCACATGCTTCTCGGCGTGGCCCGCAAGGGCGTCGTCTCCGCGCTGTTTCTGGTCTACCCGCTGCTGGCGTGGGGCGTGCTCTGGGGGGCGAGCTTCATCCTCTCCAAGCACTATTCCGACGCGTTCGCGGGGCAGATGCCGGCCTTCACCATTCTGGGCCTTCACCCCTCCTTCGCGTGGACCGTGCTCACCTACTGGATCGGTGGTATGCTGACGTTGACGGTCGGTTTTATGCTTCTCAGGAGCGAATGGCTGTCCGATAAGGACTGGGACGAGTTTCTGGCGAAAGTCGCAAGCGACAAGGAGGGTGCGTAACTATGGAAAAGACACTCATCATCGGGTTTTCCGTGGCGATGATCGTCGCCTCCTTCCTCATCGGATGGTGGGCGAAGAGAAAGGTGACCTCCAATAAAGCCTTCTTCGGCAGCACCGGCATGTTCGGCCCGCTCGCGGTGGGCCTCTCCAGCACCGCCGCGGTGGCCAGCGCGTTCGCCCTGGTGGGCGTCCCCGGCATCATCTACGCCACCGGCAACCCCATGACCTTCTGGATGCTCTCCTCCGCAGCCTTCACCATGGCCTACATCATCCTCGGCAAGAAGGTCCGAGCGATGGCGGAGATCGGCGAAGTTGCCAGCCTCGGCGACATCTCCGACCTCCGCTTCAACAACAACAGGCTCATCAAGGCGCTTCTCTCCGTCGTCATCTTCCTCGGCTGCATCGCCTACCTCTCCGCGCAGATCAAGGCCGGTTCGGAGCTCTTCGCCCATCTTCTGGGGTGGGAACCGATCGTCGCCGCGTTCGTCATCTTCGGTATCCTCACGGTCTACACCGCGATCAGCGGCGAGGTCGGCGGACTTCTGACGCAGGCGTTCCAGGGACTGGTGATGGTGGTGGCGGGCGTGATCATGATCGTCTCCTTCTACGCCATGACCGGCGGTTTCGGCAACGTCATGCAGGCCGTGGGCTCGCTCAAGGAGGCCGTCGGCGGCGACGTGACCAAGCCGCTCGGCCCCGACTTCCTCAACGCGTGGGGCAGGATGCCGGGCACCATCAGCATGGTCTGGATGCTCATCCCCATCCTCGGCACCATCGGCCAGCCGCAGGTGCTCACCAGAATGTACGCGCTGAAGAACCCCAAGGAGATGCCCAAACTCAGCCTCTACGCGGCGCTTTCGCACGCCATAGTGGGCTTCTTCGCGGTGGTGGTGGCCTACGGCGTGCTCTACCTCGTGGCGACGGGCAAGGTGAACCCGCTTGCGGTGGCCGACCGCGCGATCTTCGTCTTCGCCGACGAAGCGGGATTCATCGCGCAGCTCTTCGTCTACGCTGCGGTGCTCGCTGCGGCGATGTCCTCCGCAAGCCTCTTCCTCTCCATCTGCGCCGGGATAATCTCCAGAGACCTGCCGAGCGCCCTCGGAATGAAGATCCCCGAGAGCCGGCAGATCGCGGCGTCCCGTGTGACGATGTTCGCCATCGGCGTCATCTCCATCTTCTTCTCCATCTACAGGGGGGATATGGTGGCCATCCTCGGGACCTTCGGCTGGGGCACGCTGATGAGCGCGACGTTCCCCGTCTTCATCATCGGCCTTCTGTGGGACCGCGCGAACGAGGCGGGCGTGATGACCGGAATGATCGCCTCTCTCGGGCTGAACCTGCTCTCCCTGACCTCCTTCAAGTGGCCCGGCGGCATGCCCGGATACTTCTACATCATCGCCATCGCCGTCTCGCTGACGGTCTTCGTCTCGCTGATGACGAAGGAGCGGAAGCTGAACAAAAAGTTGCAGGCCGTCATCGACCTGTAGGCGCGTTCTTCCGGCCCGTCTCGCTCGTGCGGGCGGGCCGGAATTTTTACTCATCCTAAGGAGGAGATCGAAATGAAACTTCTCGCCCTGAACGGGAGCCCGCGGGCCGACGGCAACACCTTCCGCTACCTGACCATGATTCTGGAGCGCGGAAAAAGTCTCGGCGCGGAGACGGAGCTGGTCCAGCTCGCCGACAAGAACCTCAGGGGGTGTAGAGGGTGCTACGAGTGCATCGCCGCGAAGCGCTGCACTCTGGACGACGACTTCCAGGGCATCTTCCCGAAAATGGCGGAAGCCGACGCCATCCTGCTCGGCTCGCCCGTCTACCACTCTTCGATCACCGCGGAGCTGAAAGCCGTTCTCGACAGAGCCGGCTTCTCCGGCCGCTGGGCGAAGAACGAGATGAAAAAGGAAGGCGAGAGCTACACCTGGGGGACGACCGCGCTCTCCGGGAAGGTGGTCGTGCCGGTGAGCACCGCCCGCAGGGCGGGGCACAACTTCGCCTTCGCGCAGATGCTGCTCTGGGCCGCGGCGAACGACTGTCTCATCGTCGGCAACACCTATTGGAACGTGGGGGTCGCCGGGAAGGGCGGCGCGAAGAACGCCGAGGAGGACGAAGAGGGCGTCGGCATCATGACGAATATCGCGGACAGGGTCGTCGCCCTGCTGAAGCGCCTGTAAGGAGGGAGCGGACGATGTCGAACAGCTGGATAGGCAACTACTCGTTCTTCCGCGCCCGTATCGACGCTTCGCGCGAGGCCGTCTACGACCTCGATACGGAGACGCGCTACACCTACGGCGACCTGGAGCGGCGGGCGAATCTGCTGGCGCGCTACCTCAAGGAGCAGGCCGGAGTGCGCAAGGGGGACCGCGTCGCCTTCATCGCGCGGAACTGCATCGAGATGATCGACGCCTACTACGCCACGGGCAAGCTGGGCGCGATCTTCGTTCCGTACAACGCGCGCCTCTCCGTGAGCGAGCTGGTGCAGCTCGTCAACAACGAGACGCCGAAGGTCCTCTTCTACGAGGAGGTCTTCGCGGACAAGATTCCGCATCTGAAGTCGGGCTGCTCCGTGGAGAAGTACCTCGTTCTCTCCCCGGAAAAGAACCCCGAGAGCGACACGACCTACGCCGAAGCGACGGGACACGGTAACGACGCGTTCATCGGCTGCGACGAGCTCGATATCGAAGATATCCACATGATTATCCACACCGGCGGGACGACGGGGCTCCCCAAGGGCGGGCTGATCTCGCACCGCTGCGAGCTGTTCAACTGCCTCAACGAGATCTGTACCTGGAACCTGCACCACGAGGACAGCACGCTGCTGCTGCTTCCCCTCTTCCACACCGGCGGGTGGAACCTGCTGACCCTGCCGCTGCTCCACGTCGGCGGACGGCTGATCATCAACAAGCAGTTCGATCCGAAGAAGACGCTCGAGGTCGTCGAAAAGGAGCGGATCACCACGCTCTTCGGCGCGGCCACGATCTTCAGGATGATGGTGGAGCTGCCGGAGTTCGCCTCCGCGGACTTCTCCAGCGTGAAGTGGATCATGGCGGGAGCCGCCCCCACGCCCATCAACATCATGGAGAAGTTCTGGGACAAGGGCGTGAAGTTCGTGCTGGGGTACGGCATGACGGAGGCCGGTCCGAACAACATCTCCTCGTGCGCGCACCTCATATCCGAAGACGTCATGAAGGCGAAGTACGCCTCGGTGGGCAAGCCGATGTACCTCTCTATGGTGAAGCTCGCGGACGACGACGGGAACGAGATCACCGCGCCGAACACCCCCGGCGAGCTGCTGTGGGGCGGGCCGCAGACCTTCTCCGGCTACTGGAACAATCCTGAGGAGACGGCGAAGACGCTGAAGGACGGCTGGGTCTATTCGGGCGACATGGCGGTGCGCGACGAGGACGGCTACTACTACATCGTGGGCCGGAAGAAGAACATGTTCATCAGCGGCGGCGAGAACGTCTTCCCGCCGGAGATCGAGCGTGCGATGTACGACATCGCGGAGATCCACGAGGTCTGCGTCTTCGGCGTTCCCGACGAGAAGTGGGGCGAGGTGGGCAAAGCCGTCGTCTCGCTGAAGCCGGGAAAGAGCGTCTCGAAAGAGGAGATCGTCGCGGCGCTCGGCTCGAAGCTCGCACGCTACAAGATTCCGAAATACATCGCCTTCGTGGACGAGGTGCCCAAGAACAACGTGGGCAAGATCGTCGTCTCGAAGGTGGTGGAACTGTACGGCAGGGCGACGGACTAGATGGGAGTGACGCTTTTGAAATCCGCTGATTTAATTGGCATACGCAGCATTGGGAGCTACGTCCCGTCCGGAATCCGGGGGAGCGCGTACATCGCGGCGGCCTCGGGGATACCCGAGAAGGTCATCCGGGAGAAGTTCGGCATCAACCTGGTGCACAAGGCCCCGCCGGAGGAGTCCGTCTCCGCGATGGGCGTAAAGGCCGCGCTGAAGGCGCTGGAGGGGATCGACCCGGCGACGCTCGACCTGGTGGTCTATTGCGGCAGCGAGTACAAGGACTACTACCTCTACAACTGCGCGGCGAAGATCCAGCACGAGATCGGGGCGGTCAACGCGAACGCCTTCGAGATCCACAGCCTCTGTTCGGCGGGGGTCTACTCGCTCAAGGTGCTGAAAGGCATGATGCTTGCGGACGACGATCTGAAGCGCGTTCTGCTGGTCTCCTCCTCCAAGGAGGGGGACCTGATCAACTACGCCGACGGCGACTCGCGCTTCATGTTCAACTTCGGCGACGGCGCGGCCGCGGCGGTGCTCGAAAAGGGGCTGGCGCGGAACGTCATTCTGGAGACCGCCATGATCACCGACGGCAGTTTCGCGGACGATATCGGCGTCATGGGCGTCGGGTGCAAAAACTTCGCAACTTTCAGCGACATGCCGTACGGCGACCGCTTTTTGAAAGTCGCGGATATCGCGCGGATGAAGGAGCGGCTCGATCCGGTCACGCTGGACAACTTCGTCCGGGTGATCGAGCTGGCGGCGGAGAAGAGCGGGTACGCGAAGGACGCCATCGGTTTCATCGCCCCCATCTTCATGAAGCGCTCCATCCTGGAGACCATGCTCGCCAGCTTCGGGCTGAACGAGGAGAACTCGTTCGTGCTGGAGGACTACGGCCACTGTCAGTCGGCCGACGCGTTCATCGCCCTCCAGAACGGAGAGTCGCTGGGGAGGCTGAAGGAAGGGGACGTCGCCGTCCTCGTCGCGGCGGGCACGGGGTACACATGGGCCGCTACGGCGGTGAAGTGGGGAGCATGGAGCGCGTAGCCGCAGAACGCTCGGTGGAGAAGCCGCCCCGTCCGGGGCGCGGAAGGAGGACGCTATGAAGGGAAAGACGATCAAGGAGATCCATGTTGGCGACACGGCCTCGTTCCAGAAGACGCTGAGCGAGTCTGACGTGTACCTCTTCGCCGGGGTGAGCGGGGATCAGAATCCGGCCCACATCAACGAAACGTACGCCTCCGGCACGCGGTTCAAGACCCGCATCGCCCACGGAATGCTCGTCGCCTCGCT
>Ga0334887_1002812_pt1 | contig 18639 bp, 17 predicted proteins | sample GraSluR1_MG_10_FD_207217 | JGI IMG/M metagenome (GOLD analysis project Ga0334887, IMG submission 207217) | Sludge microbial communities from methane-producing bioreactor in Wageningen University, Netherlands - Granular Sludge_18_07-R1 | ecosystem: Engineered > Bioreactor > Anaerobic >...
ACGAGCCCACCGAAACGCTGGTCGGCGAGCTCATCCGCGAGGCCGCGCTCGAGGGCGTGCGCGACGAACTGCCCCACTCGATAGCCGTCGAGATCGACGAGATGGGATTGCGAGCCGGACGCCCGGACGATCGTCCACTGCTGGACATCTACGCATCGCTGGTGGTCGAACGCGATTCGCAGAAGCCGATCATGATCGGACGCGGCGGTGAACACATCAAACAGGTGGGCACCGACGCTCGCCGCCAGATCAGCGCCCTGCTGGGCACCCCGGTGCATCTGGACCTCAAGGTGAAGGTGCTCAAGGAGTGGCAGCGCGATCCCAGACACCTAAACCGGTTGGGTTTCTGAGCGCCGGCAAGTCACTGAGTCGCCAACAAATACTGAGTCGCTAACAAACACCGTCGCTAACAAACACCGAACGCCCGGTCCGGCGCCGCATGATCGCGGCAGCGGCCCGGGCGTCGATTCGTTCGGCTCGAGGATTACTCTCCGAGGGCGTTGTTCGCGGCGGCCTCGACACCGTCGGTGACGATGATGTCGAGCAGTTCGGCGACACGATCGGTGAACTCGGCGTGCTCGCCGAGTTCGGTCGGGAAGAACCCGCCGGTCATGATCTTCTCGACGTGCTCGTGGGTGTTCTTGGCGCCCGCGGTGGCCTTGGCGAGGTTCTCGCGCTGCGGTTCTTCCATCTCCGCGGCGATCTCGCCGGGATCGAAGCCGGCCGGCGGAGCGACGCAGGCGATCCAGGACGCGGCCGTCAGCGCCATCTCGCTCGGCATCTGGCCCATGTTCAGCAGCCGCAGCGCGGGCTCGGGGATACGCTGCAGCAGCTTGGCCGAGCCGTCCGACCCGACCCGGGCGGTCTTGTCGCCCAGCGCATGGTTCTGCCAGCGGTGGAACAGCTGAGCCACGTAGGCGTCCGCGTCGAAACCGTGCGGCAGCTCAATGCTGGGCAGGAACTCGTTGTAGATCGCGGCATGCACCGACTTGGCGACGAACTCCTTGTCGCGCGCCGATGGGATGGTCGGGGAGTTGCTCAGCCCACCCAGGTAGCTGATCAGCGAGTGTGAGCCGTTGAGCAGCCGCAGCTTGACCAGCTCGTACTGCTCGACCTCGTCGGAGAAGGTGACACCGGGTGCCGCCTGCCACGCCGGCCGGCCGGCCTTGAAGTGGTCCTCGAGCACCCACATGGTGAACGCCTCGGCAGGCACCGGTGCCTCATCGCGCAGACCGAGGATCTGCTCGACCTGGGCCTTGGTCTGCTCCGTGGTGCCCGGCACGATCCGGTCGACCATCGCGTTCGGGAAGGAGACGTTCTCGGCGATCCACGACATCGTGTTGTCGTCGACCCCGGCGGCCTGGAGGAATTCGGTGACCATCGCCTTGGTGGTGTTGCCGGCCGACTGCATGTTGTCGCAGGACAGCACGGTCACGGGCGCCTTGGACTCCTGGGAGCGCTTGACGAGTCCCCAGGCCAGCTGAGCCAGCGGAGCCTTGGCGCCGTCCGGTCCGGCCAGCCCGGGGGCGATCTCGGCCGAATCGGTCATCAGATGGCCGGTGACGCCGTCCTTGTTGTAGCCCTTCTCGGTGATGGTCAGCGTGACGATCTTGTGGTTGGGGTCGGCGATCGCGGCCAGCACCTCGGCCGGCTGCTCCGCGGCCACGAACAGGCGGCGGTGCACATCCACCAGCTGCACGTCGGTGCCCTCGGGGCTGAGCTGCAGAATCGAGTAGATGAAGTCCTGATTGAGCATCGGGTCGATGATGCGGCGGGAGCGATTGGCGACGCCGACGATACCCCAGTCGCCACCGGCTTCGGCCATCGCGAGCGCCGTGTTCACAGCTGCGTGCGCGCGGTGGAACTGTCCAATTCCCAGGTGCACAATGCCGGTGGCATCGGGAGCCGACGCCCCGATTCGGCGTTCAACCGGGAAATTGGAGCGATTCAGGTTTGCCATGTACATCACCAATCTGGTCGCGGATGGTTTCGAGGCATCGCAGCTGCCGCTCCGATCACGGTGGATGGCCTGCTGCGGTCTCGTCTGTGCCTATTGTCGCAGCAACAGCCGAAGCCTGGCGAGAATCTGTCCGTTGTTGCCATCACCGTCGCGTGTTCGGCATTTGGTTCAGTTGGCCATCTGGTTTATCGTGGATACGTGGTTCAGACCCTGCGCGCCATGTTGGCGCTGCTCCTTGGTCGCCGCAGCGAGACTAGCTAAAGCCAGTCCCTCTCGCTGCGGAGTTTTTGGCGCGTCCGACTGACATCAACCCTCATCCGCAGCCAAGGAGACCACCATGACCACCGAAATCCGCAGTACCCCCAAGCCCCGCACCAAGCCGCAGCCGCGTCCGGTCCAACAGCCGAGCCCGATGCCGTTCCAGCGCTACCAGCCGTTCCAGCCGATCGTCCTCAGCGACCGCACCTGGCCGGCGAAGTCGGTGACCAAGGCGCCGCGCTGGCTGTCCACCGATCTGCGCGACGGCAACCAGGCGCTGATCGATCCGATGACCCCGGGCCGCAAGCGCAAGCTGTTCGATCTGCTGGTGCAGATGGGCTACAAGGAGATCGAGGTCGGATTCCCGTCGGCCTCGCAGACCGACTTCGACTTCGTCCGTTCGCTGATCGAATCGGACGCCATACCCGACGACGTGACGATCTCAGTGCTGACCCAGGCGCGTCCCGACCTGATCGATCGCACCGCCCAGTCGCTGATCGGAGCCAAGCGCGGCACGATCCATCTGTACAACGCGGTCGCCGAACTGTTCCGCAGGGTCGTCTTCCACATGGACGAGCAGGAGTGCAAGCAGCTGGCCAAGAACGGCACCCGCTGGGTGATCGATGCCGCCGAGAAGTACCTGCGGGATGTCGAGTTCGGCTACGAGTATTCACCGGAGATCTTCACCCAGACCCCGACCGAGTTCGCAGTCGAGGTCTGCAACGGCGTGATCGATGTGTGGCAGCCGGACGCCGACCGTGAGATCATCCTGAACCTGCCGGCAACGGTCGAGATGAGCACTCCGAACACCTACGCCGACCAGATCGAATACTTCTGCCGCAACATCGACTCGCGAGACAGCGTCTGTGTCTCGCTGCACACCCACAACGATCGCGGCACCGCCGTCGCGGCCACGGAGTTCGGTCTGATGGCGGGCGCCGACCGTGTCGAGGGCTGCCTGTTCGGACATGGCGAGCGCACCGGAAACGTCGATCTGGTCACCCTGGGCATGAACCTGTACACGCAGGGCATCGATCCGAAGATCGATTTCAGCCGGCTGGACGAAGTGCGGCGCACCGTCGAATACTGCACCGGCATGCCGGTACCGGCCCGCCAGCCGTATTCGGGGGATCTGGTCTACACCGCTTTCTCCGGCTCCCATCAAGACGCCATCAAGAAGGGCCTGGAGGATCTGGAGACCAAGGCCGAGCGTGAGCGCGTCGGCATCCATGAGGTTGCGTGGCAGGCGCCGTATCTGCCGGTGGATCCGCACGATGTGGGCCGCACCTATGAGGCCGTGATCCGCGTCAACAGCCAGTCCGGCAAGGGCGGCATGGCCTACCTGATGAAGGCCGACCATTCGCTGGTGCTGCCGCGCCGGCTGCAGATGGAGTTCAGCAGGGTCGTCCAGCAGCATTCGGACTCCGAGGGCGGCGAGGTCACCAGCGAGCAGCTGTGGCAGATCTTCTCCGACGAGTACCTGAACCGCACCGAGCCGCTCAAGGGCAAGGGATTCACCTTGGAGACCACCGAGGACGGCCGGGCCACCATCAAGGCCCGGATCTCGTCGCACGGTGTCGAGAAGGTCATCACCGGTGAAGGTAATGGGCCGGTGTCGGCGTTCGTGGACGCACTGGGCAACGTGGGTGTGCGGCTGCGCGTCCTGGACTACAACGAGCATGCGCTGACCGCCGGCGGAGACGCCACGGCGGCCGCCTATGTCGAGTGCGAGATCGAGAACGGCGACATCGAAGTGCACTGGGGCGTCGGTATCGACCCGGACATCACCACGGCATCCTTGAAGGCAGTGATGAGCGCGGTCAACCGGCACAGTGCAGATTCGCTGGCGATCGCCGGCTGAGGGTGCATCCGGTTTCTGCTGATCCGCATCCGATCCGCGGCACCGGCGGTGGCGATAGTGGCAGACTCGAACGTGTGAGTCTTGCCCAACCCGCTCCGCTGGTGCTCCGCGGCCATCGCTTCGACGCAGCTCATCCGGCGGTGATGGGCATCATCAATAGGACACCGGATTCGTTCTACGCGGCGGCGCGTCATGTCGACCTGGACGATGCGCTGGGGCGTGCCGCGGCCATGATCGACGAGGGCGTGGACATCGTCGATGTCGGGGGAGTGCGCGCCGGCCAGCAGGGCGAGTGGGTCACCGAGTCTGCCGAGATCGACCGGGTGCGGCCCTTCCTGGAAGCGCTGCGGGAGCAGTTCCCCGGCCTGATCGTCAGCCTCGATACCTGGCGCGCCGAGGTGGCGTCCGCCTGTGCGGGAATGTTCGACCTTGTCAATGACACCTGGGCGGGTGCTGATCCGGACCTCGTGCTGGTGGCCGCTCGCGAGCGTACCGGCTATGTGGTCTCGCATACCGGGGGATTGCCGCCGCGCACCGACCCGCACGGCGTCGATTACGGGCCGGGCGATGGCGTACTGGACGATGTCCTGCGTGTGCTGTCCGCCGGCGCCGAGCGCGCGGTGGCCTCCGGGGTGGCCCGCGAGGCTGTCCTGCTCGATCCCACGCTCGACTTCGGCAAGACAACGCTGAACTCGTTGCGACTGGTGGGCACCACCGATCGGGTGGTGGCGCTCGGCTACCCGGTGCTGATGGCGATCAGCCGCAAGGATTTCGTGGGGGAGACCCTCGATCTGGGTATCGATGATCGTCTGGAAGGCACCCTCGCGGCCACCGCGATCGCCGCCTGGCAGGGGGCGACCGTCTTCCGGGCGCACGACGTCCGGGCAACCCGCCGGGTGCTGGACATGGTGGCGTCGATCCGAGGTGATCGTCCTCCAGCCCGCTGCGAGCGGGGTCGCTAGCCTTTCTGAGTCTCAGACGTTCGCCGGTAGCTCGCTGCCGATCCCGCGATGCCGGATCGGAACGGCTTGGTCGATAGGCGACGTAGCATCCAGTTCCACGAGGCTGCCGAGTCCTTCAGGGACGAAGCCGGCGTCACGGATCATCGCCAGGTCAGCGGCACCAGCCGCACCCTCGCTGGTCAGGTAGTCACCCAGGAAGATGGAGTTCGCGACCTCCAGGGCGAGCGGCTGCAGGGTGCGGATGTGCATTTCCCGGCCGGCCGAGGCGCGCACTTCGGCGTCCGGGTGGATGAAGCGCACCATCGCCAGGATCCGCAGGCATCGCTGGGGTGTCAGCTGGTCCGAAGCGCCCTCCAGCGGTGTCCCGTCGAAGGGCAGCAGGAAATTGACCGGGACGGAGTCGACATGGTGGGCTCGCAGGTCCGTGATGACGTCGACGAGTTCCTCGTCTGTCTCACCCATTCCGGCGATGATCCCGGAGCAGGGGGACAGGCCGGCACGTCGGAGGGCCTCGAGGGTGTTCATCCGGTCGTCGTACGAATGTGTTGAGCAGATCTCGCCGTAGTGGCTGCGGGCGGTATTGGCATTGTGGTTGTAGGCGTCGGCACCGGCTTGCTTGATCGAGGCGGCCTTCTCGTCATCGACGAAGCCCAAGCAGACGCAGACCTCGACGTCGGGGTGCTGGTCCTTGATCTCGCGGACCATCCGGTTGACGCGATTGACCTCACGATCGCTGGGGCCGTGACCCGAGGCCACCAGGCAGACGCGGCGGGCCCCTCCGCCGATGCCGGCTTCGACTGCTGCGTGTACGGCGCGGGGATCGGCCCAGGAGTACTTCATGATCTCCGCCTGTGAGCCGAGCCGCTGTGAGCAGTAGGAGCAATCCTCCGGGCACATTCCGCTCTTGAGATTGACCAGGTAATTCAAGCGCACGCGATTGCCGAAGAAGTGCCGGCGGATCTTGCCTGCGGCTGCGATCACGGACAGCAGTTCGTCATTGCTGCTGTCCAAGACCTGGAGGGCCTCTTCGCGGGTGGCGGACTGCCCCGCCAGGCCATGGCGGGTCATCTCGGTGAGGTTCACGACTACTCCTGGCTCGACTGGCCTTAACACCGTTAAGGACTGAACGGTGTTAAATCTAGCTTGCCGATGCCGGAGGGTGTCGGTGGGGTCCACCAACGCGAGGGTTCTGGACGACAGCGAACGGATTTAGCTGCCCAACCGGGGGAAGGGATGCAAGGAGAAGACCACCTCCACGCTCACGTCGAAATACTCCGCGATCTGCAGGGCCAGCTGCAGCGAGGGCGAATATTCGCCTCGCTCCAGATACCCGATGGTCTGATAGTGGACGCCCAGTGCATCCGCGAGCTCTCGTCGGGAAATACCCCGTTCGGCGCGCAGCATCGCGATGCGATTGTGAATGGTTTCGCTCATCAGTAGCCTCGGGACAGCACTCTCTCGCGGGCTTCGACGATCTTCGATCCCGAGACGCCCCGGATCATCCGCCGCAGGGCCCGAGGGGCGCCGAGCAGGCCGATCAGTGTCCAGATGCCGAGGACGATGAGCATCTCGACGGTGCGCCACGTGCCTCCGATCTCGAGCATCGCGGCCTCCGCGGGCAACAGGACCTGGCGGAATCCGAGCCCCAGCCAGTACATCGGGAAGATCTGGCCGATCACCTGAAGCCAGCCGGGCAGCGCTGCCAGGGGATAGAAGACGCCTGAGATGGCGGCCAGGCCGTAGGTGCCCAGCGTGGCGATGCTGAGTTGCATCATGTTGCGCATCAGCGCCCCCATCAGCGCCCCCAGGGGCATCATGGCGGCGACCCCGAGTATCAAGATGCCGGTCATCGCCATCCACCCTGCGAAGCTTGCGGGTGCCACTGAGGGGAAGAAGATCGCGGCCGGAATGAGCATCAGGAACAGCACGATCAGATTCAGCAGCAGCTGAGTGAGCGTCTTGCCGAGCAGGAATCCTGGCATGCCGTGAGGAACCGCCTTCATGCGTAACAAGGTGCCGTCCTCGCGTTCCATCATCAGTTCGCTCGCCAGCCCTGTGACGCAGCCGGCGATGACGCTGAGCGCCAGCATTCCTGGCAGGAAGGTCTGTGCCAAGGTGATCTGGCTGTCCATGACGGACACGTTGCGCAGGACCACCATCATGACGATGACCACGACGGGGCCGAGTAGGTAGAACACACCGGTGCCAGTCAGCAGATTGGTTCGCAGGTCGATGCGGGCTTGGCGGGTGGCCGCCCGGAATGTGGTGCGGGGCACCGAGATTGCTGTCGTGGTCATCTGGCCGATACCTCCTTGCTGCGGGCCATCAGGGTGAGATAGACGTCTTCCAACGAGTTGCGACGCACCTCGAGTTGTTCGACGTGCGCGCTGGGGTCGGCGAGCAGTCCGCGCAGGAATTCGACCGGGTCATCGGTCGCGTGGATCACCCGTCGAACGCCGTCGAACCAGCTGACCTCGGCCTTGCCGAATTCGAGGCGTCGCAGTGAGTCGGGTGAGCCGTCGGCGATGATGCCACCATCGGCGAGCACGACGATGCGTGAGGCCACCTTTTCTGCCTCGTCGAGGTCGTGGGTCGTCATGACGATGGTGGTGTCCACATCGGACAGCGATCCGAGCAGATCATGGAAATCGCGGCGGGCCTGCGGGTCGAAGCCGGCCGTCGGCTCGTCCATGAACAGTAGCTTCGGCCGTCCGATGAGTCCGGACGCGACGTCGAGCCGTCGTCGTCGTCCGCCCGAGAGCTCGGAGACCTTGGTATCGGCGTCATCGGACAGTCCGACCGAGGCCAGCAGGTCGTCGATCGGCCACGGTCGCTGAACGTCGCCCGAGTAAGGCGCGTAGAAGTCGCCCAGATAGTCGAGCAATTCCCGTACGCGCCACTTGGCGTGGTCGCGCCACGACTGCAGGACGATGCCGACCTGCGCCCGCCACGCGTCGTCCGCAGTAGCTGGATTGACTCCGAGCACCTCGACCTCGCCGGCCGACGGGGCGCGGAAGCCCTCCAGGATCTCCACGGTAGTGGTCTTGCCCACACCGTTCGGCCCCAGCAGAACGAGTACCTCGCCGCGGGCGATCTCCAAGTCGATGCCGCGCAGCACATGATTGTCGCCGTAACGCATCTGCAGTCCACGGGTGCGGATCGCCGGAGCGCCAGCGTCGAAGGATGCCATTGCTGTGGTGTCCATGTGATGAAATGTAGCAGACCTACTACAAATTGCAATGCTGGACTGACTCTACAGGGGGATTGCGTGGTTCGGCGACGTGGCTACTGCGCCGGTACTGAGGTGACTGTGACTCCGATATCCAGCGGCCGCGCGTTGTAGAGGGCGGTCGTGACGATGCCGTCCACTCCGGATTCGGCGTAGGCGATCAGGTTCTGTTCGGTCACACCGCCGGCGATGAGAAGGATGGCGTGCGGGTAGTCGGCCCGTAGCTCAGCCACGATTGTGGTGAGAAGCGGCGCGGGAAGCTTGTCGAACTGGATGCCGTCGGCGCCTGCGGCCAGCAGCATCGCCGCCTGCGCGACGCTGTCGCATTCGACGAGCAGTTTCTTTTCGCAATGATCGGTCTTGATCTGCGGGATCCGCGCGATGAAGGCGTCCAGGCCACCGGCGAGCGCGATGTGTTGGTCGAAGAAGAGCAGGGTTTCGGAGGCGCCGAGGCGGTGCGGCACGGCGCCACCGATGACGCAGGCCTTGGTGACCAGCTTCCGGGTGCCCGGAAAGCTCTTGCGCGTGGTGAGCACCGGGCAGCTGAGCCCGGCGTCGCGGATCATGGTCGTCCAGCGCCGGGCGGCGGTGGCGATACCGCTCGCGCGGTCAAGAATGTTCTGCCCGACCTTCCAGACGCCGAAGACCGCCTCGACCGGACCTACCCCGGCGATCAGCTCCTGACCCGGCAGCACCGGTTCGCCGGAGCGCAGCGTCGATTCGGTGTCGACACCGACGAGGTCGAACAGCCCGCGCACCTCCTCCGTGCCGCAAACCACTGCATGCTCTCGGGACAGATAGCCGATGCGGGCGGTGCCTTGTGCTCCGATGGCAGCGGTGCTCAGGTCGTGGTAGGGCACGTCCTCGGTCAGGAAACGTTCAAGTTCGGCGCGGGTGAAGTGAAACATGACTGTTCCGATCGGATTCGATGCTGGTCTTGAGGACTACTCGGATGGGATCTGATTGGGCAGAGCACCGCCGAAGCGCCGATCGCGACCGACGTAGCGCTCCACCGCCTGCCAAAGGTCACGCCGATCCCAATCCGGCCAATACTTCTCGACGAAGACCAGTTCGGCGTAGGCCGATTGCCAAAGCAAGAAGTTGGAGATTCGCTGCTCACCGGAGCTCCGGACGAACAGGTCGACGTCGGGGATGGACGGCTCATCGAGGTAATGCCGGAAGCTCTTCTCCGAGATCCGGTCGGGGTCCAATCGTCCAGCCGCAGCCTCGCGGGCTATCGCGCGGGCGGCGTCCACGATCTCGGCGCGGCCACCGTAGTTGACACAGAACTGCATGGTCAGCACGTCGTTGTGCTTGGTCTGCTCCTCGGTCTCTTCGAGTTCGCGGATGACGCTGCCCCACAGCTTGGGACGACGTCCTGCCCAGCGCACCCGCACACCCAACGCATCCAGATCGTTGCGGCGCCGGTGGATGACCTCGCGATTGAAACCCATCAGGAAGCGGACCTCGTCAGGGGAGCGCTTCCAGTTCTCGGTCGAGAAAGCGTAGGCCGACAGATACTTGATACCCATCTCGACGGCGCCTTCGATGACTTCGAAGAGCACTGCTTCGCCGGCTTCGTGACCCTTGGTGCGCGGCAGGCCGCGCTGCTTGGCCCAGCGGCCGTTGCCGTCCATCACGATCGCCACATGCTGGGGCAGCAGCTTCGCCGGGATCACGGGCGGTTTCGCACCGCTCGGATGCGGGATGGGGCCGCGGCGGGGAGGATGATCCATAGAGGAGACCTTACTTGTTGCGCGCTCGGATGTGCCGCCCGGAAGCCTCCTCGGTCGTGGCTGCGGATGGTTACCTCGGCGCGTTCGGCGGTGTCATGCCGGGCTCCTTGCCAGGGTGCGAGACAATGGATGTCATGCCGACCTACCGAGACGAAGCTGTGGTGTTGCGCACCCACAAGCTCGGTGAGGCCGATCGCATCATCACCCTGCTGAGCCGTACGCACGGCAAGATCCGGGCAGTGGCCCGCGGCGTGCGGCGCACCTCGTCGAAGTTCGGCGGGAGGCTCGAACCGTTCAGCCACATCGATGTGCAGTTCGCCAACGGACGCAACCTGGACATCGTCACCCAGGTCGAGACGCTGCATGCCTACGACGCACCGCTGCGCGTCGACTATGCCGCTTTCACCGCGGGCGAGGCGATGGTGGAGACCGCCGACCGGCTGGTCACCGAAGAGGGCGAGCCGGCTCTGCAGCAATACCGGCTTCTCGTCGGGGCGTTGCGGACGCTCGGTGAGGGCACCCCGTGCGGGCGGCGTCCGGCAACCATGATCCTCGATTCCTACCTGCTGCGTGCCTTGTCGGTGGCCGGCTATGCGCCGGCCCTGACGAGTTGTGCGCGCTGTGGGCTGGAAGGCCCGCACTCCGGGTTCTCACCCGAAGCCGGCGGCATGGTCTGCCAGGCCTGTCGTCCACCGCGTACCGCGCTGCCCAGTGATGATGCCTGGCGGCTGATCTCGGCGCTGCTCGTCGGCGACTGGCCGGCCACCGCCGAAGTTTCTGAACCTACCCGCAACGAAGTGAGCGGACTGATCGCGGCCTTCGCCGCTTGGCATATGGAGCGCGGGCTGCGTTCGCTGCCCCTGGTCGTCCGCTGAACAGACGGCTCACGCACTGCTGGCGTCCGGGGCGCCGAATCGGCTCGGGGTATTGACGGGGGTGAGCGGGAAGAAGTGGCCGGCGGCCTGCTGAACCCAGCGCAGGCCACCAGCCACAGATCAGGTGGCTACCGCGCGGCGGCAGTCGTCGTCACGGTCACATCGGCCGACTGACCATTGCGCTGCACGGTCAGGACGATCTGCTGGCCGACCTGGCTTGCCCGTACCAGCGCAACCAGCGACTCGGTCGAGGTCACCGGGCTGCCGTCGACAGCGGTGATCAGATCACCGGCTTGGATGCCGGCCGCCGCCGCCGGAGAACCGGAGGTGACATTGGTGACCTGGGCACCCAGCTGTCCGGTGCCGGTGATGTCCTGCGCACCGATGCCGATCTGCGGATGATCGGCGCTGCCCTTGGCGATCAGCTGATCGACAACGTACTTCACCTGGTTCGCCGGGATCGCGAAGCCGAGCCCGATACTGCCGGACTGGCTCGACGACTGGCTCGAGGTCAGCGATGCGATGGACGACGTGATGCCGACCAGTTCGCCGGAGGAGTTGATCAGTGCGCCACCGGAATTGCCCGGGTTGATTGCCGCGTTGGTCTGAATGGCGGCTGTGACCACGACCTCGGAGCCGCCAGACCGCGACACCGAGGTGTTGTCGGTCACCGCCTCAGTGGTGACCGGACGATTTAGTGCCGAAATGATTCCGGTAGTCACGGTGTCTTCCAGACCGAGGGGGTTGCCGATCGCCATGACCTCGTCGCCCACGACCAGAGATGAGGAATCAGCGAAACTCATCACATGCAGATCCGACGGCGGGTCAACCAGTTGGAGCACCGCGAGATCGGTCGTGGGATCTGTGCCGACGATGGTCGCGTCGTAGGCGACATTGTTGAGCACGACGGTGATCGTGGCCTGTGAGCCAGTGCCCGAAACCACATGATTGTTGGTGGCGATGTGGCCGGCGGCGTCGACGACGACACCCGAGCCGAGGCTCTCGGAGCCGTTCATCGAGGTCACGGTGATCGACGCAACAGCCTTGGAAGCGGCTTCGGCGACCGACGTCCAGTCGGGGTTGGAGCCGTCGGCCTGCACGACCTGGGTCGTGGTTGCAGTCGTGGTCTGGCTGCCCTGCAGGTAGGTTGCGACTCCGTAGGCGGCGCCGCCGCCACCCGCGGCACCGGCGAGCACGGCAAGTGCGATGATGGCCGCCAGGCGCGAACCGGACTTGCCGGATCGAGGACTGGCAGTGGCGACCTGAGCGTTCTGCTCCGGGTATCCGGGCTGGAATTGCCGGGCATAGTCCGACTCGGACTGCTGGGCATAGTCGGGCTGAGGTTGCTGAGTGCTGGCCTGCTGCGCGGATTGCGGCTCGGACTGCTGAGAGTAGCCTTGCTGGGGCTGCTGGGGCTGCTGGGGCTGCTGGGGCTGCTGAGGGTAACGGGGATCAGCGCCCTGCTGCCAAGCCTCACGGCTCCACGGGTTCGGATTCTGAGTGCTCATCGATGGTCTCTCCTCGTCGGGTTCGGGAACCATCACACCAGCGCCTACTGTGTGAATCCTGTGGGGCTTCTATGGGTGCCCTGGGGGTTTTATGAGCGATCCGCCGAGGAACATGCCGGGCACAGGCCATAGATTTCGACGAAGTGCTCCGGCCCGGTGAAGCCGTGTTCGGCTGCCACCTGGCGTGACCATTCCTCCAGCGCCTCGCCGCTGACCTCGACGGCCTTCCCGCAGCGATGGCAGATCAGATGGTGATGATGGGCGACCGAGCAGCGCCGGTAGGCGGCCTCACCGTCGGCGGTGCGGATGGTATCGATGATGCCGGCCTCTTCGAGCCACTGCAGTCCTCGGTACACGGTGGCCAGCCCGATGGCCTCGCCTTCGCCGCGCAGCGCGGCGTGCAACTGTTGCGCGGTCAAGAACTCGTCCACCTGCTCGAGGCGGTCAAGAATCAGCTGGCGTTGCCTGGTCAGCCGTGGTTGCGCTGTGTGATCAGTGTTCATCGAAGTGATCTCCGTGTGGGGCATGCCGGTGCCCATCGTGCAGATAGTCCACATGGTCGCCGTGCAGTACCGCCAGATGTTGTACTGGCTCGGTCATCGCGTCATGTGGTTCGGCTCGGTCAAATACTTGTTCGTCGTCTACCGGCACCGGTCGAAGTCGCCGGCGGCGCTCGAGCATCGTTGAGATCGGCAGGGTGGCGATGAAGACGATGATGGCCAGCACGACGATGGTGGCCCCCGAAGCCGAGTCCAGGTAGTAGGAGATCACCACGCCGAGCACGGCGCAGATCAGACCGACCGCCATCGAGGTGAAAAGGCTTCGGCGGAACCCCTGCACCAGGTTGTTGCTGGTGGCTACCGGAATCACCATGAGCGCACTGACCAGCATGAGACCCACAGTACGCATGGACACAGCCACCGTCACGGCAGCCATCACCACGATCACCAGATTCAGCATGCGGGTCGACAAGCCCTGGGTGCGTGCGTAGTCCTCGTCCGCGCAGACGGCGAAGAGCTGCGGGGACAGGCCGATAGCGGTGACGAGCACCAACGCCGCCATCACAGCGACAACGATCACATCCGACCTGTTGACCGAGGTGAGCGAGCCGAAGAGGAACTGCGAGAGCATGCCGGCGCCGCGTCCGGCCAGGCCGGCCATCAGCACACCACTGGCCAGCCCGCCGTAGAACAGAATCGCCAACCCGACATCTCCGGACGCCCGTCCGCTCTGGCGAAGCAGTTCGATGAGCACGGCACCTGCGACGCAGACGATCACCGCCACCGGAACCGGCGCCTGTCCGGTGATCAGCGCGAGGCCGACACCGGCGATCGCGACGTGGCCCAGGCCGTCGCCGAGCAGACTGAGCCGGCGCTGCACGATGTAGCTGCCCACCGCGGGGGCCATCACCCCGGTCAGGGCGCCGGCCAGCAGCGCGCGCACCATGAAATCGAGCGCCAGTATTGAGACCATCTCAGTTCTCCTGGGCGGAGTGGACGGCGAACTGCGGCTCGAGCAGGGATGCCGCCGCCGGCGAATCGTCGGCACAATGATCGGTCGGCGGGCCGGAGCGGAGCGGACCGTTGTGGATTACCCGCCCCAGTTGCAGTACCACGCTGCGCTCGAGCAGTGGCTCCATCGCGCCGAGTTCGTGCAGCACGGTGAGGATGGTCAGCCTGCTCTCGCTGTGCAGCCGGGCAAGCAGGCGCGCGAGACTGGTCTGGGTGCGCACGTCGAGCGCGGCCAGCGGCTCGTCCAGCATCAGCAGGTCTGCGTGACCGGCCAATGCCCGGGCGATGAGCGCGCGCTGCTGTTGGCCACCCGACAGCTGAGCCATCGGTCGCCGGCCCATCCCGGCCAGGCCGACTCGTTCCAGTGCCTCGTTCACCGCGGTCTTGTCGACGGTGCGGGGCAGCCGAAGCAACGGGCGGCGCGACAGCCGACCCAGCATCACGACCTCGTGCACGGTCGCGTTCGGCACCTGCAATCGTCCGCGCTGCGGTACGTAACCGATACGCGACCAGTGCCGGAATTGAGCCAGCGGATGACCGAAAAGTTCGATCTCGCCGGCCTGGTGGGGGACCAGACCCAGCAGGGTGCGAAGCAGCGTGGTCTTGCCCGAGCCGTTGCCGCCGAGCAGGGCCACCACTTCCCCCTTGCTGACATCCAGGTCGACACCGAAGAGGATCTGCTGGTCGCCCAGCCAGGTGTCGACGCCGGATGCGCGTATCACGAGGTCGGTCACTGGCAGCCGTTCGCCTTGCGTAGCGAATCCAGGTTGGAGTTCATGACCTCGATATAATCACTGCCCCGCGAATCGGAGCTCAATGTCTCAATGGGGTCGAGCACGTCGGTGGCCAGTCCGAGATCGGACGCGATGGCCTGGGAGACCTTCGGTGAGACGGCGGTCTCGTAGAAGATCGTGGTCACGTCGCGCTCGGTGGCGATCTGTTGCACCTGGGCGATGCGGGCGGGGCTGGGCTCCTCTTCGGGAGACAGCCCGCTGATGCCGACCTGGTCCAGGCCGTACCGAGCGGCCAGATATCCGAATGCGGTGTGACTGGTGATGAAGGTGTTGGTGCGGCAATTGGCCAAGCCCGAGGCGAAGTCGGCGTCCAGACTGGTCAACTCGGATCTCAGCTGTTGGGCGTTGGCCGTGAATGCGTCCGCGTTCTCGGGTTGCAGCTGGGACAGCAACTGGGCGGTGTGGTCGGCGATCTCGGCCACATTCGTCGGATCGAGCCAGACATGCGGATCGTAGCCGCCGTGTTCGTCCGCCTCATGGTCGTCATCGGCATCGTCGGCGTCGTGGTCGTCGTCCTCGGCGGCGGTGCGCAGTGTCAGGAAGCTGGCGGTATCCAGCACGTTGGCAGGGCTTTGCTGCTCGACGGCTTCGTCCAGGGCAGCCTGATAGCCCGACTGGTAGAGGACCAGATCGGCATTTGACACCGCCGCGACCTGCTGCGGCGAGAGTTCGAGGTCGTGGCCGTCGGAGCCGGGGGCGAGCAAATTGGTGACTGTTGCATGATCTCCGGCGACCCTGGTGGCGACGAACTCGAAGGGGTAGGCCCCGACCACGATGCTCGTCGCTGAATCGTCGTCACCCGCAGGTGCCGAACAGCCGGTGGTGATGGTCAGGACAGCGATGCCCAGTGCGACGGCGCCGCGCCGGAAGGAGTTCGAGATCATGAGAATCATTATCACGTCGATGGGCGTGGCAAGCAAATCGGTTGCAGTTCTCGTTTCGCGCTCCAACCGATAGCCTGGGGGATGGTCGTCGTCCCGCATCCTGGTGGATCGCGGACGTCGCGCCCGATGCCAGCCAGGTACCGGGGAGCCGTCCCTCATGTGGGACCAGAACAGTAGGGCATTTTTCATGGCTGAGAGCACTCTCGACAAGGTCATCAACCTCTGTAAGCGGCGGGGATTCGTCTTCCCCTGCGGTGACATCTACGGCGGCACGAAGGCCGCCTGGGATTACGGTCCCCTGGGTGTTGAGCTGAAAGAGAACATCAAGAAGCAGTGGTGGCGCTACATGGTCACCAGCCGTGACGACGTGGTCGGTCTCGACTCATCGGTGATCCTGCCGCGTGAGGTGTGGGTGGCCTCGGGACATGTTTCGGTCTTCAGCGATCCGCTGGTCGAATGCCTCAGCTGCCACAAGCGCTACCGAGCCGATCAGCTCACCGAGGAGTACGCGCACCGCAAGGGCATTGAGGACGAGGACTCGGTCTCTCTCGACGAGGTGCCCTGTCCGAACTGTGGCACTCGTGGCCAGTACACCGAGCCGCGCGATTTCAACATGATGCTGAAGACCTACCTCGGCCCGGTGGAGGACGAGTCCGGTCTGCACTATCTGCGTCCGGAGACGGCTCAGGGCATCTTCATCAACTTCAAGAACGTGCTGAACGCGACCCGTCAGAAGCCGCCCTTCGGCGTCGGTCAGGTCGGCAAGAGCTTCCGCAACGAGATCACGCCCGGCAACTTCATCTTCCGCACCCGTGAGTTCGAGCAGATGGAGATGGAGTTCTTCGTCGAGCCCGGCACCGATGAGCAGTGGCACCAGTACTGGATCGACCATCGCAAGGCGTGGTACGTCGATCTGGGTCTGGCGGAGGAGAACCTGCGCTTCTACGAGCATCCCAAGGAGAAGCTCTCCCACTACTCGAAGCGCACCGTCGACATCGAGTACAAGTTCGGCTTCACCGGTTCGGATTGGGGTGAACTCGAAGGCATCGCCAACCGCACCGACTTCGACCTGTCGACCCACAGCAAGCATTCGGGCACCGCGCTCGAGTACTTCGATCAGGCCAAGGGGCAGCATTACACGCCGTATGTCATTGAGCCGGCGGCCGGCCTGACGCGTTCGCTGATGGCTTTCATGGTGGAGGCCTACACCGAGGACGAGGCGCCGAACACCAAGGGCGGAGTCGATACCCGCGTGGTGCTCAAGCTTGATTCGCGCCTCGCTCCGGTGAAGGCAGCGGTGCTGCCGCTGAGCCGCAACGAGGCGCTGTCGCCGAAGGCACGCGACGTGGCCGCCGAGCTCCGGCAGTACTGGAACGTCGACTTCGACGACGCGCAGGCCATCGGCAAGCGTTACCGCCGTCAGGACGAGATCGGCACCCCGTTCTGCGTCACGGTCGACTTCGACAGCCTGGACGACGACGCGGTGACGATTCGCCATCGCGACACCATGGCCCAAGAGCGCGTGGCGATCTCGCAGGTCCGGCCCTACCTGGCCGAGCGCCTCCCGCGCTGCTGACGGGGCGCCGCGCCCGCGCCCGGCCCCCGCGCTCCCTGCGCCCGGCCTCCGCGCGGCCCGCGCTCCCGCGCGCTCCGCGCCCGGCCCGCGCCCGGCCCGCGCCCGGGCCTCTGCACGTTCCCGCGCCCAAAATCTGAGGTTGCGCCCGATATATCGGGCGCAACCTCAGATTTTGGGCGCAAGAGTGCCGTCTGATCCGCCGGCGCAGGCGGGGTGGGCGGCGGTGTCGTGTTGGGGGGCGAGATTTGCCTGTGGATAAGTGAACGATTCGCGTTCGACTTACCAATCCTCTTGGGCATGAGCACCACATACCGATTCGCTGACCTCGTCGAGCAGGGTCATGACGAATACTCCATCCGCACGCAGGTCAGATCCGGAGAACTCAGCAGCGTCCGTCACGGCGGATATGCGCTGGACCTCGATCCGGATTCTCCCGAAGCTCGGCACCGCGCATTGATTCGGACGACGGTGCCGCTTCTCAACGATGACGCCGTACTCAGCCATTGCTCGGCGGCGCTGCTGTGGGGCCTGCCGGTGCCGCGGCGCCTGCTGACCAAGGTCCATGTCACTCACGACCGCCCGGGCGGCGGCCATGTCCGCACCTGGACGCACACTCATTCGTCCGCGCTGCCGAGCCTTGAGATCGCTGAAGTCGAGGGCCTCAGAATCACCAGTCTCGCCCGAACCGCAGTAGACACCGCCCGGCTGTGCAGCAACCAGGAGGCGCTGCAGATCGTCGATGCGGCCTGGCGAATGCTGGATACGCCAACCGATCTGGCGGCGGCGTGCGAGATGGCCGGCCGGTGCCATGGCATTCGTGCTGCTCGGTGGGCGCTGGCACATGCTGACCCGCGAAGCGAGAGCCCGGGGGAGTCACTCAGCCGCTACTGGATGATCATGGGCAAGATCCCGACACCGACGCTCCAACTCGAGATCCTCGACCCCGGTGGCAACTTCGTCGCTCGAGCGGACTTCGCCTGGGAGGAGTATCGCGTCCTCGGGGAGTTCGATGGCCGAATCAAGTACGCCTCGAGCCTCAATGGTCAACCGCTTGCCGAGGTCGTCATGCGCGAGAAGGAACGCGAGAACCGGCTTCGCGCACTCGGATGGTGGGTTTACCGGTGGACCTGGGACGATCTGCGCCACGGCCAGCGGTTCGCCGCCGATCTGCGGCGTTTCCTGGACGAGAGCCCCTTCCGCCGGACCAGATGAAACTCCCGCGCCCGCAACCTCAGATTTGAGGCGCGGGAACGTGACGGGGCCGCCGGAGGGGGGAGGAGGTCGAGTCGGCGGGGCGGGAACGCAGCGGGCGCCGCCGACGGGCGGGCACCGGGGAGCGCGTGGACGGGACAAGCGGCCCCATGGTAGACATAGGGACATCATGACGTCTCCGGATGGAAGGTGCAGCGGTGGGAAGCGAACCCCTGTATCTGCGTGTCGAACGTGATCTGGCATCGCGAATCAGCGATGGCGCTTGGCAACCGG
>Ga0334887_1002818_pt1 | contig 18596 bp, 22 predicted proteins | sample GraSluR1_MG_10_FD_207217 | JGI IMG/M metagenome (GOLD analysis project Ga0334887, IMG submission 207217) | Sludge microbial communities from methane-producing bioreactor in Wageningen University, Netherlands - Granular Sludge_18_07-R1 | ecosystem: Engineered > Bioreactor > Anaerobic >...
AGGACAGATATTCGTAAAGGAGCGTGGCATACGAGATGAAACCCTACGACATGGCAGGTATCGATCCGTTCACAGGAAGGCCCGGATTCATCGGCAAGTTCGTCCATTCGGACCAAATGACGCTCGCACACTGGGAGATCGCGGGAGGCACCGAGCTCACCGAACACAGTCACCCCCACGAGCAGATTACGCTGCTGCTCGCCGGAAAGATGGAACTTCGCTCCGGCGACCACGTGGCGATTCTCACCCCCGGGCAGGGGATCGTCTTCGCGGGGGGAGAAACGCACGGCGGCTACGCTCACGAAGACTGCACCGTCGTGGACATCTTCTGCCCCGTGCGCGAGGATTTCAAAAGTCAGCAGAAGTAAACGGTGCGGCGGGAGAGACTGAACAGCCCCTCCCGCCGTTTCCTCCGCCTTCGCGCGAACCGGCGTCTCTCCGTCGCGCACCGCACGGTTTCCCGTCGTTCTTACTCTCGCTCCAACGGTCGATCGCGACGTTTTTCATACGCGCCGTTCCGCTTCAGTTCCCTGTCCCAGAAAAAAAAGTTCGCCAGCGGCAAAACGAGCGGCGTCAACAGCGCGGGAAGGCGTTTCGGCCCTGCGAGCTTCGCAAGGATCGCCTCGTCGAGGACGCCGTTCGCCGCATACCCTCTGCCGAGCATCCGGTAGCGTTCGAACATCTTTCCGCCGCCCTTCGATCCGCGCACACGGTCCCGCGCCCCCTCGCCGCCGCCCATCCGGATGACTCCGTCGCAGGGGGCGCCGAGGCGTTTCGCCAGCTTTTCGAGGTACGCCTTCATCGGCCGCGTATGCGTTTCTTCCGGAAATCCCGTCTGAATAAGAAAGAGCATTCTGGTCGACGAACATCGCCCCTTGTAGGCGGCGATCTCCTCGATGAAGGATTTCGCGATCGCGGGCATCGCGTCCACGTAGACCGGGAAGGCGATCAGCGCGACGCAAGGTTCCCCGAAAACCTCCGAAGCCAGCCGGAATTCACCGGGATCCGAAATGAAATACTCACGCACATCGTTCCGCCCGGCGGGGCCCTCCGTTTCAAGGAATCCCTCCGCAAAAGCTCCTGCAAGCACCCTGGTGTTGCTCCTCTTGCCGCGCGGAGAGCAGTTAAAGATGTTCAATCGCATGGCGCACCTCCTCCGGACTGTCGCTCAAGGGCCGGGCGAACAGAAAACGCGTGTGCCCGTTGCGGGCGAAGCGCTCGAACGCCGTGGACACGATCCGGAGATCCTCCGCGTCCGTATCTTCCTCCGGCTCGTACAGAAACGCCAGCTTCGGCATGGAACGGCCGTAGCGAAGAGGGTGACGGCACTCCCCGCCCGCCAGCTCGATGTACGGTAGAGCAAGCGGGATGACACGGTCGATCGCCGTCTTCAGAAGCGCGGAGTAAAAACCCGCGATCATGGGAGAGACAAAGACGGCAACATCCGAATTCAGAAACGAACGCAGCAGCTCGACGTGATCATCCTGGAAAATACACGTTCCGGGCGTACGCACCCAGCACGCAAAACAGCCGATGCAGGAATGAACCGCCTTTCCCCGGAGACAGAAGCTCGTGACATCGTGCCCCGCAACAGCGTGCTCCATCGCCGCAAGACGCTCGCCGAAAACGGCGTCTTCCGCGCTTGGATTCCCGTCGACAAACAAGATCCTCAATACACACCACCTCGCCATCCTTGTAATCCCGGACCGATCGCCGGAGCAGGCATTCCGGCGCCCCCGGCATGAACGTTGGCCCCTCTCCCCGCGGACTCTTTTCCCGGGGAAAGGAAGTGTCATTATAATACACGCGCTTCGCCTCGAATACAGTTCTCTGATACAATACTACAGAATTCTTTTTTTGCGCGACACAAAAACACGCATGGACGTTTTTTCCGGGAAGCACAACGGATACGCGAAGCCATCCACGTCTCCGCATCGCCGATAGGGGGAAATCCGCGTGAAAAAAACATTCCTTCTCCTCGTATGTTTCTTTCTCTTCAGCCCGTTCGCCGCCGCTGCGGAGCAGACCCGCCGCGAGTTCTCCGGCGAGTTCATCCCCGCAAACAACGGAGAGAGGCTGCTCGCGCTTCTGGTCTCGCTCACCGACCCGGACTCCCTGGAACTGGAAATGGATGCGCCTCCGGACGACGACGGCGCGGTCCGGGCCGTTTTTCTTTCTCTTTACGGCGGCTCTCTCGGAGGTTTCCGCATCGAACGGTTGAACATCGAGTCGGCGTTCGTACAGCTCAATCCTCCCTCGGAGTGGATTCGCGGCGCCCGGCGCTCGCTCCGGGTGCTCGACGCGCTGCGGAGCAATTTCGAACTTATGATCGACGAACGGGATATCTTGGAATCCCTGAAGACATACGCTTCCGGAAGTTGGAGCCGAATCTCCGTTCAGCTGGCGGCGGGGGAGTTTTCCGTGCAGGGGCGCTACCGGCCCGGGACAACGGGCTTCTCCCTTCTTGCGGGAATAACGACGAGGTTCGAACTCCGCGGCGGGAAACACGTCATGCTGAAAAGTCCGGAGATACGCATCAACGGCGAGGACAAAACGGTTCTTTTTCAAAGAGACATCGACCGGCTTCAACCCATCATCGACTTCGACGGCTTTCTTCTCCCGCTGACGATCTCGCGCCTCTCCGTCGGAGAGGGGAAGCTCCTTGCGTCGACCGCAACGCCCCCGCGGCCTGTGGGAGGAATACGCTACCGCTACGTCCGCAACCGGGAACACCCCTTTTCCACATACTTCCAGGAGTCGTTCACCATTCCCGCCGATCGGTTCAGGAACGGAGATATCGTGTTCGTCGGAGGAAAAACGTGGCGGAGCAAGATCGTCAATCTTCTGGAGGACGGAACGGACGTCTTTTCACATACCGGTATCGTCAGAACGATCGACGGCGTCCCGTTCATCGTCCACGCATCTCCCGACGCCGAACAGGTGCAAATGGAAAGCACGGCGGCGTTTCTCTCCCCTGAAAAGGTGGACAGGGCAAGCGTGTATCGCGTGAAGGGAAATCCCGGCGCCGCCGAAAAGGCGAGCAGGAAAGCCCTGGAGTACTACGAAGCGCGCGTGCCGTTCGACACCGCGTTCGACGACGGAGACCGCGGCAGGCTCTACTGCACCGAGCTTATTTGGAGAGCGTACGCATACGCGGGCGTCGACCTGGCGGACGGACTGTGGTACAGCCTGTACAACCCGGTGCTCACCGGCAGACTGCTGCTCCCGAACAGTCTGAGTCGCAGCCCTCTGCTCGAAGAAACGGCGATACTGCGGTAAAAAGAGCGTACGCCGGCGGATCAAGACTCCGGGCGAACCGCCTTGAAAGCGGGAAGAACGCGGTCCCCTCCCTACTTTTTTACGGCGCCGATGTTTCCGCGTGTTTCTTCCAGAACTCCAGCGGATTGACCGCGCCTCCGCCCGTGCGTATCTCGAAATGAAGGTGCGGCCCCGTCGCCCTTCCCGTCTCGCCGACCGCGGCGATCACCTGTCCTTGATGCACCTTCCGCCCTCGCTTGACGTGAAGGCGGGAGCAGTGAGCGTATAAGGAGGAGCTTTTCGCGTCGTGCTGGATGATGATCGCGTTCCCGTACCCTCCCCGCGGACCGGAGAAAATCACCGTTCCCGCTTTGGCCGCTCGAATAGGGGCTCCGTGAGGAACATGGATATCCACTCCCATGTGATAGTCCGCCTCCTTGGTGATCGGGTGCGTTCTCTGTCCGAAGCGGCTTGTCACCGTTCCGGGCACGAACAGAGGCCATAAAAACCCCAGCTTCGCGATCCCCTGAGAAACGGAGACCTCGGAAGCGTTCGTGAGTTTTTCCTGCGGCTGGGAAGAGGCGGCGAAACAAGGAACGCACACGCAGAAAAACGCCATTGCGATGAAAATCAGCATACGGAATACACCATTTCTCCACCGGTACATCATAAGTATCCTCTCGATTCTCTTGAGACGCTCCGACGCCCTCATAAAGAGACGCGACGGCTTCTTCTCTTTATTGTACAGTCTTTTCGACGAAACCTCACCGTCGCGCTCCTTAAATTCGAAGAAACGGATGATCCGGAGCGCCCTCTGCAGCGAGACTTGCGCTCTTTTCAACCAGGACGTTTCCTCTTCCTTCCGCGTTGTAGAGCGCCGGAATTCGCTGTAGAATACTGTCGTTAAAGGAGGGATACCAATGTCTCGGGTTGCGCTCGAATTTTCCACTAAAAAGGAACTGTACCGACGTTTTCGAAAAACTCTCTGAACGGAATGCCATGCGGGTACTTGGCTACCTCGACGTCCTCGAAGAGGAGTGCCCCAACGAGGAAACCTTAGCCGCGCTTGAAGAAGGCGAACGAATTCTCAAAGACACTGAAGCGTTGCGTTTTTCGACCGTCGAAGACCTTATCTCCGAACTTCGTTCATGACGCTACGATACGAACTCCAAAGGAAGAATCGCTTACTCTGACACTGGAGCGCACCGGAACTCACTAAGACCTCTTCAAGAAGTAGCATCCTCCTCCGTCGTGATAGAGCAACGGCAAAATTCCGGCTCGATCCGGTCAGGATTTCGACTTCGAGGCGATTCACCGACTCCGATCTTCGGGCTCTACAAGAGCTTGTGGAAGAGAACGAAGTCGAAATAATGGAGGCATGGAATGACTGCTTTCTTGATTGAACGCGATGTGTTTGCGGTAGACGTTTATTTCTCCGAAGACGCCATGAGCGTTTCCCTCTATGACGGCAGAATACTCTCTGTTCCGCTCGCTTGGTATCCCCGGCTTCTCTGCGGAACACGGAAAGAACGCGAATGCTTCGAGCTGATCAGCGACGGCGAGGGAATCCACTGGCCCGAACTTGATGAGGACATAAGCGTCGAAGGACTTCTTGCGGGCCTCCGCTCCTCGGAATCTTCGCGTTCGCTGTCCCGCTGGAAAGAAAGACGTGCGGCGGCGAGAATTTGAACCGTCGGGGAAAATACGTCGGGATTCGCGCGCCGATACGATGGCTCTACTGCAGGGCCGCCCCCAGACTATACTCTGCAAGGGCTTCTGAACAAGCTCGATGTGATCGAATGCTTTGAACATCCGGGACAAATGCTGCTTGTCGGATATATCCTCCGGAAGCTTTCGGAGCAGGAGGATGCCGAAAAATTGTCCGCCGCGTTCGAAAGTCTGTTGAAGGAAGTGCTCGAAATTCCGGAGAAAGAAAGGGAGGGAGAAGAGTGAAGGTCCGCAGATACGAAGAGGTGAAGGCACGGGCTGTGGAAAACCGCCCCTTTTTACGCGCGCTTCTGGCGCGGGATCGCCTGGAGCAGGCTCCTCCGCCGGATCACACTCCGAGAACGAAGGAGAAGCGCCTCGGGCTGATCATGTTCCATGCCGAGAGGATGCGCAGGCTGAAAGCGACACGCGATCCGGAGACCGGAAAGAGGATATGGATCTATCCGCTCGGCAAGCCGGAGTGATTGGTCATTATTCCCGGAGTTTCGAAGACAAGGAGGAACAAGCCCGACAGACTTCTCGCGGTGGTATAATCTCCACGAAGGGAGATGAAGAAAATGAGCGCACAGATCGCCGAAATTCGTGAAGTTTTGTACGAGAGAGTTCGTCGTCTTGCAGACGGCAATGTCGGCCTGGTGCTCGAGTTCATCGACGATATTGAAAACGACGAGCCGAACTCGGAAACCGTCGCTGCAATGCAGGACGTTCTGGAGGGAAAAAACCTCAGCAAGGCGTATGACAACGTCGACGATATGATGAAAGACCTGATCGGCGTTTGAAGATGCTGAAGGTCAGGTTTTCTTCTCAAATCCAAAAAGACTTGAAGCGGCTTGAAAAACGAAAAAAAGATTTGGAACAGCTTGAGTCGGTTATTCGATCCCTGGTCTCTGAAGAGCCTCTTCCCCCAAATCGCCGAGACCATGCGTTGTCCGGCAATTGGAGCGGGTTCCGCGAATGCCACATTTCACCTGATTGGCTGCTTGTCTACAGAATAGACGAAGAAAAGTCCGAACTGCTTCTCACTCGCACCGGAACCCATTCCGACCTCTTTAGAAAGTAGCATCAGTATCCATCCTTCAAATCGCATGCGCTAAGCCTTGAACCCATTTTTCAAATACTAAGTCTTTTTCATCCCCTCTCCCCCCCTTGTCAAATGCCGGATTTCTGGTATCATGTACCCCGCACACGAGAAAATGCGCGTGCCCGAAGTTGGGGAATCGTCCAATGGCAGGACGCCTGACTCTGGATCAGGTAATCTTGGTTCGAATCCAGGTTCCCCAGCCAAGCAAGATAGTGGCCCCATCGACTAGTGGCCTAGGTCGTAACCCTCTCAAGGTTAAAACACGGGTTCGAATCCCGTTGGGGCTACCAAAATAAACCGTACGAATGTGCGGCGATATACATTGAAAGACCGCTTGATCGAGCGGTCTTTTTTTATTCTTCTTCGCTGAAAACGCCGATTCGGCATTGAGCTTCTCGCGCACTGATGTTAGGATAGTGCAATCAACCGAACATATTTTTTACATAATCGAGGTGCTTTCCAACATGGTATTTTGTTACATGAACGGGGTGTTTCTGGATGGGGACCAGGCGGCACTTCCCGTTTCCGACCTCGCGCTGCAGCGAGGCGTGGCGGTTTTCGACAGCGTGCGAAGCTACGGCGGTCGTCCTTTTGCTCTTTCCGCCCATCTGGAAAGATTCTCGAACTCGGCGCGGCTTTCTCGCATCGCGATGCCGCTCTCTTCGGACGAGATAGGGGATATCGTCCGGGAGGGGTTATCGCGTTTCGAGGGGGACGCGCTCGCGAAGATCTTCCTGACCGGCGGGGACGTCGAGGAGTACGGTTCGTTTCCTTCGCCGCGTTTTCTGGCGCTCTTCTCGCCCGTCGCTCCCGTGCCCGAGGAGTTCTTCACGAAAGGGGTCGCGCTCTCCCTTCTTCCGGAAGCGCGGCAGCTGTTCAGGGTGAAGTCCATCAATTACATGAACGCGTATAAAAACCACCTTCCGGGGACGTTCGAGGCGCTCCACTGCGCGGACGGAGAGATCACGGAATCCGCCACGAGCAGCTTCTTCGGCGTGGCGATGGACAACCTGATCACGGCGCCGGACCATCGGGTGCTTCGAGGCATCACGCGGGAGGTCGTCATCGGCCTCGCCAGGGAGGAAGGGCTCAACGTGGAGTACCGCTGCATGACGCTCGACGAGCTGCCCGATCTGACGGAGGCGTTCATCACCGGAAGCGTGAAAGAGGTGACGCCCGTGACGAAAGTGGGCGACACCGTCATCGGAAACGGAAGCCCCGGGCCGGTCACACGGCGCGTCTACGATCTCTTCAAAGAGCATCTTCCTCGCCATCTTGGATAAAGCTGCTGGTGTATAATGATTTTTAGAGTACATCCTGTCAGGAAGGGAGGCTGCGGCCTATGGGAAACGGAGTGTATCTTTTCGTCGCGATGGCGGCGGGAATCGTTGTGTATGCCGTCTATATCTACAATACCCTTGTGCGCAGAAAGGCGAGCGTCGAGAACGGATGGAGCCAGATCGACGTCCAGTTGAAACGGCGGTACGACCTGATCCCGAACCTTGTGGAGACGGTGAAGGGGTACGCGACGCATGAGAGGGAAGTATTCGAACGCATCGCCGCTTTACGGAGCGCCGCGCTTTCGGCGACCTCTCCCGAACAGGCCGCTCCGCTGCAGAATCAGCTGACGGGCGCGCTGAAATCTCTTTTCGCCGTCTCGGAGAACTACCCCGAGCTGAAGGCGAACCGGAACTTTCTCGCGCTTCAGGAGGAGCTGGCCTCGACGGAGAACAAGATCGCGTTCGCCCGCCAGTACTACAACGACGCCGTCAAGGCCTTCAACATCGCTATCGACGTCTTCCCGAACAATCTGATCTCGCGGCGGTTGGGGTACGAACCGCGCTCCATGTGGACGGCCGAGGACGCTTCCGAGTTGCAGTCCGTTCAGGTTTCGTGGAGGTGAAAACATGGTCAGCTTCGAGGGGCTTATCGAGCATAACAAGCGTCTGAGCTATCTTCTCTTCTTTTTGCTTCTGCTGCTGCTCGGCGGGCTGGGCGCATCCGTCGGCGTCTGGTGGGGCGGCGAGTGGTACACGGGTCTTATCGTCGCCTCGGCGGTCGCGGTGATCTATTTTCTGATCTCGTGGTATGCGGGCGCGTCCATGATCCTCTCGATGAGCGGCGCGAGGGAGATTCGTCACGAGGACGCTCCGCAGCTCTGGAACGTCGTGGAGGAACTCTCCATCGCAGCCGGTCTCCCGATGCCGAAGGTGTACATGATCGAGGACGGCGCGATGAACGCCTTCGCAACGGGGCGCGATCCGCAGCACGCGAGCGTGGCGATCACGCGCGGACTGATGGAAAAGCTGAATCGCGAGGAGCTTCAGGCAGTCATGGCGCACGAGATGTCGCACGTGCGGAATTACGACATCCGCTTCGCGATGCTGATGGCGGTGATGGTGGGCTCGATCGTGCTCATCTGCGATGTGGTCATGCGCAGCGTCTTCTTCGGACGACGCCGCAGCAGCCGTTCAAGCGACGGGGGGAAGGGACAGGCGGTGATGGCGGTCGTGGCGGTCGTGCTCGCGATTCTGGCGCCGCTCCTGGCCTCGATCATCCAGCTCGCGGTCAGCCGTCAGCGGGAGTACCTCGCGGACGCCTCGGCGGTCGAGCTGACACGGAACCCTGCGGGGTTGGTGTCCGCCCTGAGAAAGTTGACGAGCGACCCGAACGAACTCGAAGGCACCAGCCGGGGGACGCAGCATCTGTACATCGTCAACCCCCTCCGGAAGAATAAAAAAGGAAGAGACAGTCTCTTCAGCACGCACCCGTCTCTGGAATCCAGAATCGAACGCATCGAAGGACTGTCGGTCGCACGGGCATGACGTTGGTTCGCAAGCGCTTTCTTGTCATGGGAACGGTGCAGGGCGTCGGGTTCCGCCACTCCGCGGCGAGGATGGCGCTCAAATTCGGCGTGACCGGATGGGTCCGGAATCTGCCCGACGGCGCGGTCGAAGTGCACGCGCAGGGCGAGCGGGAGGCGATGGAAAAGATGGAGCAGTGGCTCCGCAAGGGTCCGTCCACAGCGACGGTCAAACGGCTGACCGTTCTGGAGACTCCGCCGAAGGAAGGCGAAACGACGTTCGCTATTCGTCATCACTAACACTCGCGCCGCGAGGTTCGGAGGTTTGTTTTCTTTCTCATGACAGCGTTTCTTCTGCTTTTTTCAGTCGGCGCCGCCGGCTATCTGGTCTTTAAAAGACTCTCTCTGCCCGTTCCGGCGATCCTCGGTTCGCTCTTCTTCGCGAGCACCCTCAACCTGGCGGGTTTTTTCCCCGAGGCGCATCTGCAGTGGATCTCCCGCTACAGCAATCTTGTGATCGGCTGCTATGTCGGCTTGCGGGTGAACAGAAAATCTCTCGCATTTCTCCGCGAGCTTCCCGTTCCGGCCCTCGTCGTCTCTCTGAGCATGCTCATTCTCTCTCTGCTGGGAGGCGGCGTGCTGTACATGATGAGCGACCTCTCTCCGCAGACGGCGTTCCTCGGCTCGACGGCGGGAGGGATTGCGGAGATGGCGCTCCTTTCCATGTCGCTTGGCGCGGATGTCGCAAGCGTGACGCTGCTCCAGGTATTCCGCCTGCTCTCGGCGATCCTGATCACTCCGGTAGTCTGCCGCGTATGGACGAAGCGCTTCGGCCGCAGGGAGCGGATCCGTTTTCCGCCGCCGGCGCCGTTGCGGGTGGAGCCGCCCGTTGCCGAAGACGGCGAGCCTGCTCCGCTCGGCCCGGTTGCGGCCCCCTCGGCGAAGGGGTATGTGGTGCTGCTCGCCGCGGCGCTTGCCGGAGGCATTACGGGGCACGTTCTTCGACTGCCTGTCGGCATCCTCACAGGCTCGATGTTCGCGGTTGCGGCGGTGAATCTTCTTCGCGGAGAGCTTCCGCCGATGCCGGACATTTTGCGGACGGCGGCCCAGATCGGCATCGGCATCATCATCGCCTCCAACATCACCGTCCCTACTCTGCGCCAGTTCGGCACGCTCTGGCTGCCTGTCGTCGCGCTCACCGCGATCATGCTTCTCTGCAGCATCCTCCTCGGAGTGCTGCTCCACAGGATGACGGGGTGGGACTACCCCACCTGCCTCCTCTCCTCCTCGCTTGGAGGACTCTCGCAGATGTCCATCATCTCGGAGGAGATGGGCGCCGATCCTCTGAAGGTGAGCATCCTCCAGACCGTCAGGCTGGTGAGCATTCTGATGGTGCTCCCCTTCCTCTTCGCCGTCATCTTCTGAGGGCGAACTCAATCAGTGGCGGGGCGTCCGAAAGAACGAGACCAATCTCCTTCGATCAGGGGTCGTGCATCCCGGAAAGACCTCGTCAACAGACTCGAACGTACGGTATAGAAAAGCTGAACACGCTCCCCTTCCCCTCTTCGGAAACAACCCGAATGCGCCCTCCAAGCGCCTCCACATTGGCCTTCGCGATGGTGAGCCCCAGTCCGGACCCTTCGTACGGCCGGGTGCTGCTCTGATCGGCCTGCATAAAACGCTCGAAGACGGCCCCCAGACGATGCTCCGGAATTCCGATCCCCGTATCCTTCACATAGAAGATCAGATTCTGCCCTTCGAGCCGGTTGCCGAACTCCACGCCCCCCTTGCTGGTGAACTTTATCGCGTTTCCCAGAAGACTGTTCAAAATGCTGTCCAGCTTCTTCTTGTCGGTGCGGAGCAGCGCTTTCTCTCCGCGAACGTGTTCCGCCAGCGTGAGAGCAAGCCCCTTCTCTTCGGCCCGGGCCTTGAAAAATCCGTAATGAATGCGCATGACCTGCTCGACGTCGACGCTCTCCATGTGCACATCCGTCGGCCCCGCCTCGATCCTGGACAATTCGATGATGTCGTTGATCGTGTTCAGCAGCCTTCGCCCGCTCTGGTTGACGATACGGACGTATTCGCTCCGTTCGTCGTCTTCAAGCGCAGGCATCTCGAGCAAGCGGAGAAAGCCGAGTATACCGTTCATCGGCGTCCGTATCTCGTGCGAAATATTCTGGAGGAACGCCGTTTTCAGCCGGTCGCTCTCGCGGAGCGCTTCTTCCGCCTGTTTTCGCCAGGTAATATCTCGGGCGAAGCCGAGCGCCCCGTGTTTTCCCTGGTAGAAAATGGGCTCCCCGCTGGTTTCCACCCACACTTCGCTCATGTCCATCCGGAGGAAACGCAACTCGACGCGTTCGCGCAGCGAACGGCGTTCTTCGTTTAAATGCCTCATTCTCTCCTCGACCACCTGATGATACTGAGGGTGGATGCGGTCTAAAACAAGCGTCCCTTTCAGTTCGTCCGCCGAAGCGGCGCCGAAGAGCCGGTATGCGGCAGGGTTCAAATAGGCGAATCTTCTGTCGCTCTGTATGAAAATGGCGTCCGGAGCGCCTTCCACGATGCTCCGGAAGCGCTCTTCGCTTTCGCGCAGGGCCTCTTCCGTCCTTCTGCGTTCCGTAATATCGCGGACCAGGCCGAGAAAGAGCTTCTCTCCGTTCCACTCCGAACAGCCGAAATGGATTTCCACAGGGAAGGCCGAGCCGTCTTTGCGTTTTTGATGCCCGTACAGAGTAAAGGGAACTCCCGGTTCGATTTTGGACCACTCCGCCTGAGCGCCCTGCAAATCGAAGTCGAGTTCTATATCGGTCACGGACATTCGAAGAAGCTCTTCCTTCGAGTATCCGAGACTCTCGCACGCACGCCGGTTCACCTCGAGAAAACGCCCTTGAAAATCGTGCACAAGCAGAGCGTCGCTCGTCGCCTGATCGACAATGGCGCGGTACCGCATCTCCTGTTCACAGAGCGTCTCCTCCGCAAGTTTCTCCCGGTACACTCTCTCCTCAAGCTCCGCAATCCTCTTCTGCAATTCCGCAACAGTCGGTTGTTTTTCCATCCTCTTCTTCCAGCTCGCTTTCGAGTTCCATTCCACAGGAGCTTTCTCATTCCCTCGACGAGGCGCCGTCGCAGAGAGACTGTTTTTTGCGCAATGCAGTCGCTTCTCCTTGTTTCCCCGCATGCCGCAACGATCCGAAAATGCCGTGATGCGGCTTACGATCGTTTCATCGCCTCTCTCTTTTTCTCCGGAGGCATCTTCTCTATCGCATAGCGCAGCGCGGTCCTCGGCATGACGTCCTTTCTGCTCAGAACGTAACGGTAGACCTCGTCCTCGTGCTTTTCGCAGCTTGCCTTGAGCAGCCATCCGTACCCCTTCCGCACGAGGTCGTCGGCGTCGGGCAGAAGCCTCTCGGCGATGTCGAAGACGTCGTCGAGGAAGAGACCGTTCCGTGCGGGAACGATCAGCGAAACGGCCGACGCTCTGCGGACCCAACGGTTTCCGGACGCGGTCCACGCCTTCAAACGCTCCATGTATCCGGGGTACATTTCGATGAATGCGCCGATGGTGTGGTTACAGAGAGTATCGCAGGAGGCCCAGTTGCCGACGTACTCGAAAACCCAACGCTCGAAGACGGCGAAGTCTTCTTCGGCGTACTCCTTGCGGAGAGCGTACGACCAGTTGCAGGCGACGAACGACTCTTCCATCATACCGGATTTCCAAAGTTCCTCGCAAAGAGCGAATGTATCCGCTTTCGTCAGTCCTTTGAGCTTTTTAAAATACTCTTTGGCGATCTTCGTAACGACGGCGGTCTTTATGCCGTAGAGGTTCACGCTCTCCTTGAAGAAACGCCGGCCGCTCCGGCGGATCTCTTCGTCGCCGAGCGCCGCGAATTCTTTTCGGAGTTCCTCGATCACGGGATCCATGGAGATCACTCTCTTTCCGTATTTTTCGACGTACATTCTCAGGAAAACTTTATCACGAGCATCCTGAAGCTTCAAGAAAAAAACCGCGACGAGCTTCTCGGTGCGCTCTTTCGAACTCCCACGTTCTCTGGTATTCTTGACGGCGAAAGCGTCGGAAAAACATTCTGCATGAAGGAGCTGACACCCATGAAGTATCTTCCGTTCGGCAAGACCGGCGTCACCGTCTCCGAACTCGGTTTCGGAGCCATTCCCGTCATCCGCCTCACGTTCGACGAGGCCGAGCGGGTGCTCAGGACAGCATTCGACAGGGGGATCACGCTTTTCGACACGGCGAACCTGTATCACGACAGCGAAGAGAAGATCGGACGGGCGCTCTCCCCGGTCCGCGACAAGACTTTCCTGGCCACCAAGAGCATGAAGCGCGACGGGAAGAGCGTCGCGGAGCATATCGACCTGAGCCTGAAGCGCATGAAGACGGACTATGTCGATCTTTTCCAGTTCCATCAGGTAGCCCAGGAGAAGGACCGCGAGGCGATCTACGCGCCCGGCGGCGCGATGGAGGCTGCGCTCGCGGCGCAGCAGGCCGGTAAGGTCCGCTTCATCGGCGTGACGTCGCACAGCATTCCGATGGCGATGAAGCTGATCCGGACCGGGGACTTCATCTCCATCCAATTCCCCTTCAACTTCATCGAGACCGAGGCTGCCGACGAACTGCACCCTCTCGCGCGCGAACTCGGCGTGGCCATCATCGGCATGAAGCCCTTCGCGGGCGGCGCGATCACGGACGCCGCGCTGGCATTCAAATTCCTGCGCTCCCACGCGGACCTCTTCCCGATTCCGGGGTACGACTCGGTGGAGTCGGTGGAGCAGGTCGTCTCGTTCTACGACGAGCAGAACAGCGCCTCAGAAAAGGACTTCGAGGAGATGGCGCGGGTAAAGGCGGAGCTCGGCGGAGAGTTCTGCCGCCGGTGCGAGTACTGCCAGCCCTGTCCCTTCGGCGTCGCCATCACCGGCAGCATGATCTATCCCCTGCTGGCGAGCAGGATGTCGCCGAAGGTGGCCTCCAACTTCGCGGCGGCGAACCTGGACACCGTCCCCAACTGCACGGAGTGCGGCGTCTGCGTCGGCCGCTGCCCCTACACGCTGCCGATTCCGGCGATGCTGAAGAAACACTACGAACTCTACCTCGAACACCGGAACTCGAAGGAGTAGGCGCGCCATGACCGAAAGACCGCCCGTTTCGCCGTGGTTCGTCCTTTCGCTGGGGGTCTTCGCGATTTCGACCGGCGCCATCTTCGCACGGATGGCCGAAGCGCCCCCGCTCGTCATCGCCGCCTACAGGGTCGGCCTGGCGACGCTCTTTCTGCTTCCCTTCACGGCGCGGCGGGCGCTGCGCGAGATCTCCGCCCTCGACAGGAGCGACATTCTGCGCGGCGTCGCCTCGGGCGTCTTCCTCGCGCTGCACTTCGCCACGTGGATCTCCTCGCTCTTTTATACCTCCGTGGCCAGCAGCGTGGTTATCGTGAACGCGATCCCGCTGTGGACGGGGCTGCTCTCCCCCTTCCTGACGGGAGATCCGTTCTCCCCGTCGCTGAAGAAGGGGCTGCTGCTGGCGCTTCCCGGAGCCGTCGTCATCAGCTGGGGCGACTTCGCTCTGGGGTGGTCCGCGCTGTGGGGGAACTTCCTCGCGCTCCAGGGGAGCTTCTTCGCCGCCCTGTACATTCTCTTCGGCCGGAAGGTCAGGCCGCGCATCTCGCTGGGGAGCTACGTGACGCTGAATTACGGCACGGCGGCCGTCGTCCTCTGGATCGTCGTGCTCGCCTTCGGTCTCCCCGTCGCCGGCTACTCGACAGGAACGTGGAGCGCGTTCTTCCTCATGGCGCTCGTGCCGCAGCTGCTGGGCCACTCGAGCTACAACTGGGCGCTCCGCTGGCTGACGGGCGGAACCGTCGCGCTCTGCCTGCTGGGGGAGCCCGTGGGGAGCTCCCTGCTCGCCGCCCTCTTCCTCGGGGAACCGATCACGCTCGTCAAGGTCCTCGGAGGAGGGCTCATCCTTGCGGGAATCTACCTCGCGTCAAAGGAGTCCGGGGAATAAACGCGATTCGACGAAGAAAAAAGCGCGGAGAAGAACGTCGTGTCCCCTCCGCGCTGTATGATGTTACTTTTTCCCTCGTTTCGTCGCCTCCGGCAGAGGCGGTTTTTCGGGGAGCATAACGGGGATGGGCGCCGGGCGCTTCGCCTCCATGGGTTCCGGAAGCGCCATCGGGCGTTCCAGCTTGAAGAGCAGCATTCCCAGCGGCGGAAGCGAAACGGTCAGCGAATGCCACGAGGAGTTCGGGATCGGCTCCGCCTTCGCGCCGCCGAAGTTGCCGACGCCGCTTCCTCCGTACTCCGTCGCGTCGCTGTTGAGCAGCTCCCTCCACCATCCGCCCTCCGGGACGGAGATTCGGTACCCGAAGCGCGGCACAGGGGTGAAGTTGAAGACCGCGAAGACCATCTCCCCCCCGGCGCCCTTCCGGACGAAGGAGACGACGCTCTGCTCCCAGTCGGAGAAGTCGCACCACTGGAACCCCTCCGGCGAGAAGTCGCGCGAATGGAGGGCCGCTTCGCTCCGGTAGACCCGGTTCAAATCAGTCACCCAGTCCAACATCCCCTTGTGGCGGTGCGAGCGCAGCAGATCCCAGAAGAGGCTGTCGTCGTGGTTCCACTCCCTCCCCTGGCCGAATTCGCTCCCCATGAAGAGGAGCTTCTTCCCCGGATGCGCGTACATATACCCCAGCAACAGCCGCAGATTGGCGTACCGCTGCCATTCGTCGCCCGGCATCTTGCCGAGCATGGACCCTTTGCCGTGGACCACTTCGTCGTGAGAGAAGGGGAGGAGAAAGTTCTCCGTGAAGGCGTACATAATGCTGAAGGTGATCTTGTTGTGGTTGTACTTACGATAGACGGGGTCTTTTTGCATGTACTCGAGGATGTCGTGCATCCACCCCATGTTCCACTTCATGCCGAAGCCGAGGCCTCCCAAGAAAGTCGGGCGCGTCACCATCGGCCAGGCCGTGGACTCCTCGGCGACGGTCTGGACGTCGGGGAACTCCTGGTAGACGGCCTCGTTCATTTTTTTCAGAAAGCCGACGGCTTCAAGATTCTCCCTGCCGCCGAACTGGTTCGGGATCCACTCCCCTTCCTTACGGGAATAGTCGAGGTAGAGCATGGAGGCGACGGCGTCCACCCGGATTCCGTCGGCGTGGAAGCGGTCGAGCCAGCAGAAGGCGCTGCTGATCAGGAATTCGCGCACCTCGTTGCGGCCGAAGTTGAAGATCTGGCTTCCCCAGTCCGGCTGGTACCCCTTCCGTGGATCCTCGTGCTCGTAGAGGCAGGTGCCGTCGAAGCGGGCAAGCCCGTACGCGTCGGCGGGAAAGTGCGACGGCACCCAGTCGAGAACCACGCCGATCCCCATCTGATGCAGCACGTCCACCATATACATGAAGTCCTCCGGCGTTCCGTAGCGGCTGGTGGGCGCGAAGTACCCCAGCGTCTGATACCCCCAGGACCCGTAGAACGGGTGTTCCATGACGGGGAGCAGCTCGACGTGCGTGAAGCCCGCCGCGCGGACGTACTCGCCGAGCTCGTGCCCCAGCTCGCGATAGGAGAGCGAACGGAATCCCTCGGCCGGTTTTCTGCGCCACGACCCGACGTGCACCTCGTAGACCGACATCGGGGCGTCGAGGGCGTTGTGCGCGCGGCGGTTTTTCATCCACTCTTCGTCGTTCCATGAGTAGTCGTACGGCCAGACGATGGAGGCCGTCTTCGGCGCGATCTCCCAGAAGGCGGCGAAAGGGTCTCCCTTCTCGAAGACGCTCCCGTTGCGGGAGCGGAGGGAATACTTGTACAGCGCGCCCTTGCCCACTCCGGGGACGAATCCCTCCCATATCCCGGAGCTGTCCTTCCTGGGGGAGAGATAGTGGCGCGTCCTGTCCCAGTCGTTGAAGGCGCCGATCACGCTGACCTCCCTCGCGTTGGGCGCCCAGAGCGCGAAATACGTCCCCGGGAGTTTGCCGTCGTCGACGACGTGCGCCCCCAGTTTTTCGTACAGGCGGAAGTGATTGCCCTCCCGGAAGAGATAGGAGTCCATCTCGCCGAAAAGAGAAAAATCGTACCGGATGCTCTCAGTTGTCGCCATTTTCGTTCCTCCTTCCGCGGGATAGAGCGCGCCCCCTCGAACGAACGGGGGAAAGCCTCTATGGCCGGGGCCTTTTCTGAACCGGTGAAATGTCCGGAATACTCCCCTCGTATTGTACCCTATGACGCTCCATGTTATACATATGCTCTATGGAAGAAAAACGAAGAGATCAAAAGGAAGGAGCGCGCCGCATGGCACACGGTTCGCCGAAGATCACTCTGGAAGAAGGAGCTCCGCCGCTGCTCCGCTGGTACGACGCCTGCCGGCGGCCCTTCCCATGGCGGGAGACGAACGATCCGTACGCCGTCTGGATCTCGGAGGTGATGCTCCAGCAGACTCAGGCCGCACGAGGGGTGGAGTACCATCGCCGCTGGATGCGTGCCTTTCCTACGCTGCGCTCGCTCGCCGAGGCGGAAGACGAGGAGGTCCTCAAGGCATGGGAGGGACTCGGGTATTACTCCAGGGCGAGGAACCTGCTGCGCGCGGCACGGCTGCTGCAAGAGCGCGGATTCGATACCCTTCCCTCGTCCTTCGAGGAGCTGCGCGCCCTTCCGGGAGTCGGTCCCTACACCGCCGCGGCAGTGGCGAGCATCGCCTTCGGTCTTCGCGTCCCCGCCCTCGACGCCAACGGAAAGCGTGTCTTCTCCCGCCTGCTCGACCTTCAAGAGCCGGTCGACCGCAGAGAGGGAGAGAAAAATATCCTGCGCGCCTTTGAACGAATGCTTCCGGCGGATCGTCCGGGAGACTTCAACTCCGCGATCATGGAGCTCGGCGCGACGCTCTGCGCGCCGACGTCGCCCCTGTGCGGAGAGTGTCCGCTCGAGTTCCTCTGCCTCGCGCGGCTTCGGGGAAGCGCCCTCGAACGCCCGGTACTCTCCCGGCGGACGAAGTCGGAGCGCCTCGACGGACTCCTTGCAGTCTTCGTGTCCGGAGATCGCGTTTTTCTGCGAAGACGCCCCCCCGCGGGGTTGTGGGCGAACTTCGAGGAGTTTCCCTGGAGCGCGCCGCCGGCGGAGCAGGAATCGCCGTTGACGGAACTGGCGCGGAGAAGCGATGCGGACTGCGGCGGCGAAGTTCGCTGCTCCTTTACGAAGTGGCGTCTTCGCCTCGCAGTCCGGATTGTACGGCTGTATGCTCCCGGCGACCTTGAAAACATGAACGGCAGGTGGGCAAGCCCGTCGGAACTGGCGGCGGCGACTCTGCCCGCCGGGAGCGGAAAGGTCCGGGAGCGGCTTTTCGGCGAGGGGATTATCCCTCCGCCCCCACCCTCCCGAGCCTGGGCCAGATAAGATAGGCGAGCACGCCGCAGACGACGAGCGTCGGCGCCATGAAGGAGCCGTTGTAGACTGCGGAATACACCCAGACGTTCGTCCCTTCCGGGGCGAACGAGCCGAAGAAGACGACTCCGGAGAGCACGTGGCAGAAGAAGCGGAGCACGCCGCCGAGCGATATTCCCAACCAGAGGGGACGGTTCTTGAAGAAACCCGTCACGCCGAGAACGCCGAACGCGATCGGATAGTCAAGAAGGGCCTGCGCGGGGTGCACGATGTACCCGCCGGTGATGAGCTGCATGACCCCCGAGACGGCTCCCGCCGCCAACCCTGCTTTTCCGCCCCGCCTGAGGG
>Ga0334887_1002821_pt1 | contig 18568 bp, 15 predicted proteins | sample GraSluR1_MG_10_FD_207217 | JGI IMG/M metagenome (GOLD analysis project Ga0334887, IMG submission 207217) | Sludge microbial communities from methane-producing bioreactor in Wageningen University, Netherlands - Granular Sludge_18_07-R1 | ecosystem: Engineered > Bioreactor > Anaerobic >...
CCTCATATTCGTTATAATTATTTAGCAATACCTGAATATTAATCTTTTTGAAATTGGACAATAAATCTAAAATAGGTACTAAAATATTTCCAAATTCATTTAAGCTAGGCGGATTAATTATTGCAAATTCAGATGATACTATCGCAAGTTGTTTCTTTAACTCTTTTATCTTTGATTGAATATCATCAATTATTTCTTTTATTCTTTGTTGATCTGCTGGCAATATTATGTCGGGACGAGATGCTTTCCAGGGATTAGAATCTATTGGAGCTACTAGTTCGAATAAATCCATAAATTCATTTAAAGCCATAATTGCAGACTGATAATCCTCTATAGTAATTTCTTCAGGTTCATCAATCTTCACAGATTTGAATTCCTTCTCATTTTTTTCAAAAGAACAAACAGCTTCTTCATACAGTGAAAACAATTTATATGGAGTCCATTTTATCTTTCCGACTTGAGCTTTGAGTGCACTGGCATAATTATTTAGCTTTAGCTTCATATCATCTAATTCTTGATATTTTGTGTCTTCGGCAAGTTTAGATGCTACAGGTCTTTTGAATGTACGCTCCAACTCTGCTAATACATTTTTCTTATTTGTTTTACGACTATGTAATTCAAGACAAAAATCACCTAAACCAACTAGATCAAGTCTATTCTTAACAACTTCCAATGCCGCCATTTTTTCACTTACAAAAAGAACACTTTTTCCCTCTGCCAGAAGATCAGCGATTAAATTTGTAATAGTTTGAGATTTACCTGTCCCCGGAGGGCCTTCTACAACTATATTCATTTTTTGCTTAACATTTTCGATAACGACAATCTGTGAGGGATCTGCATCCATAATATTATACGTGCTCTTTGCAGAGAGTTTTATATCAATCTCTTCTTCTAAAAAGTTATCTCCTCCTTCCTGAACATAGTTCGGGTCTAATAACATTTTTATTAAAGGACTATCAAGCGGAGGATTATCGATCCATGATATCGGGTCCAAATCTTTATACATTACAAATTTAGTGAAACTAAAGAAATCAAGATAAATATCCTGGGTGATACCCCAATCCTTTTGATTTTTACAAGCTTCTATAATTTCATCAAAGTAAAGATCTAAATACTGTTTATCATCAGGCATTTCAAAACTTGGTATAGAGACATTTTGCTCAGAAAGTTTTGCCTGTAGAGAAATATTAGAATATATCTCATCACCTGTCCAAGTTAATTTAAACGCCGAACGCACATTAGTTCTTTCCAACTCCACCGGAATCAATATAAGCGGAGATCGCCTTAGTTTTATAGAATCGCTGCTTTCCTTCCATTCTAAAAATCCAAGTGCCAGAAATAGCACAGTATACCCCTGTTCTTCCATTACTGTTTTTGCCTGGTTGTATATTAAGAAAAGGGTTTTCTGCAATGCCTCATTCCCAAGATTTGTTTGCAGATATTTATCAAGATGTTTTGATGAAACTTTTTCATTATTAGATTCATTACTCCAGATAGAGGGCTGGTCCACTTCATTTTGAGAAACATCTTCAAATAAAAGTTCTGATGCATCAACTTTATCTGTTTCAGGATTATATTTGAACTCCATCTGTTTATGCTGGATAACAAGAATGTTATATATCTCTCGTGTAATTTCATCTACAACCCTTATAGATTTATTTTTTGATGCTCTATGATTTAACAATTTATTTCTCATTGTTAAATCAAGAAGCTTTTGGCGAGCTTCGGTAAGGTTTTTCTCAGCAACTGTAGTTTGAATCATTTCTTTCCTCTTTACGCATTAAATCATTTTAAATATAACGTAATATTAAGTCTCAGTTCAATGATACACATCATAACATAACTTCAAGCTCTTTTAGGCTTTTGCTCTAATTTTATATAGCCACTTTCTGTCGGTCAGAAAATGTCTATATCAATCCCCGCTAATCTTCTTCTCCAGCCAGGGCCATATATAAGTTGCGTGAAATTCTGCAAATAATGCAAGAGCTATATAAGGCTGAGGGGAAAGAATCACCAGTAAAACTGCAAGATAAAATTCAGGCCCGGGATTAAATATATCTTTTTCATACCAAGGCAATACATCTTTAAATAAGAAGCTGTGTAAATATACTACTGCAACCGGAAAGGTAAAGGGAGCAGATGAAATATAGAACATAGCAAAGTGTAGAGTTTTAAACATCTCTTTTGCTGACAGGTATTGAATCAGGCCCGAGATTGAATATTTAAACATGGGATAACTGACTATAAGTATCCCCGGAATCCAGTACGGTTTCACATAAGTCCGCGATTCCATGTACCAGGCCCCGAACCTGTGAAGGTCAAGTGCCAATATTATAAAGAGTATAATGCCGGAAATCAATGCTCTCTTCCTGTATTTATTCCGGTCAAGTTTCTGTAGCTTAATGAAGAGTTTAGTTAACAATACCGGGAACTCCTGAGTATTATGGAAAAGAGAGGGATTATCCGGAAAGTTCAATTATTCATAAATAATAAACAACACACAGAATGCTATTTACATTTAGAAGCATCGACAAGTGCTTTAATATTTATTGGAGGTAAAATCATAAGGGGAATACCGGCTTTCATCATTCTGTTATGGATCTCCTCCCTAATATATGGGAATATAATTGCCGGTGCATTACAGTCCGCAAATTCATTAAGATCAAGATTTGGAGAATCATTAACAGTAAAAATACCAACATAAGTGACCTTGGCATATACAGAGGATTCAGGCTTATTAACCGTAAGTATAACCTCTGAAGACAACGCCGATGAATCATGGGCGATTGAATTATTTATTTCAATTTGCATTTCCATATTAACATGCTGAGGTATTTCAGGTTCTCTCTTAAAGATTGATTCTACAAGAATTACTGAATTGCATATTATTCCGGGCTGTTTAGCTATATCCATCTTTTAAACTGCTCCCAGCCATCTGGACTCTGTTTCATTTGTTCGTATAACACATTTAATATCTTCATTGTCAACATTGACATTCGAATAATCTTTAAAATATACGACTTTACCACTATTTTATCGAGGTATATCCCCGGTTGTCTGTATATATTTTTTACCAAGAACATGAAGTACTCTTGAAACATTCTTTATTGACATATTCTCATTCCCGGAGAGTAACCTTGAAACATAGCCTCTGCTTACTCCGAGAAGCTCCGCAAGTTCAGTCTGATTAATTCTACTTTCCTCCATAGCTTCACTGATAAGATTCGCTGCATTCAGGAGTGCTTCGGTTTGTGCATATTCTTCGTTATATAAATCTTTTAATTCTACCGGTATTGAATCGTTAAAAATATTGTATCCACTCATGTTACTACCCCCTGTAATTCTCAAACTCCTTTTTGATCTGTTTCATTCTTTCTATTTCTTTAGCCGGAGTTTTCTGAGACTTCTTCTCAAAATAATGAGTTAATACTATAACCTTTCTATTCTGTTCATCATAATAAAAAGGGACTCGTAATCCTGTATCAACATTCTTGAATTCCCAGAATCCATCATCAAGAGAATTCAGCTGAGTCTTATTATTCCACCTTCCTTTATTACTAAATTTATCAAAATAAAACTGAAGAGTCTTATAATCTTTTACATCTTTATTACTTTTAGAACCTTTCTGAAGTCTTTTTATAACCTCTTCATTCAAAGTAGCAAAATACTCCCAAAACGGAGATTTCCCATTACCATTAATAGCTGCGATTATATCAAACTGCTCACCTGCAGCTATTAGATACCCGCCATGCTTTTTTATCGGTTCATTCATTATCAATGTTTACTTATAAGTAAAATATATCCTTTATTTGTAAAGAAGAAAACAAAAATAAGTGAAAAAGATAATTATAGTGCAGAAATATACAATAAATCGACTCTTATTAAAGAAACAATTCTCCTTTATAAACGGGCTTGAGTTGAAATTATGAGATTCAACCGCCTTCTGCCATGAATCATTAAGTTTAATCAGATACTTATTAAGATAAGCCCTCTGAACATTATCAATCAGCTTTTTAACAGCAGTATCATCACCAGCCCTATTTAATTGCGTATTCCGGTGCATCCTGCCATGTTGTAAGCCCCATATATTTCTTTTCACTATTCGCACGTTCTGTAATCAATTCAGCAGCTGTATGCCCATGTACCGCGAAATGCATTTTATTTTGAACGGTGGCATAAAAACGATATGTTGATTTTGCTGTTTTGTCATAATCAAAAGCTGTTGCATAAAGGTCAGTAATCTTTTGATAGAATTTTCTCTTACTTGAACGGATTTCTCTTATACGTTCAAGCTGTTCCTCATAATATTTGTCAGTCAGATAAGTTCCTTTTTTAAGACGCTCATCATCCATAACCCAGCCCTTAATGGTGTAATCTTTTGCAATCTGGTTAACCCATTTCCGGAATTGAACAGCCCGTTCCGAGTTCACTTTAAATCCTACGGCTATAATCATCTGCAGGTTATAATGAGCCACCTCTCTGCTCACACTCCTGTTGCCCTCATTTTGAACTGTTAAGTATTTCTTAATAGTTGCCTCTGCATCCAATTCATGGTCATCATAAATATTTTTGATGTGCTGATTAATTGCCGGAACAGAAACATCACAAAGTGTTGCCAGCATTTTTTGAGTTAACCATATATTTTCATCTTCATAGCGGACTTCAAAACTATTTTCACTGTCACCAGCAGAGGCAACATAGGTCAGATATTCGGCAGCAAAACTGCGTATGGTGATGACCGGCTTATCTTTTTTTACCATTTAATACTCTCTATTTGTAAACTCTTCAGACCCCATCCCCCCGGCCCACTGCATATAAAGAGGCAGGAACTTTTCTGCACATCCTGAGACTGGATTAACCCCTTTGTAAAAAAAGGTGACGCATGGTATGATCAAAAATTACTATATAATCGCAGTCACTGACGCAAGAATCATTCATTATCAGATTTTATACCTGAAAAAAGGTTAGGCAATCTGCACTTCTGTTTTTGTGTTTTTAGCTTCATTTATAAATGTAAAAGGTTTACCTTCAAGCATTCCCAGCTGATCACCGGCGTTCAGCAATTCTATACCGTAAACTTTTCCGTCAGGTGATATATCAATATTCAGTTCTTCGCTGATCTTAATAGTTTCAACCTCTTCAACACCGGTTCTTAACCTTATATAGGCGATATTAAATTTCGAATCATAACTTAATTCCATAATTCACCTCTCTTTTAAAGTTCCCTCCGGTGTCAGCTCCTGTTCCTCATATATATTCTGGATATGCTGACTTATGTTCTGTTGGGTTGTATTAAAGAGCTGTGCCATATTTTCGTTAGTCTACTTTATTTATCGGCTCACTTAAAACTATATTTTAGAGTATATATTATATTTGTATAGTCAAGCAGATAATTGAATCCCGAGACTACCAATTAAGTCTTTCACAGGATTGTTATATACGTTCATTAACTTGATAAATCCGTGGATTAAAATTACTCTATTTTTCATCATCATCTCTCAACACCGATTGGAATCTGCCGCAGTCATTTATCTTTTTTGTTGACGGAGTTTAATCCTGCTCTTATTATAGTATTTATTAAGAGAATAAAACCGGATAAACTCAGCCGGTGTATTAATGCATGGAGGACTGGATGTTAAGAGAAATAATTATTCCTAAAAAACGGGACTATAATCTATGCATTCCTGAAGAGTATTTGAACAAAAGGGTTGAAATTCTTGTATTACCTTTAGATGACAATTATGATGATAAACAAAAGATTAATAACGAAAGTATATTAAAAAGTACTTCAGGTATTTTAAAAAATAAAATTAATGATCCTGTCCAGTGGCAGAAAAGTATAAGATCAGAGTGGGACGATAGAATTTGAAATATCTGCTGGATACTAATATCCTCTTTATAAACTCAATGATTTACCATCATCTCCTGAATAATAAACCTGGTAAATGGCCTTATATCTTTCTCTCTGGCCACCAGATCAAGTGACTTCATGTAACCTGCTCTTTCAGTTACCCGGATTATGGTCCAGGGGTATCCGGCAGTAACGAGCATTAAATTCATAAGAAATCTTGCCAGTCTGCCATTACCATCCATATAAGGATGAATATATACAAAAAAGTAATGACCAAGTAAAGCCCTTACAGCTCCGCTCTCCTCTTTCTGAAGCAGATCAAAGAGTGTATCCATGGCATCAATAACAGATTCATAAGGGGGCGGGATGTGATGAGCATCTTTAATATAAACCTGATTTCTTCTATATCCGATAAGATCTGTTGATCTTAATATACCTGCCTGGGCCATGGAGTAAAAAAGCTGACGATACCAGTCCGGCAGACTCTCTTTAAATATCTTTCCGGGATTACCCCCCTTTAATGCTTCAGTTACACTGTCAAGAACTGCATCATAAGCAAGAGAATACCCCTTAGCCGCAAGAGTATCACGGAGATTACTGTCTGATATTTCTTTATCAGGATTCCATTCCCCGGATCTGACCCTTTTGATAAGATCATCTGTAACCCTGTACCCCTCAATAGAGAGGGAGTGATATGCGTCTTCAGTAATATTCTCCCGGATTCTCTTTATTACATTATCAGGATCAGAGTTATCTATTTTTATCACAGGCTCCGGGAACATATCAATTACCGGGCCTCTGAAGTTGTTCCACATAGCAATGATTCGCGGGGAATATGGTGAACGGAACCTGCCTGTACCAATTAAAGGAACAATTGATATAAAGGGATTTACAGGTTTAACAGAATAACCCGCCAGCTTCATATCCTTAACAACAGTCTGTGAAGCTGAACTGTTGCCAATTTCAAGATATGCTCCTGCAATCCTTTCAGCAGCTGCAATACTCCCTGTTTCAATAAGTACTCTTGTGATATCTGACACAGATTCAACAAGTGATAAAGCTATTTGAATATTATCTGATTTATTCTGATAATAGGCAGGAGAGGCCTTTGCTATTGCGTACGGGAGAGGCATAAGATTTAATCCGTTAATCCTACCGGGTTTTTCAGGTATGGATTTACTATCCTGATAAAGAAGAAGAGATATCCCCCGGGGGAGCTGTACTGTAGTATTGCTGTTTTTATCTGTAAGTATAATTATCTGCTCCGGGACAGTTGTTTCCCCTGTATAAATATCAAGAGAGGACTGCGGCGAAAGACAATACCCTGACTGACCAAAACGCTGAACCAGATACTGTTTCAGGAATTGCCAGTACATACTGAACCAGGGAGTACTGCTGCCTGAAGATTCCGGAGAAACAAGCATATACCAGCCCCGGACAATCCGTTCCAGGAATCCTGCATTTATTAGTATTTCCCTTGATTTAGGAGAAAGCCGTTCTGAAAGAATAATACCTTCATCACTTACTTTCCTCGCTTCTTCAAGAGCATTTGCTATTCGTTCATTCATTTCTTTCTCATTTACTATAAATTAAACAGAGTTTTCAACAGAAGGCATATATTCTACATACATGCTTAAGATTATAAAATATCAGAAACACCCTGTTTTTAATGTAAACAGTTGAATAATGTGATAATATTACACCTTTAGACACATAATATTATCAACATACAGACATATACTATAAATTACAATCTTTATTTAGTAGAAGTTAAGGCTTGTTGTTGCTATAAATTATTGATAATTCTGTAGATATGCGATTATATTGAAAATAAATTGACTCGGAGAATTCGGGAAGCTGAAAGGAACGATGCACAATAATTAAGGAGAGAATTGTCCTCAGTCAACTCCAATATATTCGCATAACAGATTTAGTTGCACTAATATCAAAAAGCCTTAAATTCAATTCAGGGTTGGACCTTTGTCCCGTCCCATGCTGCGCGCGGTTCAGCATCACCCCTGCCCCATTTGCCGGTAAAAGCCGACAGGTCGCTGTTAAACTCAAAACGGATCCTTCCGCTGCCGTTTGACTGATACCATCGTCCGGTGAACAGCGGAGAGATAACTATTGAGGAGTACCGGCAGCACTGCGACAGTAACCTCACCATGAATAGACAGATAGTTTCACTCTCTCTCAAAGAAAAGATAAATAAAAAAAATAAGCTGCTTTCAAATGTTACTGTTGTTATTACATATAAAGATAAATCAAAAGCCGAGAAATGGGTTATGGCTGAGAAAGTAAAGGGCATCTGGAAAATAACAACAAAGGGGAGTATGTTTTAATGCCGGAGAGTTTACCGGCCTGTTAACGCCCGAAAATAGTTTTTATGCTTCAATAACCGGATCTCTTTCCTGTATAGCAATAGAGCCTGATATCGACGCTATCTGCCCGGGGCTGATTACCTATGCCCAGGATTCCTCTCCCGGCCCCTGACACTTCAACATACTAAGTGCGACGCAGACTCAGCACATCCACCCGCAGCTGGACTTGAGCAGTTACTTCATGAAATTCTTTATCCCTGTGAATACAAGCTGTGCCGCAAGGGCTGACAGAATAAGCCCGGTGATTTTACTGATGATAATAAGACCCTTTCTCTTTAAAACATTTTCAAGATAGGAGGCCAGATAGAGCATCGTCCCGACAAAAAATATTGAGGTAAAGAGTGCTGACAAACCTATTAATTTAAGTTTGAAAGTCTCTATCTCGACCCCCATAACCAGGATTGCTCCGATGGTAGCGGGGCCTACAATTACAGGTATCGCAAGAGGGACAACTGCAATATCATCCTCGAAGTTGTATACGGCAGTCTGGGCTGCTTTTGAGTGAACCAGACCTGCTGCGGTAATAAAAAGGAGCGACCCTGTTCCTATTCTAAATGCATCAATGGTAATACCGAATATGCTGAATATCTCTGAACCGAAAAGGAAGAGTATAAGACATGAGATATAGACGGATATAGTAATTTTAACTGATAGCTTTTTCCTGGCTGAATTATTCATACCGTCGGTCATTGCAAGGAACATGGTCAGTGCAAAGAATGGTGTTAGGAGAAAAAAGAATTTAATGGATGTGTTTACGAAGAATAGAATATCATGGGAATTTATCATTATCTGCTGCTGCCTCTGGATTTGATTATTCTTTATCACTGTTATAGATAGAGGGATTATTATCAAGATAAATATAAATCAGGATTATATATTTATTTTGACCTGAATATCAATTCCAGATATTAATATGCAGGTATATGCGATTTGTCTTATATACAAAACATCATTAAAAACAGTAGAAAATTTAAATTCATGATGAATAACAATCAGCTGTTAAATAAATCTGCCGGGGCAATTCTCATTAGAACAGATTATGCATCGGCTTTTACCAATACGTTAATTGCAGAATTCAAAGTTAAACCAGTCATATTCTGAATTCACTTTATATTCACTTTTAAAATTAACAAGCACTGACATCCACACACCCTCTCTGAAAAATCACATTAAACATCAAACTCCAGTATAAATCTTGTCCCTTCACCACGCTCAATTCTGATGCTCCCCTCTATCTGATCTGTAAGCATTTTAACCAGATCAAGGCCGAAACCTGTGGAACTTCCGAAATTTACTGCTTCAGGAAGACCCGATCCATTATCCTCTATCACAACCCTTACCCTGTTGTTCTCCATTTCAGCTGATAAAAATATTTTACCTGAATCTCTCCCGGCAAAAGCATATTTCATCATATTTGTGAGCAGCTCGTTTACTATTATTCCCAGCGGAGAAAGCATCCTTACATTTAATATAAAATCATCGATATCTGTTTCAATAGCAACTTTATTACTGCACGGAAAACTTCCGATAATTTCTGATGCTAACGGCGCAAGATATTCTTTCACAGAAAGTTCACGGTAATTATTTGCTGAATAAAGCCTGTCATATAGCATCAACATGCTGTGAACACGGCTTTCTGCACTTTGAAGAGATGCTACAACCTGGGGATTATCTTCTGAATGAATCTGCAGAGTAAGAAGCCCTTTTATTGTATTCATATTATTCTTGATACGGTGGTGAACTTCTTTTAAAAGAAGATCCTTTTCAGCCAGCAGAAGACTAATTTTCTCCTCAGTCTTTTTTCGCTCTGTAATGTCACGTAACGAACCTTCAATACTTATAGGCTTACCTAGTGAATCATACACAATGTTAGAGCTGATTGCGGTAATTATTAAACGGTCATCTTTAGATTTAAGTCTTAACTCGTAATCAACAACTTCTCCTTTTTCAAGCATAAGCTTAATCAGTTTATTCCTGTCATCCGGATCCTGATAAACATTTTGTACAGGGGTGCCGATTAAATCCTCACGGGTAAAATCGGAATACTTTTCTATTGAAGGGCTTATTTCAATAATAGTTCCATCAATATCCGTCTGATATAAAACGTCCTGAGCATTTTCAAATATTTTTCTATATTTATGTTCACTCAACTTAAGTTTTTCTGCTATTTCTTTATTTTCAGTTATATCAATAACAGATATCAAGCCTGTATGCTTTCCCATATGCAAAACAGTTGATCCATAGAGATGTACCCATTTTTCTATTCCATCTTTTGATATAATTTTAAATTCATAATCCGGATCAGATTTCAGATCCCTCTGCCTTCCTTGACCTGTTTCTTTTACTTTACTCTGATGTTCCGGAGCGACAAAATCCCAGAACTTCATATCCAGTAATTCTTCTTTAGAGTAACCGGACATCTTTTCAGCTGCCGGATTCACGTATATCCATTTATCATCCTGATACATCATTATCGCAACAGGCACTGATTCAGCAAGACTCCGGAATTTAGCCTCACTCTCCTGCAGATCCCTGGCGGTACTGGCAAGTTCCTGCATGGAAGCTTCAATCTCCTCATTAGTCGCTTCCAGTTCTTCATAAGCAGCTTCCAGTTCTTCATAAGCACCTTCCAGCTTCATTCTATACCTTTTTGCGGATTCTATAGCAGTTTTATTAGCTGTAATATCAATTAATGAAGCAATGCTCCTGCTGGTTCCCGGAAGCATAGAAATAAACAATAGCGTATCCATATATTCACCTGACCTGGCTTTAAACCTGAATTCATAACTTGAATCAGCCTTGTCAGGATCATCTCTTCTCAATCTATGCTGTTCAAGCATTCTATCAAGATCATCTTCATGAACAAGCTCAGTCCATTTTTTAACATTCTCAATTTCATCTCTGGTATAACCAAGTCTTGCTGCAAAGATATCATTGGCAAGACTGATTGTTGTATCCTCTTCAATAACAATAATTCCGGAACCTGTGTTTTCAAAAAGAGTCCGGTACTCTCTTTCCTGCTCCTGAAGAAGCATATTCTTTTTATGAAGCTCACTGTTTAACTCTGCCAATTCCTGATTATTATTCTTTATTATTCTCTCGGCAATTTTCAATTCAGTAATATCTATATGTGTACCAACTGTTAAATCAGATAAGCTGCCATCCACATTTTTTAAAGTCTGGCCTCTTGATCTTATCCAGACCCACTCTCCGCTTTTATGCAGCATACGGAAATAATTCTCATACATCCCTTTAGATCCGTTTGCAAGGTAATCAGAAAATAATTTTAAAACAGCTCCCCGGTCATCCGGATGTATAAGATCCTTCCATGCCTCTTGTAAATTAGCACTGCCATCAATCATGAAATCATCGGGATCTCTGCCGAGCATTGTAAAATACTCCGGGCTGCACCATAAATAATCGGCATCATAATGATATTCCCAGGCCCCGGTATTTGAAACAGATATTATTGACTTATATCTTTCTTCACTTTCTTTCAGCTCATTTTCTGAACGGATAAGTTCTTTATTAATCTTTTCAAGATTTTGATTGTAGCTTTTATTTTTTATGTGTGCATCAAAAAGTTTAAAAGCCATCCTTATTGAAGCCATTAAAACAGTTTCCCCTGAATTCTTGACAATATATCCGTAGGATGTAATCCCTTCAGTTTTATTAACTACTTCAGGTTCAGTATGAGAGGAGAGAAAAACAAGGGGAATATTACGGATTTTTAGAATAATCTCTGCTGCTTCAGTCCCGTCTATTCCATCGCCCAGATTTATGTCCATTAATATTAAGTCAACTGGAGCATCTGAACGGACAATTTCAACAGCCTTTTCACCTGTGTCAGCAGTTACTACATCAAAACCGTATTTATTTAATTTCTTTTTATGTAAAAGAGCAATAATAGCTTCATCTTCTACAAGGAGAATCGTTTTACTCAACATTTATTTTCCGCTATCACATAATATTAAAGAGACGATTGCCGGATTTAACCATGCAGAAAATGATTATTCCAAAGAGCCCGGATAGTCTTTTTTATAAATCACAATAATATATTTCAAGAATAAAATCTAATTGAGTCAATTACGAATTAAAAAATTTACATATTATCAAAAATGTTTACACAACTTGGCTGCTAATAATAAATATCAGAAAAATCACATTAAACATTAAACTCGAATACAAACATGGCCCCTTCACCGCGCTCAATTCTGATGTCGCCTCCAAGCTGATTTATTAGCATTGCAATCAGCTGCATACCGAATCCTGTGGAATTATCAAAGTTAACTGATTCAGGAAGCCCGGGGCCGTTATCACTATAAAAAACAGTTACCTTGTCATCTTTCTCTCTCAGTGACAAAGAGATTAAGCCTTCACTCACATTACCAAAAGCGTACTTCATGGAGTTTGTAATAAGCTCATTAATTATTATACCCAGAGATGAAAGAGCTTTAGCGCTTAACACTACATCATCAACATGAATATCTTTTTTCACCGGAATTCGGGAATCAAATATTCTGATTATTTCATCAATCAGAGAAGGGAGATAGTCACTAACATTCATTTCATAATGATTTTCAGATCGATAGAGTTTATCATACATTACCATCATACTCTGTACACGCGATGCAGCTTCTTTTATTATACCTTTACTTATCGGGTCAGATAATTCTTCAGCCTGCAGGTAAAGCAGCCCGCATACTGTGTTCATGTTATTTTTTATTCTGTGATGGGTCTCTTTTAGAAGAAGTTCCTTTTCCTTTAGCAGAAGACTGATAGATTCTTCTGATTTTTTCATATCAGTGATGTCATCTTTTATTGCCATAATATTGATTACTTTACCCTGATCATTTAATATAGGGGCAATTATTGCTGATTCCCAATAAAGTTCACCATTCTTCTTTCTATTCTGAAATTTTCCCCGCCATACTTTTCCCGAGTTTATTGTATTCCATAATTCACTGTAAACAGCAACCGGTGTATAACCTGATTGAAGAATTGAAGGATTCCTCCCTATTGCTTCATCAATACTGTATCCAGTAAGTTCTACAAATTTTGGATTCACATATTCTATAATGCCATCAGTTCCGGTAATAACAATACAGGAAGGGCTCTGGTTAAGCGCTATAGCAAGTTTTCGAAGATCAGCTTCAACCTCCCTTTTTTCTGTAACATCCCTGGAACTGAATATAAGCTCTTTAACATTACCTTCAGCATCCCTGATTAATCTTCCCACTGTTTCAAGCCATGTATAGGAGCCGTCAGCGCAGCGATATCTGTATTCAGTTATTGCGCTCTCCTGCCCCTCTGTTAACCATTTAATAAATCCTTCAGTAACATAGCTAATATCTTCAGGGTGAACAAACTCCATCACATTACGCCCAATTAAATATTCAGGCTCATAACCGAGGATATTGTGAGATTTCGCTACAAATTTAAAATTACCCTGCATATCAGTTAATGCAACAAGATTGTGCATATTCTCAGTTATATTTTTAAGCAATGCTTCATTTTCACGAAATGTTTCTTCATTTTTCTTTCTCCTTATGATTTCCCAGAGTCTTTCATAAAGTGATATCAGTGAACGGACATCCGTTATTTCATATGGCATAGTGCTGTTGGCAACTGCGCCTACAGCAGTAATTCTGTCTCCATCAAATATGGGCACTGCCATAAAATTAGTAATCGGCACATGCCCTTCCGGATAACCGCTCCTTCCGGTATAAGAATCATAATCATTTATTATAACCAGCCTTCTTTGTCTTACACATTCACCCCATACCCCCGCATGATCTATGGGGAAATGGATTGGTGCCTCATCAACAGCGCAGGAAATCATTGCATCTTTTGACCAGGCGTGAATTGTCATTACTGATTCATCTTCGCTTAAAAGCCCGGCGAAAGCAAAGGCACTTCCTGTAAGTTTAATCGAAGCTTCAATGGCATAATTCATTAGATCATCAAATGACTGATTCATCCGTTTATGCAGATCAAAAAGTATCTCTACAAGAACCTCCTGCTGGTTCAGGTGGCCCTGCACTTTCAGTTTTGTTTCAAACAGACGGAATGCCATTTTAATAGCTGCAATAAGAACAGTTTCCCCTGAATTCTTGACAATATATCCGTAGGATGTAATCCCTTCAGTTTTATCAACAACTTCCGGTTCTGTGTGAGAGGAGAGAAAAACAAGGGGAATATTACGGATTTTTAGAATAATCTCTGCTGCTTCAGTCCCGTCTATTCCATCGCCCAGATTTATGTCCATTAATATTAAGTCAACTGGAGCATCTGAACGGGCAATTTCAACAGCCTTTTCACCTGTACCTGCAGTTACTACATCAAAACCGTATTTTGACAGTATCTTCTTGTGTATTACAGCGATTAGTACTTCATCTTCAACAAGGAGGATAGTTTTACTTTCTTTTTTCAACATATAATCCAGGAGGAATATTATGATTACCCATTATTAAAGTAATCTTTTTGTATAATAAAACAAATACTTTCATGCTTTTTTATTATTTTTCAGCGCCTGGTACAAAAAAACTTACACATTACTGATGTTGTTTACACTTTAGTGACAACAACATCTATCAGGCAGATCACATTAAACATCAAACTCCAGTACAAACCTTGTCCCTTCACCACGCTCTATTCTGATGTCGCCTCCAAGCTGATTTATTAGCATCGCAATCAGCTGCATACCGAAACCTGTGGAATCCTCAAAATTAATAGACTCAGGAAGCCCGGGGCCATTATCCCTGTAAACAACTGTTACTTTATTATTTTTATGTGTCAGGGATAGAGAGATCAAGCCTTCATCCAAAGTATCAAAAGCATACTTCATTGAATTTGTAATAAGCTCATTTATTATTATTCCAAGAGCTGAAAGAGCTTTAGCGCTTAACACTACATCATCAACAGTGGTATCTGTTTTCACCGGAATACGGGAATCAAATATTCTGATTATTTCATCAATCAAAGAAGGAAGATAATCATTAATATTCATTTCATGATGACTTTCAGATCGATAGAGTTTATCATACATTACCATCATACTCTGTACACGCGATGCAGCTTCTTTTATTATACCTTTACTTATCGGGTCAGATAATTCTTCAGCCTGCAGATAAAGCAGCCCGCGTACTGTATTCATGTTATTTTTAACTCTATGATGGGTCTCTTTTAATAATAATTCCTTCTCCTGAAGCAGAGCCCTGATTTTATCTTCATTCTGTTTTCGTAAAAGTGTCTCACCAATACGGGCGGCAATTATCTCCAGTTCCTGCACTAATTCAATAGTAAATAAATTTTTTGCATAGCCGTTAAGCTGGAGCAGGCCTACAACTTCATTCCCGGATTTAACAGGTACAAGAGCAACAGAGGCATAACCATGATGTATACAGTTATTTCTTGCTTTATAACGGGGGTCTTCACTCTCCTGCATTTCAAGTAAGGGGAAGCTGTCATTTGTCCAGCAGCTCCCGCCGGGGGTAAAAAGAGTGTTAGCTGAATCTGTTTTACCGGAAATGACAAGCCCGCATGTGCACTCAAGAGATACATCACCGTCATTATTTACGCAAATATCACCGCAGGAATCACGGGAAATTAAGGAATTCTCCTGAAGAATAAAATCATTAGAAAACCCGTTTTGAATAAAATAAGGATAATCATCACCTTCGAAGAGTCTTATACCCACTGCATCACTCCCGGTTTTCACTTTTATCAATAATAAAATTCTGCTTATCGAATCTTTAAAGTCATCCGCGCTGTTTAAAACAGATAATATCTCACCTGAAAGTTCACGGTATTTCTCAATCTGCTTCCATTCTGTAATATCCTCAACAAGGGTAAAAACCTTTTCCACTTTACCGGCTGAATCAGCAACAGGTACAATATAATTGGATGCATATGTTGTTTTGCCCCATTTTGAAGTATAATTGTAAGCGCTTAATTAACCCCACCCCCTGAAATTTCCAATAATTTGAGGATCAATTCTATTAGGCATAATAAGCCTGATTTCATCATCACTTTTACAGGCCGGTAGTTTTTCAAAAAGATACCGCATATACCAGTAAGGCTCAAGGCCGTTAGCTTTAGCAGTTTCAATAATGCTGTATATACCGGCACTCGCTTCAGCACCCCGGGGGCTTCCTGAGAAAAGCCAGTTCTTGCGGCCTACTGTAAAGGGCCGGATAGCATTCTCTACCGGATTGTTGTCTATAGGAATTAGAGGATCGTCAAGATATACAGATAACCTGGGCCATAAATCAACGGCATAACTAATTGCCTTACCCGTGAGACTTTTGGGAGCGATACTGTGCCGGTTTTTTTCAAGCATATCTCCGATTTTTTTAACCACAGGCCGGGATTCTTTATTGCGCAAAATTCGAATCTCTTCACTGTTATATTTTTTCTCCCGTATCTCAGTCTCAACATTATAAAGTTTTTTAATCATTGAGATTATGGAGTGAGCAAAGGAGTTGTCACATTTAGAGTTACCTTTAGCATCAACAAATTTTCTCCGCACATGGGCCCAGCATCCGGCATGAACAATTTTTTCTTTTTCCCCCAGGGCATTATAACCCTGATAGCCGTCGGTCTGGATTATCCCCTCATAATTGCTGAATAAATTATTTACAAAATCTCCTCCGCGGGTCGGGTTATAACGAAACAGCACAACAGGCTTCTCAGCAATACCTCCACGAAAAACCCACATATATGACTTTGTTGTATTCTTCCGATTCTTTTCATTCATCACCTGGACCGTTGTTTCATCTATTCCCACAAGTGGGGATGAAAGAATATCATCCATCATCAACTCAAGCATTCTGCTGCATCCTCTGTGTGCAAGAATCGCCCAGTTGCAGAACGTGGCCCTTGAAAGCTCAACACCAATTCTTGCAAAGAGTTTCTCCTGTCTGTAAAATGGCAAAGCATCACAGAACTTTCCTGCAAGAACCCATGCAAGAAGCCCGGGTGAAACAATACCCTGCGGTATAATCTGCGGAGGTAGAGGTGCTGTTTTTACTGCTGCTTCATCACTCTCGCTTCCTTCACAATTTTCACAGGCATATTTATATCTTATGTGGCGGAGCACCTGAATCTTTGCGGGGATTATATCAAGTTTCTCTGACACATCCTCACCAATATGCTTCATCTCACATCCACAGGCACACTGCTTCTCTTCTTCGGTAATATCATGAATAACATCAACTCGCGGGAGAGACTCAGGAAGAGGTTTCCTCCCTCTTTTTTTGCGCGTGTATGATGGTACCACTATAACTGTTTCAACCTCTTCCTCAGTTTCATTTGTATCTGGATTCGAAAATGATTCCACTTCATCAAAGAGTCTCCCTTGAAGAATATCTTCCGGGGTAGTCTTCTCGCTCTTGCGGCCAAAAAGCTTTTGGAGCAGAAGATTGTTTTTCTCTTCAAGGTACTGTATTTCTTTTTCGTATTTATTTGTGAGCTTAGACAGGTTGACAATAATGTCTTTGAGTGCGTTGATGTCATCAGGTAGTTGTTGTGGTATTGCAATCATGAGATCATCGTATAACACCATCCCATGATTGCAATTATTTTTTTACATTACGCTCGCGTAACGGCGAATTTTATGCGCATTATAAAAATCGAGTCCCAGCAGTAACCACCGGAACTCCTCACGGTTTATTTCATGAATCTCCGAGGCCACATTAGGCCACCGGAACTTGTCCTCCTCCAGTCTCTTGTGCCACAGGCAGAATCCGTTTCTGTCCCAATAGAGTATCTTGAGCATTGTCTTTGTGCGGTTGCAGAATACATAGTAATGCCCGCTGAATGGATCCTCTTTCATGTATTCCTGCACCATCATTGATAATCCGTTTATAGACTTGCGGAAGTCTGTTTTGCCGGGGCGTAAAAATATTCTTGTCTCTCTATTTTGCAGATGCATCACATACCTCTTGCCGCAATAAGTATATTCTGCAATAATTCCGGCTCTATGCTTTCCCTGATCCGCAGTGTAAGACCGGAGCCAGTCTGCAATTCAAAATACTCTTCCTGTGCCGGGAAATGACCTTTAAGCTCAATGAATGATGACGGGTCGACAAATCCAATATTAATCTTTTTCTTCCAGTTCCCGAAAGACGTCAGCGGTATATTATTCTGCCTGCAATATTCTTTTTGTGAAATACCGCTTTTTTGCCATGAGGTAATATGGGTCGACCAGTATTCCGGGTCGTGCTTCTGGTATTTTTTGTTTGAATTTTTATGCATTCTATGTCCCTCCATTTTTTGAAGCGGACTATAGCATTTAACTTGATTTATTTCAAGATGGGGTTAATTTTGCGCTTAC
>Ga0334887_1002828_pt1 | contig 18558 bp, 21 predicted proteins | sample GraSluR1_MG_10_FD_207217 | JGI IMG/M metagenome (GOLD analysis project Ga0334887, IMG submission 207217) | Sludge microbial communities from methane-producing bioreactor in Wageningen University, Netherlands - Granular Sludge_18_07-R1 | ecosystem: Engineered > Bioreactor > Anaerobic >...
TAAACGCTTGTAATCAATTGCTCCTCAAGTCAAAAATTAAAAGTGCCTTCACATAACCAGGGGATTTTTAATTTTTGACTTGAGGGTGACTATATCGCTTCAAATAACAGATTAGAGTCAATTAAAATTAAGGCTGTGCAGGATAATTACTTATTTTACAAAAAAACCAGACATCCCGTTAATCCTTAAATCCTGAGAATCCTGATTCAGACATTATTATTATATTCCAGTGCCATTAATCATTAATTTCCCAATGCCCCCCTTTTTCTTTCCCGATTCTTGTTAACAGTTTTTTATTTTTCATATCATCCAATTCTCTTAAAACTGTTCTTTTTGATATTCCAAGCAGTTCCGCTATTTCCCGTGTTGATATTTTTATATTTTGTTTAATCAATAATAACACCCGGTTTTGTCTATCGGTGACATTATCGGTGACATTATAGCCAGTATCATTCGAGGAAATTTCAATCGTAAAAGCATCAGAAAAAAAGAATTCAACTTTATTGCCGTTTTTCCTGCAGGCTTCCTTGATCCTCTTTATTCCGGTACCTGCTTTTTCCATGTATTCAGTTCTTGATAAAAGAGAATCTTTCTATCTAAACCAGCGAAATCTGTTTTTTTCATTTGCTTCCACAATGTCAAATTCATGATGATCCGAGGTTAAAAGTTCAGCTTTCCGTACGCTTGCTTCCGCAAGAGCAATCGAATAAGCAAGAGATATTCGATAAGTCGCTTTCAAACGGGCAGCTTCATAAAATAGATCATCATTCAATAAATCATTTATTTCCATAGGAAGAGAAATGATCCTACGATAAGCTTCTTTAAGTGTTTCACTATCATACTCCCTTAAAAAATTGTAATAGATTTCCAAAAGATTAATTTTATTGATTATTACCTTATTCTCTTTTTTTACAGCGCCTAAAAGAACTTTTTCTATTAATTCGCGCCTTCCTCATCATGAATAAAAGCTATGACCGCACAGGCATCTAAAACATAATACTTCATAAACGTTCCATGTCTTTTTCATTTTTTTTCTGATTCATAAATTTTTCCACTGTAAAGGAACCCTTACCTTTCAAGAAGCCCCTGGTACGGTTTATCGCTTTTTCTACAGGCCGCAGCAAAACACCTTCAGGTGTTTCGATAATTTCCACCTCTTTGCCGGAAAGTCGTTTATATATATCCGCAGGTAATGTTATTCTGCTGCCTGTTATTTTTCGTGTTTTCATCATTTTCTCCATTGCTGATATTTGACATTAATGGGCAAAACCTGTTTCAAATATAATTTTATTACATACAATATACACTTAGCAAATTCCCATTCCAGCGATTAAATCCGGATCCGCATATTCTTTTTAAGTCATTACCAATTAATTGACATTTTTACATCGCATTTGTCAATATTTTCTCTAACTAGGATTTTTTTACCACTGAGCCTCAAAGGACACAGAAATAAGCATTTTCATAACTCTCCGCACCTCAATCACACATGTTCACGCGGAGACGCAGAAGGTTTATAATTATTCACTATCCGTTTTACTCCATTATTAAACAAAGAATCACCAGAATTAATTACCAGCCCTACTTCATAAACAGACTCAAGCAGACCCGGCCCAGGCCCTTTGTGAATGCTAAAAGCAGAATCAATAATTTTCCCTGTAATTAAATCAATATCCAAAAAAACAACCCCCAGCTTCTCTCCGCTCGTTATGCCCGTGCTGCCCGTGCTTTCTCACGCTCATCAATCCATCTACGATGAATATCAATTACAAGTCGACATCAATGATAAAACCTGAAAAAACAATAAATTATGCTTGTTTTAATTATAGCATTATTATTGTCGAGGCAATTTGTTTTATCTAATATTGAACTGATCTTTACCAGGTCCCCCCTGTGTCAGGGTAGTTGTCGTCTAGTTGAAATATAAAGGATGAAAGGGTGAACCCCTGAATCCTTTATTAAAGCGATATAGTCACCCTCAAGTCAAAAATTAAAAATTCCCTGATTATATAAAGTCACTTTTATTTTTTGATTTGAGGAGCAATTGATTACAAGCGTTTATAGTAAAATATTAGCAAATATAGCATGTAATTGTTAAAGGGAAATATATACATATTGATTTACAGAATTGATTATAAAGGAAAAATAATATTGTAAAATACCCTCAAAATAGGTGCTTAGAAATGTTTAAAATAACAGGGTACTTACAAATATTGACGTGCTCCTTACTTACAAAGGGGACGGCAAGCAAAGCGAACCGGGGAGATATTAAAAAAGATTCATGGAACTTGAAATTTAATATCAGCATTAACTGAACTTCATACTTGCAAACAGATCTCTTATCTCTCCTTGAAATAATAAAAAAATAAAGTATAAATTAAATAATCATGAGGGCGTATAAATATCACATGTTCAGCCATAGGGTATAAAAGAATCAGACCGAAAATACCTGAAATATAGAAACTTTCTCTGAAAAATTTAAATAACAGATAAAATATAAAAATATAAACTGGGAATGCTGCAATGCCGCAATAGCTCCATAACATCAGATAGGAATTATGAGCATTTTTAAATCTTTCATCAAGAAACTTAAAACCTGTGAAAGCCCGTGCAAGAGTCATCTGTTCAGAAAATGAAGTCCAGAGCTTAAATCTTTCCATTGTTGAGGAACTTTTAATACCCTCGGTTGAATAACGTGAACTTTTGTAAACTTCATTTCCAATCATGCTGACAATAATCAAAAAAGATATGATTGCAGTAGCTGACAGTATTCCTTTTTGTTTACTGTTGCTTAAATAGTTATCTGAGTAAATAATAAAAAGATACCTGATATTATAAATAACAACTAAAGCAAAAAGAAAAAAGGCTATTGTTGTTCCCGTTCTGCTCATTGAAATCGTTGAAACCAGAAGGGATATAAAAGAAATCCATATAACCGGCCGCTGCTTACCTTCAATATAATCAGTTATATATGAGAAGAGAGCTGTACCAACTACATAAACCGGAATTTGATTTCTGTTCATCTCAAATAGATAAATGTCCTGAGAAGGATTATACCCCTTAATGAAATAAAAGTAAGCAACAGACCCGCTTATAAAGATAAATATTGTTTTTGCTGCAGAGGATGGAAATTTATTCTTTCCAGCAAGAAGCCCAATTGACAAATAAGTTAAAACATTAAGATTCATAAAATTTTTAAAAAGAGATACTTCGCGTGTAAAAGAAGCCCAGACCACTACGGTTAATGTATAAAGAACAATAATTATATCATATTTATTTATTGATTTAAATAATAAATAAAATGTAAATGCTATTCCCGGCAGGGAAAATGCATAAACAAGAATCCTGAGCTCTTCTGATCTGAATATTCGTTGATGAAAGTAGAGTATCATGCCGACACTTAATAAAAATACCGCAGACTTTAACCGAAAATTCTCAGAACTGACTATTTTATATACCTGCTCCATTACAATATCACCAAATAATTTTAATAAACTTCTGATAAAACTATAAAACGCCATATCAAATTTTTCATCAACAACTATCTATAATGCCGCCCCCTGAACCTGTAAAGTCTTTTCAACTTATAAATATTTTTTTCAGAAATATTCTACATACCACAAATCATTCAACAGATATCAAATTCCATTCACCACATTTAATCTTATGATATAGTCGATACATCCCCCAGTAATACGCTTGACTGGATTAATCATGTCTATTAATTTATGCTTCGTTAAAAATAATAGAACAAAAATGGACAATATCAATGCAATTAAAATTATTCTGCAATATAGGTATATTAAAAATAAAAGATTTTTTAATATACCTTTCCAGTATTTATAAAGTAAACTATAAAATTCAAAATGACCCGGAAGTTGACATAGTATTTCTTTGGGTAGATGGAGATGATCCTGCACATAAAAAAAAGAAAAATTTATATTTAAAAAATGAAATCAACATTCAGCCTATCGAAGATAAAGCTATAAAAGAATACAGGTGGTCAAATAATGACGAAATAATCATCGCTTTAAGATCAGTAGAAGTTTTCTGTCCCTGGGTAAGAAAAATCTGGATAATAACGGATAAACAAACACCCCGACTGGACACCCTGAATAATGAATTCATAAAAAAAATAAATATAGTTGATCATGAAGATATCTTCTCCGGATACGGCAACCTTCTTCCAGTATTTAATTCACTGGCTATAGAAACATTCCTATGGCGCATCAAAGACCTTACAGAAAATTTCATATACCTGAATGATGATATGTTTCTACTAAAACCAGTATCGAAAAAAGATTTTTTTATAGCTGGAAAACCTATCATCAGGGGAGGCTATAAAACATATAACAAAAAAGAATTAACCCTGCACCACAATGTCGTGCGAAATGGTGCTTTAATAACCGGTTTTGAGAGTAACTATTTTTTTAAACAGGGCCATGCTCCATATGTAATGAATAAATCTCAAATGGAAGAATTATTTAACTTATACAAAGACTCTTTTGAAAAAAATAGCCAATATAAATTCAGATCAAGAGAACAGTTTAATACCGTCAGCTTATTTTACCATAAATCTATTGCTGATTCTCACTATATAATTAACTTTTATAAAGATTACATGCATCTGTCAGAAGCAGCATGCAAGAACTTAACAAGGGATGAACTTACAAATAAGCTTGATAAAATTAAAAATAAGAAAATTAAATTTATTTGCATTAATGATTTAGGTGCATTAAAAACAAAAGTGCCGGATTTTTTTAAATATCTACCAGAAGAACTGAGTTAAGTTTTTTTATTTCAAAAATTATTGATAAGATACCAATTGCTATAATATTGTTCATTTTTTTTAATTTTTCACCACTCACACCTTTTCTCAAACTCTTCCAGCGGATAAAGATCATGCATCCCATTGGAAATAAGTTGACCTGCATCAGGGAAATTTTTTCTTTGCGCTTCTATTTTATTCAACATATAATAATAATCTGCAGGTGTTATGCTTGTAGAATTCAGCTTCTTCATCACAAACCGCGGAATTTTTTGTGATGAGTTGGAATAAGCAGGATCTGGTACTTTCCAGCCCGGCCCGTAATATGCCATTAAAAATGCCTCCGTGTTATTCGGATGATACACAATTGAATTCCTCAGTTTAACAGATTTAACAGGCAGAAAATCATCAACAGTAAGCTCAAGCCTGGCCTGCCTGTGCGCCCAGATAGCCCCATCCTCGTACCACACCGGTCGAAGATCAAGAAATACATCCGGGTTATCGTCCTTCAAACGTAACCTGAACAGACGCCCCTTCCGGTTAAAACTGCAGATGAAGCCGGATAGTACAAGATCAACCACAAGCTCCATAGTCTCCTTTTTTACTTGAGCCGCTGTGGTTTTAGCTGAAATATAGCCGCCGTCAAAATCATCATCTCCGGGAATAAAATCACATCCTCTGTACGATCCCAAAAGCGTACCATAAAGGATAAAAAGAGGTGACCCGAATTTCTCATTAAAATAGTCCCTTGCTTTTTCATATATTTTCAGATAACGGTTCTGCCTGCTAATTACATCATCTTTTGAAGAAACATAAAAACCTTTTTTATTTATCGTTGCTCCCTGCTCAAGTCTCTTCATCAGCTCACTTGTGCCATGAGGTATTCTGATTTCAGCAGAGGGGGAATTACGGTAAAACAATAATCTGTCATCTGTAGTTTTAAGCTCCATTAAGGATTCAGGAGGGAATGTATCTAATACTTCCCGCTTGATTTCGAAATAGAAAAAATTCATGAAAAATAGAATTCGATAAACTGAAATACTGCGTAGCGGCCTTCCGTTAACAATTACCTGAACCTGCTTAATAGATTTATCCGAAATAAAGCCATCTATACGCATCCCCAGATGCATCCAGCCTACGTCAAACACCCCGGCTTTGCTTAAGGATGAACTCTTATCCGGAGTTGCAGTTACATTACACTCAAAAAGGGGATCATAAACTCTCGGCTTTCCTGAAACAAAATATGCATGCTCCAGGACAAATTGCCAGAAGTGACGGAACTTAAAGAGGCCCCTGCTTTTGCTGGAAGAAATTCGCTTGAAGGCTTTTTCTGCTATATGAACTGCTCTGGCAAATCTCCCTTTTTGGATATTCCGGTAAATTCTATAAAAATCAAGGCCATTTCGAATTCCGCCTGAAAAATAGGCTACCCCGATAATACTTTTTAACAATTCAGAAATTCTATATAACATATAGTCTTAAATCCGATTTTAAATGGAATTTGATATTTGTAATAATCTCTATTTCACTACAACAGCTTTTGTCAAGATAGTAATTGATCAAGGTATTAAAGTTTAAAAAAAGTCCGATTTACCTTATCAATTACTCCCGTCTGATATAAATGATAAAAGAAAAAAGAAATTTGGTTATTCATCATCCTCATCCTCTTCACTGCCCGACACAGATATAAGCTTCTCAGATCTTCCTATCAGCTCCTGCTGCCTCTTTTGGATCAGGTCAGCCACAGGTTTTTTCTTTTTCCGCATCATGCTGAAAGACCCGGCTGCAGCTATTGTTAAATCAGATGCTGCTGCAATATATAATTTAACATCCGCTTTTACGCTCACAGGTTCCCCGGGTAATCCATTATAACATACCACAAGAATCTTTTCCACAAGCTGCTCTTTAAATTCTTTAAGCCACTCATCTGTAACAAGTGAATTATGGACAGGAACAACAGGTCTGTCCGAAATAAGAGCTGCCATAAGCGAGAGCCGGTTTACTGAATCTTTTGAAAGCTTTTTAAAATCACGCTGTGTAATAACAGTGTGCGGGTCGAGTGGAAAGACCTTTTCGATTTTACCCGCCCTGCTCCCTGCAGCTTTGCGTAACTCATCCGCACCAGCTCCTTCCGGCAATCCAAGAAGTTCCCCAAGAGCAACATCCACAGCCGGAGGCGCGATTGGTGCGGCTATTACAATTGAATTTATTAGCGCTGTAATTTTTTTCTTTTTTCTGCTCCCCGCCAGAATAGACGCAAAAAACCTGATGCTGTGTCTGGAAAGAGTTACAGGGGCTGACATGGCAAGGATGTCCCCCTTCTCCAGTACTATTTTTTTCTCTTTTTTATCTGTTATAATATCTTCACCTAAATTCAGGCTTAATCGATCAATAAAGTTTTTTGAAGACTGCTTCGGCTGCTTTTTATTGAAATCATACAACCGGCTTATTGACGGGTAGAGCCTTGTCACCTCTGTAATAAGCTTGAAAAAGTTCTTTAAAGCCTGCATAACCATTTTAAGCACAACAATAAAACCCACAACAGCTGCCCAGCTTGTTTCATCCTTAATAGCTGAATAGCCCAGGGTTAAAAGAAGAAATCCCAGTGCCACCCCTGTAAGTGCAAAGCTTAAAAACTCAGTCAATGACCTTGTAACAAACCTGTCGAAAAATAACATACTGCTCTCTTTTATCATCCCTTCATGAGTTATACTGTGAAGTATCTTTGAATCAAAGCGGGGATTAGGCCACGAAGATACATTATCAAGAATTGCCCTGGATCTCCGTATCGATTCAGCTGATATATTTTCATGCCCCCTGGTTGCCCCTGAGGCACGCCTGTTGATTTTATAGAAAAAACCGAGAGAAGCAAGAATTATGAGCAGAAGAAATAGTGTGGCAGCAAGATCAAGCCAAAGGAGCACAATTATTCCTCCAACAGACATGAGCAGATGCTGATAACCTTCAAAAAATCTCCGCAGAACCAGCCCTGCCCTTTGCGAATCACCCAGGTATATGGTCCTTACGTCTGTTCTGAGTGTTGAATCATTTACCCAGGCGATTGAATCGGGCGGGTCCCAGCCGTATTTTGATGCTACTCTGGGGAGGGAACGCATGTGTAAATCTACCAGTATATCCCTTGTCTTTATCCTGGCATAAAGCACCAGCCCCGCGCCTATAATAAGAAGAATCATTGAAGAGAGAGATATAAAAAATAGAAGATAGCCGTCCCTTGTATTAAAGGTATATCCGAAATATGAAAGCATTGTGCCCGATTCTAGCTGCTTTACATACTGAAGCAGCACCCCAAGTGCAGCACCCATAAGACCTATCCCTGCTGCTGAATTAACCAGTACAGCGATAAATCTTTTTTTATTAATCTGAAAAGCATCCTTAACAAGCATCATTACTGCTTTAAGATACTTTTTAAAATCTTTTTTTAAAGATTGATACTTTACAGTAAGCGGGGAAAGCTTCAATTTTGTTTTAATATCTATTTTCATGGTAATTTTTTTCTCAACAGTAATATTCTGCTCAAACCGGAAAAATAGCAGGCAATATAAACTTTAAAAAAAATTAACTGATCCGGTCAAGTATTAAAAGATTAAAAGAAGAGTCAGAGTATATGTCGATACTGGTAAAGGTCGGGATAATACTTATAATTACCTTATTGATCAGTTCCAGATAAATTAGACCAGAAAAGGATTTACTATCTATAACCGGTTTTCAATGACCTGATTATGATGCATATCTTTAGTATAAATATATTTACAGTTATTAATAAGAGCTGAGGCAAGAATCAGGCCATCCCAATATGAATAGCGGTATTAACCGGCAATTGATATCGTATATTCAATCATGAAACCTTTCTCTCTCTGACAATACTTAAAACTGATTCCCTCTTTTCCGCTGCAAAAGAAGGTTTTGCTTTTCTAATAATTTCCGTATCAAGCCCTTCTATTCTCTTTTCAACTCTGTCCAGTGTAATAAAAAACAGCCCCACAAAGCTTAGAGCAAAACCGAGCATGTAAAGGGTTAATTCAGGTTTTCCCGCAACAAGTAATATTGCAAAACAGCCCAGAATTCCTGTAAAACTATACACAATAGCCAGTATCCCCCTTGTTGAAAAACCGAGGTTCATAAGCCTGTGATGAAGATGATTTTTGTCAGGAAAAAACATATTCTGCCCTGTTTTATATCTTTTATACATTACACTTAATATATCTGAAATAGGGATAAGCATAAGCACCATGGGGATTAAAAAAACAGTTAGAGCAGCAGATTTTTTGATCCCCATGAGAGGCATAACAGCATACATAAATCCAATAAAGTATGCTCCCCCGTCACCAAGGAAAATTTTAGCAGGGGGGAAATTAAATATGTAAAAACCGAGAATTGAGCATTCAAGTATCAGCGCCAGTGTGAGCACTTTATAATTCCCTGTCATTGTAGCTATAATGATAACAAAAAGATTTGCCACAAGTACAATCCCTGTGGAGAGTCCATCCATGCCGTCAATAAGATTAACCGCATTCATAAAAGCAATAATCCAGAAAACAGTTATAAAATAGGATAAAATACCGAATTCAATATTAAAAACCGAGAAAATATTTACATTAGTTATAACAAATCCTGAATAAACCGCAAGTGAGGCAGCAGCAATCTGCAGCAGCAGTTTATACCTTGCACGCAGGGTTACAAGATCGTCAATAAAACCTGATAAAAAAGCAACAGCCATTGCAGCAATAAAGGTGTAGTTTACTGCACCGCTCTGACTGATCAGATAATATGCTGCAGCAGGGAAAAAAGCAGTAAACACGGCAACTCCCCCAAGCCTGCTTATATTGCCGTTATGTATTTTCCTGTCGCAGATACTGTCAAATATGCCATATCTGCATGAAAACTTTATTATCAGCGGTATTGCAATAATCGAAATAATTAAAGATAGGACCGGTAAAATTACTGTATTCTGCAACATTATTCATTCCCTTGAAGTTTATTACCATTTCTTTGCATATCATATTTTATCATATTTTTATTTTTCAAACCCGGCTATGCTTTTTATATATTTAGATCACTCTATAATATATATATATAAAAAAGCAAGACAGATTCTGATTAATCAGATTCTGTCTTATGAATTTATTCTATATAATGAAAAAACTGATATAAAATGCCATAATATTATTATTATCAAATAGTCTAATTAACTTACTTTTCTTTTTTTAACTTCTGAAAAAGCATAATCAAGTACAAATGCCGAAAACACACCGAAAAATGTAAAAGAAATGAAAACCAGTATTAAGTATTTTATTAATCCGGAATGAAAAACCGGAGCGATTTTATCATTATCATTAACATCGAACTTCACACCTAATTTTGTTTGAACAGTAGATATTTCTCCAAGTGCTTGAGTAGGATAATTATACGATGTGATAAGATAAGTATAATTTATATTATACTTATTCCCACTATCCAGTTCAAGATTTTCAAATTTTTTTATTGATTTTTTAAATATCTCATCATGCCTTTTTATTACTTTTGTTCTGAACGAATTAAGACTGCTTACTGTTTCATCATAATCTAATCCTGTTGCAGTAAGCGTTACCCTGTCTTTACTTTTCTCAGCAGTTACATAAACGATATCAGCAATATTCCGGCCTTTAAAGTACTCACCTGCTTTTTCACCGTAAGGAAGATAATAATTATCATTACCCCCGTTTGAAATCTGCAGATGACGGTCTAAATCCTCATATTGTTCAAGGGAAATATTCGCAATTTTACCTATTTTAATTGGAACTGTGGATTTATATAAAACCGGCGCGAAATAATACATAGATATAAAAATCAACTCACCTGCAATTACAACCAGAAGTATAAAAAACTTCCAATCCCATACTTTTTTTATCAGATCAATCAGATCAATCTCATCATCATGATTTATACTCTCTCTTTCCATTCCCGGTAACCATTACTATATTCTTATTTAACAATATCTAATTTAAACTACACCCTGAATAACCGTCAACCAGATTTTAAAAAAAACATACTACTGAACCAGGAACATCCGCATGAAACAATGAACACATATCTGCAATAGCTGGATAATTCACCGCCCGCTTCGCTCGACTTCTAATCCCCCCGCCCTTCGGGCTCCCCCCTTAAGTAAGGGGGGAAGTAGATTCGGTGTTGAATTAATTCTGCTGCTGGATGAACATTAACCATTTTATCAGCTTGATTCATCCCTGCTGACTGGTTCACATGGTTCGACATGTGTTACCCTGAGCTTGCGTAGCACTGAGCCTGCCGAAGTGCCGAAGGGCTCACCACACAAGGTTGGACACCCTTCCTGGAGTATATTATCAACGTCCTGCCCGCAATTGATACTGGAACACCAGTAAAATAAGAAGAGATTTTACTCTTTTACATAATCAATTATTTTCATATCTCTTTTTAAAAGTTCATTTACAACTATTGAAATATCTGTTTTACGCTTTTTAGCAACACTCTCAACAAAAGTATAAGTATCTTTTTCAAGGTAAACCGGTAAATTTAATTGAGCATCCTTTTCAAAAAATTTACCCCTCTCACCATTAGAAAAATCATATTCTTTTTTCATTTCATTTCTCCATATACTGTTTCTGTTCTTTTTTAGTCGCTTTTCTCGCTGATATGATACGTATTATAACATTTTTATTACTAATTCTTATAAAAGTATGGCTGATAACATAACATTTTCCATTCACGGAAATTCCTATAGTAAGCCACCTATCTTCATCTTCGCTATGCTTTTCATCAAAGATTGTTATTGCAAGAGGATCTTTAAATACAGAAGCGGTTTCAGAAAAAAAAACTTTATGTTTTATATAATTCTGTTTCGCCTTTTCATTATTCCACTCAAAATTATACTCCACCTTGACCTTCTTACCGGAAAAAATTTATAGTTAATATTGATTAAAAATTAAAATAATGATTTGTCAAGAAGGTAATAAATTACCAATACCTTTCAGTTCAATCTGTGTCCATGGTTCGACATGCTTGCTTCGGCTCCGCTTACTTCGGCTCCGCTTACTTCGGCTCCGCTTACTTCGGCTCCGCTTACTTCGGCTCCGCTTACTTCGGCTCCGCTTACTTCGGCTCCGCTTACTTCGGCTCCGCTCAGTACAAGCAGTACAAGCAGTACAAGCAGTACAAGCAGTACAAGCAGTACAAGTCTGCGGGGAATTGACAACTACCCTCCTGTAAACTCATTGCACAATTCAGATATTACTAAGTTAACATAAGTCCAGTAATCACTACTTTGAATAGTACCGGTTATCTGATTAGCCGGCAGAAATCTTTTAATTTCAAAGAGAAAATCATCGAACCCTCCATTCAATGCAGTAATTCGGCTTTTCAGTTTTTCAGAAAATATTTTTTTGTCAATATTTCTATCTTCCAGCTTCGCGTAAACCAGATTCGCTTTAAGTTTTATATTCTTATTATACAACCATAGGATATCCCATACATCCCTGTTCTTTATGCGGTTTGGCCGCAAAGCAAGTGCGACTATTTTATCAGCAAGAATCTCCTCTTGGGTTTCAGCATAAAGTATTATTCCGGAACTCCCCATATCTATACCGTAATAATTTTTAAGCATTGCAGGACTTCGTTCATAACTCGGCAAACTGCAGATATCGATATTGATACGCTGAGCCGGAAAATCACTGCGTTCCGGGCGGGTGATAATTTTTATTTTCCATGTATCTGTGTTACCGGAATCCCTGACCGGCTCTGAGATATCAGCGCGAAATGAATATTTTTTCATGAAAGATCCGGTCAATAATTCTTTTAGATTTTTCATTTCTTCCCTGCTGAAATCTATCCCTCCTGAGAAATCAAGATCTTCGCTCAGCCTTTGAGATCCGTAACAGTTTCTTAAACAGGTTCCGCCCATAAATGTCAGATTCTTTAACAAACCGCCTTCACTCATCACTCTAAGTATATCATGATGCAACATCTCTTTTTCAACCACAATTCTCAATGGTGAAAGTTCAGGAAAATTGTTCAAAGCCTGTTCTACCGTTTTATCAAACAAATTCATCAACTGCACTCCAATCAATAAGCTCCATAGAACGGCCTGTACTTTTCATATCCTTCAAGGCGAGTTTTACTGTTGATTTCCATATATTATATTTTGTATCGTAATAAATATCGTCTATAAATGTTTCAATTTTCTTTTTTGTATGCACAAATTCTATTGTACCGAAATTTCCGCATTCAATTATTGCAGTTCTGCCTGTACTCATAAAACTGATCCAGTTCATCTGAATCTGGGATATTATTCCCGCTTCGCTCAGAACACTTTCAAGGCTCAGGTAATTAAAAAAACCAGCTCTCAACCTTGATGCTGTATGATATAAAACCATCCCCATTGGGCTGGAAGCCCTTTCATAAATATATATGCCTTTGCATACTCTTTTTAATATTTCTGACCGCTCAGATCTGCTGATTAACGCTTTTAAAGCTGAGTAACTTAACTCAGGAAAAATCTGTGAAAGATCACTGATAGTGAAGAGATAATGATCGCTATCGGCAAGGCTATCAAGTATTTTCTGTAATTTTTTTATATTCTGCACATTCTTTACCGAACCAGGTCTACAAAAAGCTGTACTTTGTGTTACTTTAAGTAAACCAATTCGATTTGTCAATCAATAAAGAGGCATTTCCTGAACAGGTTCTGTCTCTTTCCGATTAGATTTAATATGTTCAGCAAATAATTCATTAACCGACTGCTTCGCTCGACTCCAAATCCCCCCGCTCTGCGAGCACCCCTTACGGAAGGGGGGAAGTAAATTCGATGTTAGAAACAAAAAACATCTGCGTTCATTCGTGTCCATAGTTCGACATGTGCTACCCTGAGCTTGCGTAGCACTGAGCCTGCCGAAGTGCCGAAGGGCTCTCCACAAGTCTGTGGCTAATAAATAACCCCTAACCCTTCTCTAAAAAATCGGGTCTTTCCGGCAGCCCTTTAAGTATTTTTTCATAGAGCCTGCTTTCAGGAAAAACTATTACCCAGGCTGTTAAAAAAATCAGCTTCATGTCAGTTATAAAGCTCTGATTATTTCGATACCATATTTCCAGCTCCCCTTTGTATGGAGAAATATCCTCCCTGTAGCAGTCAAGAGGGGCTTTAGAGGAATTTGAAAGTATTGACTCCTCATCCCTGAATACTATTGATCCTATACCGGTAAGCCCAGGTTTAAGACTGCTTATAGCTTCTGTGACTTCTTCAGTATAATAATCAAAATTCTTTGGAGTGAGGGGTCATGGGCCCACAACACTTATATCACCTTTAAAAATATTAAAAAGCTGGGGGAGTTCATTGATTTTTGTCTTTCGTAAAAATCTGCCAAAGGGGAGCACACGCGGATCCTTCCCGGTAGTGATATCTCCGCCCGCCATGTTAGGGCTGTCTTTCAGCATAGTTGCAAATTTAAGCAGATCAAAATTCTCCTCCCCTTTACCTGCACGTTTCTGGCTGTAGAAGATATATCCTTCACCTGTAAAACGCAGAATTATCATTACCGGAAAGAGCAGAGGAAATAAAACCAGTATCGCTGAAAAAGATGAAACAATATCAAAAAATCTTTTCATAAATATATCCTTCTATTTGATTAAGAGTAAATGGTTAATGATAAAGGGCTATGGATTAAAGATGAAGGATCCCTAATCGCTCCCCCCCTTATATCACTCTTTTCATCTCATCCGATAAAAGCATGATAGTCTCTGATTTCAAAACTTTTCTAATCATTATGAATTTCTTGTACGGCAAAAGCATATTTAAATCCTGAGTAATTATTTTTTCTGTAATGTTTCTATCGATAAAATCAATCAGTTCTTTAAAATATATTTTTATATCTGTAATATTTCTCCGCTCAAATATTACATCTTTATTGTAAGTATAGCCTGAAATAAAAAAATAATGGATATCATATATATCCCTTCCGGCTATTGAACCATTTTTCTCAAAACGATCCAGGGCTGCGACAAGTTTATTAGCGAACATAGTTTCTTTAGTCTGACACATAAATATCCTGTCAATTTCATTCAATCGTACCGGCTCATATTTATTTGATACAGGCGGCGGCATGGTAACATCAATTTTTATTGTATTGCGATGATTTCTTCCGGGAGTATCATATTTTAAAAAATATTGGGGTACAACATCACTTTTAGCTTTAATCATCAGGCCTGCTTTTTCAAAAATTACTTCCATCTGGCTGGAAATAACAGATATATCATGCCCTGAGTCTGAATAGTCAAAATCGAGATCAACAGAAAACCGGTCCAGAAAACCACGCATTGCGGCGCAGGTGCCCCCTTTGAAATACAGGGAATGTGAGATTATATTATTATCAGAAAACATGGACAAAATTCTATAAAGCCATGCCTTATGAATCGCGTCTTTTGCGTCGGGTAATATCATCTTCTATCCATACCGGTTATTTTGTACCCAATTACCTGCTGAAGAGCCTTTACTTTATCCCATGGTATCAGGGCATCACCGTCAAAGTACGCGCCGGGATTATAATAGAGCAGATCCGCAACCGCCCTTTCTACTGTCGCGATTCTTACCCCGTTTTTTTCAATTATTCCGGCATTATTATGAAGATACCTGTCATGGAGACGTCTGGAATAATAATGATTGTCATTAATCGAGTATCTCTTTGAGATTGAACTTATGAGGGTGATGTAATTGAAACTCTGCTGTACAATACCCTCATCAGCAAGTACCGATTCAACGCTTACATATGAATATTTATGAAGAGCTTTTATTCCCAGCAGGTATGGATCAAGTTCAGTTACAGGATGTATAGAATATAATCCATTATAAACACGATATAGTAATCCCGCCTTAACGTATCTTTTTAGAGTCGTATAAAGATTATTTGTATTCTTAAAACCCCAGAGGTTATACAGGTCACCGGTATGAAATATAGTTTCATTCATCCGTGCCAGCAAAGCGAAACGATTAGCGGTTATGTTTGTTTTTTCTGTACTCACATGTACAGTTTACAATAACGCTTTGCAAATATCAAGATTTTTTTTACAAACGAATTAGATGAAAGGTTAGGGGTTAAGGATGATGGGTGATGGGTGATGGGTTAAGGGTTAAGGATAAATATCACTAATCCCTAATCCTTAATCCTTAATCCTTAATCCTTAATCCTTAATCCTTAATCCCTAATCCCTAATCCCTAATCCTTAATCCCTAATCCTTAATCCCTAATCCTTATTCACCGCCCGCTTCGCTCGACTTCAAATCCCCCCGCCCTTCGGGCACCCCCCTTAAGGAAGGGGGGATTAGATTCAGTGTTGGATAAACTCTGCTGCTGGATTCCAACCATTTTATAAACTTGATTCATCCCTGCTGACTGGTATCCGTTGTTTATGATAATTATTTTATTTCATCGGTCAGAATACTATTGATTTGAAGAGCAAATTCATAAAACTCTTTTGCTTCAGCAACTTCAGGTTTGCCATCTGGTAAGAGGCCCAGGTTTCCGGGATACCTGGAATCAATATACAGATCATTAATTTTTTGGAGTATAATCAAATCAATATCAATTTTCATATGATCAATTATCATGGCGTATAATTTTAACAAATCATGAGTTTTCGGGACATGAGCATTTTTAGCTTCAAGTAATGCTTTCATGGATTTTTCAATGCATTGCTGAGAATGGAAACATGATATGGGTGTTAAAAATTTATTATCTATAATTAATCTGATATTTTCAAGATCCATTTTTGCGCTTGATAACCAGGCTTTAGCCGACTCATTCATAAAATATGAACTCCTTTCTGCTGAATCTCTCTGGCAAGGGAGCTGTTCTCTTCAATAAATTTACGGTGCATCGGCAGGGTGTGCACTATCAGGTCTACAGGGTATTTCATCCTGAAGTCAAAAAGTGACTGTGATACTTTAAGCTTAATTTCGCTATTCTCCTTAAAACTTTGCGGGATAAAATTGTCTTTTGTAACAATATAAAGATCAATATCACTTTCAGCAGTGGGACTACCCGCAGCATAACTTCCAAAAAGTATAACTTTTTCAGGTTCAAGCGGCGCAAGTCTATTTAAAACTTCAATTTTTATTTCTTCTAAATTTATCATATTCCTGGTATAATCTCCATTTTAATGGATGTCAATGAGAAAATTGCAGGAGTTACCGGTCTTTTTGCTGAAAAAATTTAAAAAGCTGAAATTAAATTGCTGCAATCTGAAGTGCGAGGAATTAACAGTTCACCCGCCCTGCGGGTCCACTTCTTTCAACGAACAATTAATTCGGCTAAGCCCCCGGCGGAATGAATTCTTTTCCCCCGGGAAATATTTTCCCGCCACCCCCGAAGGGGGTTAATTAACTTTTTTTGACTTGTTTGTTTTACTCCAGCATTAATTAAATAAAAATATGAGTAGAATTTTTTCATCCCCCTCCGGGGGAAGCCGGAATAAGTTCATTCAGAACTTCAGGTTAATCGGCTGGGGGCCAATGCGGGTAGTAGTAAGCACCACGTGGAAAGGGAGGAAGTAGTTAGCTTTATTTTTATGCTGAGATTTTACTTAAAGTTTAATGTATATGCCATCTCAGCGATTCAGAACAAGGGGCTGCAGCCCCTTGTTCTGCAAGCCGCCAGTGCCAAAAGTTTGAAAGTTCTGCATATCCTGTATAGAGCTCAATCTATAATCTGTCTGATATTTCCAGATCCATTTTTGCGCTTGAGAACCAATCCTAATCCTTAATCATTTACACATATCCATCCGGATTTTTCGACTGCCAGTTCCAGCTGTCCCTGCACATATCTTCTATATCCTTTTCCGCTCTCCAGGCGGAAGCTTTTCAGGTTTTGAAGTGTAATGATATAAAAACTTTTTTATCTCTAATAAAAAACACTTGATATTATATCTGCAGCATTTATAGTTCTCAAAATAGGTACTACAAATGCAATATAATTATACTGATTTTGAACGCGCTTTTCATCTTCTAAATAATGAACTTAACCGTTTAAATTCACCCGGTTACAACCTGATTATATGTGGTGGATCCGCACTAAACGCGGCGAACCTTATAACCAGAATAACTAAAGATGTGGATATTCTCGCCTTATGTGATAAAAACCTGAATCTGATTGATCCTGAACCATTGCCTGATGACCTTATAAAGGCCGCTATAACAGTTGCTGAAAACCTGGGATTCCCTACAGACTGGCTCAATAATGGTCCAAGTAAGGGTGATGGAGGGATATTCAGGCTGGGACTGCCTCCGGGGCTTCAGAATCGGCTGCTAAAAAAGATTATTGGAAATAGGCTAGTATTATATTTTATAAGCAGATTAGATCAGATTTTCTTAAAACTCTATGCAGCTGTTGATCAATACGGCGGCTATCACGCTTCAGATCTGGATGCACTTAACCCTACAGACGAAGAACTTGTTATGGCAGCAGAATGGTCAATGTCCCATGATTCATCAGAAGGTTATAAATTCTCACTAAAATCTTTCCTTAAAGAGTTCGGTTATGAAAGGGTTGCAGACAAAATATAAAGAGTTACTGGATAAAATCCTGCAATTACTCTGGAGGGAGTGGAGTTCCCTGGGAGTAGCAGGCAAAAAAAATTATATGAACCCTCAGCACCATGTCATTGATCCGTAAGCGCTTAATTAACCCCACCCCCTGAAATTTCCAATAATTTGAGGATCAATTCTATTAGGCATAATAAGCCTGATTTCATCATCACTTTTACAGGCC
>Ga0334887_1002835_pt1 | contig 18525 bp, 16 predicted proteins | sample GraSluR1_MG_10_FD_207217 | JGI IMG/M metagenome (GOLD analysis project Ga0334887, IMG submission 207217) | Sludge microbial communities from methane-producing bioreactor in Wageningen University, Netherlands - Granular Sludge_18_07-R1 | ecosystem: Engineered > Bioreactor > Anaerobic >...
GCTCTTGTCGCTTAGCGCTTGCACGGTCCCGGCTGCGGCGCCAGCCGGCGGCGAAACAGGCGCGCCCTCGGCGGAAGGCGAGGTAGTCGAAATCCTCTTCTGGGATCAGTTTCCCGAAGTCTCCGACAAGATGGATGAGATTGTCGCTGACTTTAACGCCGCGCATCCTAACATCAAGGTGACGCGGGAAAGCTATCAGACCGAGGCGTTGCGCGATGTGATTCGGCCTGCGCTGACGTCGGGGACGGGGCCGGACATTTTCTATTACGATCTTGGTCCGGGCTTCGCCGGCGTGCTGGCTAGGGCCGGTCTGCTGATGCCGTTGGATGACGCCTATGCGGATAAGGGCTGGGACCAGCGCATCTATGAGTGGACGCGCGATCGCGCCGTTTTCGACGGCAAGTCGTATGGCGTCGCCAATGAACTCGAGTTTATCGGCATCTTCTACAACAAGGGAATGTTTGAGGCTAACGGTTGGGAACTGCCGCAGTCGTGGGATGAACTGCTGGGTCTGTGCGACAAAGCCAACGAGGCCGGCGTGATCCCCATGGGCTTCACCAATGGCGAAAGCTGGCCTTCCTATCACATGTTCAGCATGATGATGAACAACCAGGTAGGCAAGGATCGTCTGGCCGCAATGATTTCCGGCGAGGAGTCCTGGGACACCGAGGACACGGTTATCGCCATCAAGCGCTTCTTTGTGGATGCGAAGGAGCGCGGCTGCTTCATCGAAGACGTTAACGCTGTAAATTACAGTGACGGCCTGGCGCTCTTAGCTACCGGCCAAGCGGCAATGCACCCGACCGGCACCTGGCGTGTGGAGGCGTACTCTGACCCGACTCAGACCACCGAAGACATCGGCTTTTTCTTCCTGCCTGCTTTGGACGGCAATCCGGTTGTCGTGCCCGGCGGCATCGGTTCCGGCTGGGTGGTTTCGGCCAATTCCCAGCATCCGGAAGAGACGCTCACCTTCCTCGATTATCTGATCAGCGAGGAGATGGGGCCGCGCTGGGTGGCCGAGATCGGCGCGGTGCCCGCCTACCCGGTTGACACGTCCGCCCTGGACCTGCCTGAGTTGAAGGAGTTCGCCTTGGACATTATCGCGTCGCAGGCGGACAGCATGGGCTACAATATCGACGTTCTGACGCCGGACAACTTCAATAAGGTGATGTGGGACGGTTTCGCCGCGGTGCTGGCCGGCATCCGCACGCCCGAGGAACAGGCTGCGGCGCTGGAAGCGGCCATGCAGGAAGCTATTGCGGCGGGCAACGTGATCGACATTACCGAATGATTGTGTTGCATGGCGCCGGCTTGCCGAATCATGTCGACGCCGTCTCCGGGCGCTCACCTATGTGGGCGCCCGGCCCATATTCCTGCGCGTGATCGGGGCCGTCTCCTCAAGGGATTACCAGCGATGACTACTTCTTCCGTCACATCTGCGCCCGGCGCCGGACGATCCTCAACCGTACAGACGGGCTTTCGCAAGTGGCTGCGCACGAATATACCGTCCTACCTCTTCATCCTGCCCGCACTGCTGCTCTATGCCGTGTTTGTGTTGTATCCCTTTGTCAACACGATTTACTACAGCCTAACGGACTGGGACGGCGCGCAGCCAGTTAAGAACTTTATCGGATTAGCGAATTTCGCCCGGCTTATCCAAGATCCGCTAATGTGGCTGTCGCTCAAGCATAATCTGATCTGGATTGCGGTGGGCACCTTGACGCCGGTTGTGGTGGGGCTGGTCGTAGCGACATTAGTATCCGGCGGAGGAGTGCGCGGGCGCGTGGTCTTTCGCACCATCTACTTTATGCCGGTCGTGTTGGCCGGCGTCGTGGTCGGCATGGTGTGGAGTTGGATTTATCATCCCTTATTTGGGCCGATCAACACGGTGCTGAAGGCCGTCGGCTTGGGCGGTCTGGCGCGCGGCTGGCTGGGCGACCTCAATCTGGCCTTGTATGCTCTGTTGCTGGCCGCGTTTTGGGCCTATTGGGGATTCTGTTTTGTGATCTTGCTGGCCGCGCTGCAGAACGTGGACATGGAGCTGCACGACGCAGCCAAGATCGACGGCGCTAACCCGTTTCAACGTTTCATGAACGTCACAGTCCCCCAATTGCGTCCGGTCCTGACCATGCTCACCGCCTATACGCTGATTGGCGGATTTAACGTCTTTGACATCGTTTACATTATGACGAAAGGCGGGCCGGCCAACGCCACCGAGGTGCTCGCCACTTATACCTACCACATGGCCTTCAAGCAGAACCAGGTCGCCTATGGAGCGACGCTAACGCTGGTGATCACCGTCCTGTCGATGCTGGCTTCGTACACGTTTATCACGTTGCGCGAACGCGGCAACGTCGGGGAAGTATAGGGTCCGCGTCTCTCTTGAACGGCGCAGTCCGTCGCCAACGGAGTGAATCAGTATGACCACGCAAACTGTACGCCGCAGGCGGCGCAGCCCCACGGCAATCGCCGCTCAGGCCGGCATCTATGTCATTCTGATCGGCATCGCCATCCTCGTCCTGATTCCGATGTTCTGGGTCTATGCGACCGCGTTTAAAAACCGGATCGAGATCGCAGCCACGCCGTTGGCGTGGCCCAAAGAGCCGACGCTGCAAAACTTTGTTGATGCCTGGGTGAAGGGGCGACTGGGCAAGTACTTCCTGAACAGCGTGATCGTGACCATCCCCATCGTGGCGTTTACCGTCTCGTTTGCATCGTTGGCCGGTTACGCTTTTGCCCGGCATACGTTCGCCGGACGCAACGCGATTTTCTACCTCTTTTTGGTCGGCTTGATCTTGCCCTTTCAGTCGATTATGATCCCGCTCTATTACACGCTGTTGAATTTCGGGTTGCTGGGCACCTATTGGGCCATGATCGTGCCGTCTACAGCTTTGGGATTGCCGTTCGGCATCTTCATCATGCGCGCCTTCTTTCAGGGGTTGCCATACGAACTTTCCGACGCGGCGCGGGTGGACGGCTGCAACGAGTTTGGCGTTTTCTGGCGCGTAGTCTTGCCGCTTGCCAAGCCAGGCATGATCACGTTGAGCATTTTCGTGTTCCTCAACGCCTGGAATTCGTTCCTGCTGCCGCTGCTCTATTTACAGCGCGAGGCGCTGCGCCCGCTGGTGGTCGGTTTGATGTTCTTCCAGTCACGCTATACGACCGACTATGCGCTTACTATGGCCGGCGCAACCATTGTTAGCTTGCCTGTGCTCATCCTCTACGCGATCTTCCAACGCCAGTTTATCCAGGGATTAACTGCGGGCGCCCTGAAGGGGTAGGGCGCTTGGGGAGGGAGCCAAGAATTGACGGCCCCAAGAAAAAACCTGGCAGGAAGCGCACAACTTCCTGCCAGGTTTTCGATCCGCGCGAACATCGCTTATAGGCTGCCGTATTCCTCTACGATGCGGGCGATGTGACGTGCGGCGTTGATAAAGTTCTCGATCAGCATGTGCTCGTCCGGCGCATGGGTGCGCCCGCTGTAATGGCCCACGCCCGGCCGGATTACGGGGATGCCGCCCAGCGGCTTGGCGAAGGCGTAGACCGGCGAACTGCCGCCCACCAGCGGCTCGACCAGCGCCGGCTTGCCGTAGACTTCCTCGCCCGTGCGTATGCAGAGCTCGACCAGGGGGTCGTCGGCCGGGACCTTGGCCGGCCACATCGCGCCCAGCCGCGTCAACTCCACGTCCGCAAAGCCCTGGGCGTCGAGATGGGCGCGCAGCTTGGCAAAGATGTCGTCCGGGTCCTGTTCGGGCACGAGACGAAAGTCGATCTTGACCGTGGCCTCGTGGGGGATGACAGTCTTCATGCCGCCTCCCTGGTAGCCTGCGGTGATGCCCTGGATGTTGCATGTAGGCGAGAAGACCGCCCTCTCTAGGTCCTTGCCGCGCAGACCGCCCACGAACTCGCGCACGCCGTACTCGGCGCGCAACTCCGCTTCGGGGTTGGGCATGGCCTCGAACAACTGCTCGTCCAGCGCGGATGGCGGCAGAGCGTCATCGTAGAAGCTGGGGATGCGGATGCGCTCATCCGGCCCCTTCAGGCTGTCGAGCACGCGCACCAGTCGCCAGGCGGCATTGGGCAGCATGTGCGCCCCTCCGGAGTGCGCGTCGAGCGTCATCGTGCGCACAGTCAACTGCACGGACAATACGCCGCGCACGCCGAGGGTGTTGATGGGGCGGCCGCTGGCGTCGACGTAGCCCTGTTCCCAGATGGCTCCGTGACAGGCAAGCAGTTCTTTGTGGTCGCGCACAAACTGGGCGATGTGGGGGCTGCCGATCTCTTCCTCTCCCTCGACGACGAAGGTGATGCCGCAGGGCAGAGAACCGTCATGCAGGGCGCGCACCGCGTCCACCGCGGCCAGGCGCGCGACCAGTTCGCCCTTGTCGTCGATGGCGCCGCGGGCGTAGAGCGCGCTGTTGCGCACGGCGGGCTGGAAGGGCGGCGTGGTCCACAATTCCAGCGGTTCGGGGGGCTGGACGTCGTAGTGGTTGTAGAAGAGCAAGGTGCGCGGCGAGACGCCGCCAAGACGGGCCACGATGATCGGGTTGCCGTCTGTGGGGATCTTATTGACGGCGAACTGACGGCGCTCGAACATAGTTTCGACCAGGTCGGCGCAGGCAAGCACGCCTTCCCCAGTGGCTGAGACGCTAGGCTGGGCGCACAATTCGGACGTTTCGGTGATGTAGTCGTCGAGGTGCTCGAGCAGGAAGAGGTCGAGTTCAGCGGCTGTGGGGTTCATGGCGTGGCTCCTTTTTAGGCGGAGTATGACGCAGGACGGCCGTCAGTTTACGACGGCGCGGCGTACCTGCTCATATTGTACCACGCTTTGGGGGGTAGGCGCGGCGATCCGGGCGCGAACGGCTCGCGCCCGGGGCGTGAAGCATGCCTGCGCCTAGCGCGGGGCGATGGTCCAGCGCCAGATGAGGATGTAGCTGGTGTGAATGTTCCAATCCGGCAGTTCAATCGAACCGTAGCCCATGCCTTCGACGCGGTCGGCAGGCGCGCCGTCGACGGGGCGCGCGTTATAGGCCGGCGCGCAGGCGTACATGGCAAAGTCAGTGTATTTCGCGAACGGGTCGCCCGGCAGATCGGGTTTGCCGGTGACGGCGGTGACATAGCCGTCGGCCCATGTAACGCGTATCGGCACGCCGCCCTGCCGGTTGCCGTTTTGGTCGAGTGCGTCCATGTAGATGTGGTGCCTTCCGCTCGCCTCCGCCTCGTCGAGCCAGCGCGCCTCGACCAGCCGCCAGTAGCCTTGGCCGGGCGCGGGGCTTGCCTCGACGAGCGTGGCCCCGCGTTGATCCAGTCGCGGGTCCCAGATGCGCTCCGGCAGTTGCGAGCCGTCCGGCGCGACCTGGATGGCGTAAGTCTGCTGTGCGTCCGGGCCGATGCCGTTGGCCGCGCGCACGGCGACTGTGTAGCTGCCCGTCTCCGCCGGCGTCCACTGGATGAGGCCGGACGCGGCGTCGATGGTCATGCCTTGCGGGGCGGATTCCAGACTGAAGGCCGGCGCAGGGTTGCCGCTCGCCTGGACGGTATACGTGTAGGGCAGCCCGACCACGGCTGTGGTGATAGGCGTGGAGGTGATGACGGGCGGGGCGGACTCGCGCAGCACGACGATGTAGGGCAACACCACGCGCGGCAGAAACAGGGTGTCGGCGTCATCGGACTCGGCCAAGGCAGGGGCGGGCTGCCCGCCGATGAGGCCAAGCGCAATCGAAAAAAGCAGCGCCGCGATCCACAGCGGCCACATGACGGATAAAGGGCGAGGACGGAGAGGCATGGTTGATTGATTGCTCCTATAGCAGGTGTGTTGGGCGTGATCGGCCGGATGAGCGGCGAAGCAGATGGACCAACAGACTGGCGGACTGATAGCTGCTCCCATATATCGCACAGCCGGCACGTTGCCGACAGGTGCGCATGTCCGATTGCGGCTATGTCAAACGTTGTGTCTTGTTCGCTACATTTGGCCGGCTCCGGGCTCTCCGGTTCGATGTCGCCGTAGGAGGCGGTTGCAGGTTGGGGGCGGTTGGCGCTGCGCGGATAGGGCGATCCGCCTTAGTGGTTTGATCGCCATATACGCACGATGTCATGTTGCACCCAAAGGGTTCCCGAGCGAAACATCTCTGCCTCTGGTACGACGAGATTCTTCAGCTCGCTAGCGCTCGCTTCAGAATGACAGATACTTGGCGAACACACCACTTACGTCATGGGACGACGGCGGCGAAAGATGAGGCTGGGAATGGCGACGCCCGCGGCGATGGCGCCGATGATCAACGCCGTCTTGAAGCTGTTCACCGCCGCGATCGCCACGAGCGTTTCGTCCGCGGCGGGCGCCGCGGAGAGGTTGAGCAGATCGATCATGGTGCGAAAGGCCAGCGCGCCTGGGATCAGCGGGATGACGCCCGGCATCACCAGAACCGGCGCGGGCACATGCAGCGGGCGGCTGAAGAGAACGGCGGCAAAGCCGACGAGCGTGGCGCCCGCCAGCGTGGCCGCCTCCATGCTGAGGCCGGCGGACGTCGCCAGAAGCGTGCGCGTGGCGTAGGCGATGGCGCCGCAGACGGCGCAGGCGAACAGCGTGCGCACAGGGACGTTGAAGAGCACGGCGAACCCCAGCGCGGCGATGCCTGCCCAGAAGGCGTTCTGCACGAGCAGCCACATGTTGGCGTCGTTCATAAGGTTTTGATCCCCGTCAGCCGCATTGCCAGGATCAGCCCCAGGGCAATCGCTAGGATGATCAGCAGGCTGGTCGTGAAGCGGGCCAGCCCCACCACCGTGTAGCCTTTGATCAGGTCTTCGACGGCGTTGACAAAGGGCACGCCGGGCACGAGTAGAAGCACGGCCGCGGCCATCGCCGTCTCCGGCTGAAAGGCCAGCCCGGTCATGCGCAGCAGACCGACTGTCAGGCCGGCGACAAAGGAGGCGAGGGTCGCTTGCAGCAGCGAGTTGAGGTCGCGTAGGGCTAACTCCTGGCGCACCCACATGGCGAGGCTGGCGGCGACCAGCGTCACGCCGAAGACCGGCCAGTCTCCGCCGAACAGCCGGCTGAACGCGGCGCAGGCGAGGCCGACCATCAGCACGGTCAGCCCGCGATTGTAGTGACGAGGCGTGCCGGCGATGCGCGCCAGGTCCTTGCGCACCAGAAAGCGGTCGAACTTGCCCTCTTCCACGCGATGGCGCAGGTGGCTCATGGCCGCCACGAGGGTGAGGTTGACGCCGCCGAGTGCGATGCGCCGCGTCTTGGTGCGAAATTCGCCGCGGCTGCTGTGAGAGACGATCAGCGCATTATGCGAGACAAAGACGTCGCCCCAGTCGCAGCCGAGGCCCTCGCCCAACGAGCGGATGGTCTCCTCTACGCGCTGGCTCTCCGCGCCGTTCTCCATCAGCATTTGGCCGGACCAAAGAGCCAGGTTGACGACTTCGGTCAGGGCTTCCCGGTCCAATGCGGGCCGGTCGACCTGGACGGGGGCCGGTGGAGCCTCCGGCGGAGGCGATTGTGCGGCAGCTGGGTTCGCCATGCGCGTGCCTTCACTTCTTATGCCAAAAGGAGACGGGCGCGGTGCAGCGGATGCACGTCTATAGTATACCGCAGACGGCGTTTGCAAGGGCGGCATCTGCAAACAGGTTGAGGGCGAAGGGGCTTAGGCGGCGAGGCGTACGGTGAAGGCCGAACCCTGGCCTGCGGCGCTGGCGACGGTGAGCGAGCCGCCGTGGGCTTCGACGATCGACTTGGCGATGGAGAGGCCCAAGCCCGATGCGCCGAATGACTGGCGCGCCTGGTCGCCCCGGTAGAAGCGCTCGAAGATGTGGGGCAGGTCTTCGGGGGGGATGCCGTCGCCGGTGTCGTGGACGGAGAGCAGCACGACGCCGTCTTCCTGAGAGGCCGAAAGCGTGACGTCGCCGCCCGCGGGCGTGTGGCGCAGGGCGTTGCTCACCAGGTTGCCGAGCACTTGGGCCATGCGTTGGGCGTCCACGTTTACGGAGGGCAGGCCGGCCGCGATCTCCGTGCGCAGGGTGATGCCTTGCTGTTCGGCCTGCATACCGTAGGCTGCCACGGCGCGTTCGAGCAGCGCCCCTGGCGCAATCCAGTCGCGGTAGAGCGGAAGCTCGCCCGCGTCCGCCAGGGAGAGCGTACGCAGATCGTCGATGAGGTGGTTGAGGTGCAGCGCCTCTTGGTGTAGGGTGGCGGCGATGGCCGGGGTGGCTTGCAGCTTGCCGTCGCTCAGGGCTTCGGTGTAGCCGAGGATGACGCTGAGGGGGGTGCGCAGGTCGTGGGCGATGTCGGCCGTCATCTGGCGGCGCAGACGGCTGGCTTTTTCCAGGTCTGCGCTCATGCTGTTGAACGAGGAGGCCAGCTTGCCCAACTCGTCGTGGGTGCGCACCGGCACTTGCAAGCCCAACTCGCCGCGGGCGATGCGCTGCGTGGCCGCGGTCAGTTCGCCAATCGGACGGGCCAGGGTGCGGGCCAGGAAGGCGCCGAGCAGCAGAGCGGCGACGGTGGCGGCTAGCGCAGCCAGAACAATGCCGCGGTTGAGCGCCGCCACAAACAGGTTTTCAGGCGCATCCGGCGCCCGGCGGTCCTCGAAGAAATCGAAGATCAGATAGCCGGCGACCTCCCCGTCTACGTCGATGGGAATGGCTCTGTGCAAGGAGCGTTCTGGCACTTGCGTGCCGAGCCGCCGCGGATCGGGGCCGCCGTAGACGACAAGGCCCTGACTGTCGGTCACCGTCACCAGGACGGGGCGATCCGGTCGCTGCCAGCGTTCGGCGGCGTTGAGGACGGCGCGGTCAAGGCCTTCCCAACTGCCGTGGCTGCGATAGTAGTCGCTGAGTGCGGCGATCGCGGGCTGCTGGCTGTTGTCGAAGATGAAGCGGTCGAACTCGCGCTGTGTGCGGATGCTCACAAACGCGCCGACCAAGACGGCGCCGAGTACGCCGACGGCGAGAAAGGCCAGGGTGAGCTTCAAGGCGACGGAGCGCATGGGCGGGCGTTTCCGGTCAGGGGTCCACGGCGAAACGATAGCCGACGCCGAAAACCGTCTCGACATAGCGGGGCCGGCTGGGGTCCGCTTCGATCTTGGTGCGCAGGTTGCGAATGTGCACGTCGATGGTGCGTTCGTAGCCGGCGTAGGCGTCGCCCTGCAAGCGGTCGAGCAGATCGGCGCGGGTATAGACGCGGCCGGGCGAGGCCATGAGGACGGCCAGCAGGTCGAACTCGGAGGGCGTGAGGTCGACGCGGCGATCTTGGACGGCGACGGTGCGGGCGGCGCGGTCGAGGGTGATATCTGCGGCGCGCAGCACCTCGGCTGCGTCGGGCTGTCTGTGCAGGCGGCGCAGCACGGCGCGTACGCGTGCGGCCAGTTCACGCGGGCTGAAGGGTTTGGTCACATAGTCGTCGGCGCCCAACTCCAGGCCTAACACGCGCTCGTTCTCCTCTACTTTGGCCGTGAGGATGATGATGGGGACGTCGGCCTCTTTGCTGTAGGCGCGCATGAAGTCATAGCCGCTCATTGCGGGCATCATCAGGTCGAGGATGACCAGGTCGGGGCGCTCATGGCGGGCAACGTAAAGCGCTTCCTGGCCGTTGGCCGCGGTCACGACCCGGAAGCCTTCCTGGTCGAGATAGGCGGCTACCAGGTCGCGGATTTCGCGTTTGTCGTCTACCACAAGGATCGTCTGGGCCATAATCGTTTTTCGAGCGCTTTTATCGTGTGCAGACAAGGAGACAGGCCGGGCTGCGGAACAGACCGCAACCCGGCCGCTCAAGCGGCGGGGAGGCCGCCGCATCAGTTGGACGGCCCCCCGGTAAGTCTCCGTCGCCGCCCTCCGGACGGCCAACGCCCTAGCGGCGCATGCCGGGGCGGCCCAGGCCGCCGAATCGATCAACGTCGCCGGAACCGCCGAAATCACGGAGACCCCGCATGCCGCCCGGCTCCATGCGGCCCAGTAGCGGGAAGTCGCCAAGGCCGTGAGAACCCGGCAGGCCGCGGCCGGTCATGGCATCCGCCTGTTCCTGGGTGATTAGGCCCTGCTCTACGGCCTCTGCGACAGCCTGGTCTCTGGCGATCTGTACGGCCTCTACAATCAGTTGGCCGGCCTGCATCAGCTTGGCGTCTTCTTCCTCGATGAGGCCCGCCTCGACTGCGGCGGGGATGAGGTTGTCGCGTGCGGTTTGCAGTTCTTCGGCGGTGATGCCTAGCGCCTCGGCCAAGAAGGCATTGGCGTCGCCGGCGTCGTACCACTCGCGTAGGACGAAAAGACCGGCTCCGGGCTGGTCGTCCCACTTCTCGGCCTGGGCTTCGGTGATGTAGCCGTCTTCGACGGCCTGAGTCAGCGCCGCGGCGTAGGCGGCATCTTGCGCCTCGTCCAACTCCTCGGCGGAAATGCCCAGGGCGTTGGCCAGCAGTTCACCGTGCTGCGCCAACAGGGTGCGCCCGCCGAAGCGGCCTTCTCTAGGCCCCCACATCTCCATGCCGCCGCGGCCGCCCTTGCCCATCCATTGTACGGGCGGCGGGGCGGCCTCGTCAACCGCTGCCGGGGCATCCGCTGCAAAGGCGGTCGCTGCGCCGCCGGTTAGGATGAGCAGCCCTGCCAGAACAAGCGCCCAAAGTGTGCGATTCTTCATGTTTCTATCTCCTATCGTCTAGAGTCTGTCGACGGATGGCATAGGGGGAGCCTGTATCCCCGCTGCCGGTCCGGCCGGCGCCATCGGTGATCATGTGTTCGGTTGCAGGATAGCGCGGAGATGTTCAGGAGATATGAAGAGGTTGCAGAGTTTGATTTAAGGGCATCTCGCTCGAAAAGCACAGATGCATAGAGACAGACACAGATACATATGACGTATCGCTGTGGGCGTTGGCAAGTTGTGGGAGAATATCTGTCAAGATGTGTGTTTTTATGTGGAGTCGTTCGCCAGTTCGTGTGTTTGTGTATATTTGGAGTGCACCAAAATGATTGGCGCGCTTTCGAGAGGCGCTTATGGTATATTACTAGCAGTTATGCATGCCATCCGTTGTGCCGGGTCGCCGAAATCCCCGCTTAGTTTAAGGGGCATATGAAGTCAGGAGACGAACTCGGCCCCAGCGTGGTCGACTGTAAGGCGCTGCTGGCGGCGCTGCAAGCGCCGGCCCTGATCGTGGACCGGGGCCGCTGCATTGTGCAGGTCAACCAGGCTGCACGGCGTCTGTGCGTCGCTGCCGGTTTTGTCGAAGGGCGGCGGATCGAGGACCTACTCCCCGCCTTAGCTGACTATTGGCCGCAGCGGGCTGAGGGCTTCGACACCGGCGCGCCGATCGACGGGCCGGGGTTGGCCTGTCGGCTGCGCGTGCAGGGCGCGCCGCTTTGCAGCCGCAACGGCGCGCCCGCCGGCTGGCTGGTGATCCTGGAAAGGCCGCAGCAGGACGTCGACGGCTCTCCCCGGCTGCGTTCGCTGCTGGCGTCGCTGGACGATCTGGTGTTCGTGCTCGACGCACAAGGCAATGTCACCGAGTTCCACCAGGCTTCGGGCGGGCGGCAATTCGTGCCGGAGGAGTTGTTGGGTCGCACCTATCAGGAATTGTTGCCCCCTTCCTTTGTGCGGGAATTCGCCGCCGTCATGGAGGAAGTGCGGATGACGGGCGAGGTGCGCCGTTTCGATCATCCGCTCTATCTGGGCGGTGAAGAACACTGGTATTTAGTCAATGTCGGGCCTGTACGAGGAGAAGGAGAACAGACGTCCGGCTTTGTGGCGGTCGCCCGCAATGTGACGGAGGGGAAGCGAGCGCAGGCCGCCGCACAGGAGCAGCGCGCCTTGGCCGAGGCGCTGCAGGACGTGGCGCTAGCCCTCAACAGCACGCTGAATTTGGAGGAAATCTGGAAGCGCATCCTGGTCAATGTGGAGCGCGTTGTGCCCGCAGATTGGGCCGCGATTCTGCTGATCGAGGATGACGTAGCGCGACGTGTGGGCGAGCGCAACTACACGACCCAGGCTTTGGGCGCGTTGTTGGACCATGGCGGCGTTCAGATCACCAAAGCCGCCTATCTGCAGGACATGATCGCAACCGGCCAGCCCTGCCTCATCCCTGACACATGGAACCACGCCAGTTGGCCGCGCAACGATAAAAAGCGCTTTGCCGACTGGCTGTCTAGCGCAGAAGGACAGGTGATCCGCTCGTATCTGGGCGCGCCCATCATCTTGGAAGGCGCGGTGATTGGCTTTATCAACCTCGTCAGCAGCATGCCGGATCACTTCAACGTTACGCATGCGGAACGTCTGAAGGTCTTTACCGTGCATGCGGCCTCCGCTATTCGCAACGCCCAACTGCATGCCCAAGCCCAAGAACTGGCGGCGGTGAATGAACGCCAGCGTTTGGCGCGCGAGTTACATGATGCTGTGAGCCAAATGCTATTCTCCGCAAAGATTATTGCGGAAATGCTGCCGCGCTTGCGCGAGCGCGACCCGGACCGCGTCTGGCGCTATCTGCCGGAACTGCACCGATTGATCCAGGGCGCTATGGGCGAGATGCGCACGCTTCTGCTGGAGTTGCGGCCCGGAAGTCTGACCGATGCCGATCTGGACGTGCTGCTCGGTTACCTGGTCGACGCAGCAGGCGGGCGCACTTCCGCGCGCATTTCGCTCACTTGCGAGGGCTATTGCATGCTGCGCGACGAAGTGCAGGTGGCGTTCTATCGCATTGCTCAGGAGGCGCTGGCGAACGCCGTCAAGCACGCACGGGCCTCGGCCATCAACCTGACGTTGCGTTCCGACGATCGGCGCGTCGAATTAGCGGTAGAGGACGACGGCTGCGGTTTTGAACCGGACAAGGTGCGCCCGCAGAATCTGGGGTTGGGCATCATGCGCGAGCGCGCCCACGAAATCGGCGCGGAGTTGACGATCCGCACCGCACTGCAGGCCGGGACATCGGTTCGGGTTGTTTGGCCGGCCCCGACAGAGAGGTCCTAGGATGGAAACTGTGCGCCCTATCCGCGTCTTGCTGGTGGACGATCATGAGATCGTGCGCCGGGGGTTGGCGCTGTTCTTGGAAGGCTTCGATGACATGGAGCTGGTCGGCCAAGCGGGCGACGGCGAAGAGGCCGTGCGGCTGTGCGGCGAGGTGCAGCCGGATGTGGCGCTGATGGATTTGGTGATGCCCATGATGGACGGACCGGCGGCCATCCGCCGCATCCGCGAGCTGTATCCGGCGGTGAAGGTGGTGGCGCTGACCACGTTCCGCGACAAGGAACTGGTGCACTCGACGTTGCAGGCGGGGGCGGTCGGCTTTTTGTACAAGGACGCGTCGATCGACGAACTCGCCGGGGCCATCCGCCGCGCCTATCGGGGGGATACGGTCATGCTGGCGCCGCAGGCGGCGGAAGCGCTGCTCGACCTGATCGACGAGCGCGGCCAGGAAAACGAACGACCCGCTACGGAGCTTACGGCGCGCGAGCGGGAGGTGCTAGCCTTGTTGGTGGAGGGGCTGACCAACCGCCAGATCGCCTATCGTCTCCACGTCAGCGAATCGACCGCCAAGCAGTACGTGCGCGGCATTTTGTCTAAGCTTAATGTGGGCAGCCGCACCGAAGCGGTGGCGATGGCTGTGCAGCAAGGGTTGGTAGACTGAACCTAGCCAGTTGGTCATGACCAGATGAGCGCGAATTTGTGTCCAATGGCCGGTTTTCAGAAAGCGCACCCTGGCATATTCTGTGTGTGACGTATGAGTTGACCGAGATTTAACGCTGAAGCTTCCATCGACGACCGTTGCAGACTGCATTGCTGACCATCGCTGCCGACATCGCTGATCGTGATAGACGACATCGCTGATCATCGCAGACGACATTGACGCCTCCTCCTTCGGTCACGCTCATCACGTATTCATCGAAGAGAGGCCGGCATTCGTGTCGGCCTCTCTTTATTGCACGGTTCCGTCGCATCTCCCCATCAACATGAGGCGGGCGCCCGTGACGAAACAAACTTCGGTTCGTATCGTAATCGTGGATGACCATGAGACATTGCGCCGAACGCTGAGCCTCTACCTAGAGCAATATGAGCAGTTTGAGCTGGTAGGCGAGGCGAGCAGCGGCCGCGAGGCGCTGGAGGTCTGCGCGCGCGCCGAGCCGGACGTCGTGCTCATGGATATCTTGATGCCGGACATGGACGGCATCGCGGCCACGCGCGCCATCCGCCGCCAACATCCTCACGTACAGGTGATCGGCATGACCGGCATGGAGCATGAGCGCCTGAGACAGAGCGCGCTTCAGGCCGGGGTCGCCAAGTTCTTGTATAAGGGCGCACTGGACGACAGCCTGGCGCCCGCCATCCGCGAAGCCGCCGGCCAAACATGAGCCAGGCCGCGCTTGCCGTACAAGAGCCGCCTTCCTCCTTTTTCCCGGATCAGCAACGGCTGCAATACAGCTAAGCGCCGAAATAGGGCATGGAAAACGCGCATCGCTTTGTGCGGGCAGTTTGATGTATAGTGCACGTGTTGAGTCTTGCGCCGTAATGCAGCAGAGAATGCAAGGAAGCGTTCTGGCGAACACCTATCCAGCGCCCGAGGAGGGGCAACATGCTCAAGGAATTCCGGGAGTTTATCAGCCGCGGCAACGTGTTGGATTTGGCGGTAGCGGTGGTCATGGGCACGGCGTTCACGGCGATCGTGAATTCGCTTGTAAACGACGTCATCATGCCCATTATCGGCATGATCATTGGCGGCGTTGATTTCACCGGCTTGTCGATCACAATTGGCGAAGCGCAGATCTTGTACGGCAGCTTTATCCAGGCCGTGATCAACTTCTTGCTCATCGCTTTTGTGGTCTTCCTGTTGGTGAAAGCTATCAACGAGGCGCAGCGCCGGATGGCCGGCCCCAAGGAGGAAGAAAAGGCTGCGCCGCCCGAGCCAAGCGCTGAAGAGAAGCTGCTCATCGAGATTCGCGACCTGTTGAAGAAGCGCACCGTCTAGCGCCGGACGCAAGCCGGCAGCCGGCCGGTCTTGCCGGATAGACGCGGAACCGCCCCGTAACGCGCGCAGCGTGCGCCGGTACGGGGCGGTTGTATTGGCCGTTCGCGCGAGAAGGCCTAAGCCGCCGGCGCCTTGCTCTGCAACTGCTCCACCTCGTCAGCCAGCTCCTCCAGCCGGTCGAAGAGGTGGGCGATGCGGGGCGAGGAGGAGGCCGGTTCGCCCTCGATCAGCGTGCGCGCCCGCGCCAGCTTGGCATGCACCTCGCCCAGATCGATCCCGGTCGCCGGCCGTGCAGGGGCCGGGGGGATCAATAAGTTGTTGATCCAGATCTGTAGTGCGGTCGCCAATGGCGGCGAGGCCAGCAACCCCAGCAGACCAAAGGCGTCGGTCATGGCGAGCATGATCAACAAGACCAGCACGCGCCAGTAGCGGGTGCGCGTGTAGAGCCGCGGCTCCAGGTAGAACTCCATCGCCAGGTAAACCGCGGTTGTTAGGGACGTAGCGGCGATGACCCCGAACAGGCCCATGTTCCAGGCCAGGAGCGCGGCCGCGGCCACGCCGATCAGCCCGCCGACCAGCGGGATCAGCCACGCCAGCGCGGCGATAAAGGCCAGCAGGAACGGATAGGGCAGACCGATCAGCCAGTAGGCCAGGGTTAACAGCGCGCCTGTGGCAATGCACTGGATCAGTTCGCTGCGCAGATAGGCGCCCACGCCCGCCTCCATCGCCCGCCACTGGGTGCGGGCCAGCGCACGCGCTTCCGGCGACAGCAGCGACAGCCACAGCCGCTCAAAGCGCACCCGGTCTGCGGTCCAGTAGATGCTGACCACGACCGCGATCAGGAGTTGGCTGGCGATGGCGCCGGCATTGCGGATGACCTCTACGGCGGCGCCGATGAAGCCCTCGCCTTCGCCAAACAGAACGTTCAGGCTGGCGGGGTCGCGCAGATGCTCGGTGACTGACCGGGCCATCTCGCCGCCGCTGCGCAACTTGCTGTAGATGCGCGCGTAGAACATGATCAGCTCTTGCAGGGCCAGGTCCGCTTCGGCGCTGATGCGCCAGATGATCATCGCCAGCAAGAGCAAGGGGAGGCCGATGCCGGCGATGTAGATGGCGAGCATGGCCAAGGCGGGCCGCCATCCGCGACGGATCAGGGCTTCTGCCGGGGCGCGGACCATGGCAGCCGCCGCCAGCGAGATGACGAAGAGGATGAGGATATCGCTCAACCGCCACATTACCAACAGAGCCGCCAGCGTTGCCAGGGTTCCGGCGGTTGTGAGGGCGACGCGCTTCATGCCGGTCTCTCCATCTGGACCAGTACAGCGTCCAAAGCTTGTGCCACGTCTTCGATAATGTCTTCCGCCTCCTCACCGGCCTCATCGGCCTGGACGTCGCCTCCGCTGCGCACTTGCTTGCGCACATCCTGGATCAGCTCGTGCGTCTCCATGCGCAGCAATGTGAGCCGGTCGCGCTTGCCGGCTTCTCTGCGCGAAGACGCGCCCAGCGCATCTTCCGGCATCGGCAAGTTGAAGAGCGCGCGGTTGATCAGGATCTGCAAGATGGCGGCGAGCGGGATGGCGAGGAGAGCCCCAGCCACCCCGAAGAGAGCGCCGAAGGCGGTGATCGCTAGGATTGAGACGATGGCGTTGACCCCTACCGATTGGTCCATGACCCGCGGCACCAGCAGATTGCCCTCTAGGATCTGGATAGCCGCCAGCGCTGCAGCTGTCCAGATCGCCTTATCCGGGGCGGTTGCCAGGGTCATGACGATGGCGGGGGCTGCGCCGATGATCGGGCCGATCACCGGGACCGCCTCGAAGATGCCCATGATCAGGCCCAGCACCAGGGCATAGGGCACGCCGATCAGCCAAAAGGCCAGCACCGAAACGACGCCGACGATTACACACAGGATAACCTGGCCGCGAAAGTAACCGCCGATCTTGCCCTCTACCTCTTGGATCAGCGTGCGCACTTGCTCGCGGCGTTGCCGCGGGATGCGCATCTCCAGCCGGCGCGTGATCACTTCTCGTTCCAACGTCCAGTAGAGGGAGAGCGCGAAGATCACCAGCGTTACGAAGGAACCATAGGCGCCCAGCCGCACAATGGCCCAGGTAGAAGGGGCCGTAGCGCCCCCATCCTGGGCGGGCGCGCTTTCGGGGAGGGCATTCGCGCCGGCATCCGCGGCGGAAGGAGCAGTCGCAGAGCCGGACATGAGCTCTGCCAACGGAAATTCCACCGGCAACGCCGCGCCGAGGCTGCGCAGCAGGCGGCTGGACGACGCACCCAGCCAGTTGCGCAGTTGTTGGTAATCGTCGGGGAGCCGTTCGACAATGGCGCCGATCTGCGTCACGAGGAGGGGAGCCGTCAGCCAGACGAGCAGGGCGAGCAGGGCGAGCAGCAACACATAGACCAGCAGCACGCCCAGCCAGCGACGCAGCCCGCGCCCTTCCAGCCACTGGATGGCGGGGCGCATCGCCACTTCCAGCGCCGCCGCTACAAAGAAGATGAAGATCACCATGTAGAAGCGGTAGGCCAATACGAAGGCCAGCACGACCCCTAGCGCCGTGAGCGTCGCAGCGATCACTTGGCGCATCGTCCATGCGGGGAAAGAGAGGCCAGGCGGCGGCTCGGAGATAAGGGGCTCGCCGTCGGCTTCTGCGCCGAGTGCACGCTGCGACTGGTTCATGGGCGTTGTCCTTTTGACAGCATATCTTCTCTTCGCGCTACTCGCGTTCTGGCAACTCTGTTTCGGTCATTCTGACGACCGGAGGGAGGAAGAATCTGTTCGTGCGCCACACAGGGATTCTTCGCCTTCGGCTCAGAATGACAACGGCACAGATCGTGTGAACGTATCACTCGTTAGGCTATGTAGCAAAAAGTATACTCGATCCGTGTGCTGTGCGCACCTACACATTGATCGGCCAAGATACTGGACAGACCTTTCGCGCCAAACAAAAAAGAGAGGGGATGCAGACGGATTGCCGTGTACACTCCCTCTCTTTGCTTCGCCCCAACCAGCGCAGCTTACGCGCGCCTGCCTAGTCTTTGGCCAGGTGCGGTTGCCACACTTCCCAGACCTTGCCCACCAGATCAGGCCCCGGCTTGAGCGTCATCTTGCCGGGCTTCCAGCCGGAGGGCGTCGCCTCGCCGCCCTTGCTTTCCCGCACCAACTGGAAAGCCTGAATTTGTCGCAGGGTTTCGCCGACATTTCTGCCCACGGGCGGCGTGAGGACTTCGTAGCCCTGGATCACGCCGTCGGGGTCGATGATGAAGCGCCCGCGGTTTTCTACGCCGGCATCCTCGTCATAGACGCCATACGCAGCGCCCAACTTACCGCCGCCGTCTGACAGCATGGCGAAGGGGATGCCGCCTTCTACCATGTGGCTCAGTTCGTGGTCATTCCACATCTTGTGGACGTACATGCTGTCGACGCTGACCGACAAGACCTCGACGCCCAGTTTCTGGAACTCCGCATAGTGATCGGCGACCGCCGATATTTCGGTCGCTCAGACAAAGGTGAAATCGCCCGGATAGAAGCACAGCACGACCCATTTGCCCAGGTAATCCGAGAGCTTCACCGACGTGA
>Ga0334887_1002838_pt1 | contig 18501 bp, 12 predicted proteins | sample GraSluR1_MG_10_FD_207217 | JGI IMG/M metagenome (GOLD analysis project Ga0334887, IMG submission 207217) | Sludge microbial communities from methane-producing bioreactor in Wageningen University, Netherlands - Granular Sludge_18_07-R1 | ecosystem: Engineered > Bioreactor > Anaerobic >...
TCTGACTTCAATGCGCAGGAAATTTTCGTGACCGGCGCACAGGGCAAGGGCGACGGCGTCGTCGAGTTTGTGTTGTGGAGCGGCCAAGATGTGAAGGTCGTGCGCGATGCCGACGGCCGCGAGGTCACCTCGGAAGTGGCGCGTGGCATGACGACAAGAACGCCCGACATCCCGTTCGAGCATTTGATTGCCGGCCAGTACTGCACCGATGAGGAAAGCTGTAGAAAGTTTGCTACCCCAGACGGCGCCGCTCCCGGCTGTTGGGGGCACTTTAGCTGGACGGTTACTTTCCAACGCAAGTACTGAGCTTGCCGCCAAGGGATGGCGCTCCGGCATCGATCCTGTTAAGCCAAATACCCGCCCCGTCAGTGACGAGGAGGCTTTGTGAAAACTGAGTTAATCCAGTATGCGCCGCTCTTTGCGGGGCTAGACGAACAGGAGAGGTCGATTCTTGCCGCCGGTTTTGCCGACGGCGAGTGTGCGGCCAATGCCGTTCTCCTCAACGCCGGGGACCGGGCGACGTCCATCTACCTGATCGGGCGCGGCTTTGTCAGCTTGGTGACGCCCGGCGGGCAGAACTTGGCGACGCTGGGTCCGGGCAGCATCTTGGGCGAGGCCAGCTTGCTGCGCGGCGCACCGCTCGATGTGAGCGCCAAGGCGCTGGCCGATCTGTCGTTCTGGAAACTGAGCGACAATGCGCTGCGCGAGATCATCCTACAACAGCCGTCGATCGGGATTAAGCTCAGCCGCAACTTCGGCGGCCTCGTCGTCCAGATGCAGGAGTACCTGGCCCAACGACTCGTCAAAACCCCCGAACTAGCCGGGCTGCCGCCGCATACGCTACAAGCGGTTGCGCAGCGCTTGCAGCCGCTCGAGGTCGGCGTCGGTTCGAGCCTCTATCGCAGCGGGGAGACGCCGGAAGGCCTCTACCTGGTCGAAAGCGGCGCGCTCGAATTGCGGCCGGAGAGACCGGCGGAGGGAAGCCGCATTCAGACGGTCGGGCCGGGAGAGTTGATCGGCGCGGCGCCGCTTCTGACGGGCAAGCCCGCGCATCAGACCGCGGCGGCGAGCGAAGACAGCCTGGTATGGCTGTTGTCCGCCGACGAATTTCACGCATTAAGCGCGCAGCAGCCGGGGTTGCGCCGGATACTTGCGCGCGTGGCGCGCGCCCCGCTCGGCCGCGAAGACCAGGCGCACGCCGCGTCGTGGCTGGCGCAGATGCCCATGTTTACCGAAGTTCCGCCGGACGCGTTGCGGGTGGTGGCGGAGCATATGACGTTGCAGCATGTGCCCGCCGGCGAACGCGTTTATACGATGGGCGAGAGCGGCAACGCCCTCTATTTCATCGAGAACGGCGAAATTGAACTGACGGCCGAGAACGCCGCCGGCGTAGTCGAGGAGTTGGCGCGCGTGGGCGGCGGCGGGCACTTTGGCGAGATGGGGCTGCTCACCGGACAGATCTACGCCGAAGACGCTACGGCCATTCGCAATACCAATCTCTGGGTTTTGGCGCGGGCCGATCTGGACAACCTGAGCATGAGGTATCCGGCGATTGGCAAGGCGCTGACGCAAGGGGTGGCGACGCACCTGGCGACCGATAAGGGCCCGTCGGCTGCGGATCGTTTCCGCACCTTTGAGCTGTTCGCCGATCTGAGCCGGGAGGAGTTGAGCCAGGTCGCGGAGTATTTGCGACCGATGCGCTACCGCGCCGGCGAGCAGATCTTCCGGGCCAGCAGCCCGGCGGATACATTGTATCTGCTCGAGGCGGGGCAGGTGCGCATGCAGTCGTTCTCCGGCGGGTGGATTGCCGGTCCCGGCGAGGCCTTCGGCGAGCGCGCGCTGTTGACCAATCAGCCGCACAACGCCAGCGCAGTAGCCGAGACCGATGTAGATGTGTGGACGCTTGCCAAGCGCGACTTCGACATGCTGATGGCGCGTTATCCCAGCCTGGCGATCAGCATGAGCCGCATGTTGACGCAGCGGCTGACGAAGATGGAACTTGGCGGAACTTACGGCGAACCTCACGGCGAGGCAGGCTACGCGCCGCCCGCACCCGCCGCTGGCGCCAATCTGCCCGCCCGCCGCCAGCAGGCTCAGTCTTATGAACCGTCGCCGCCGCAAGCGCCGCGCGAGCGCGTAGGCTTTGCGGAATGGTTCGCCAATCTGACGACGTTCGGCAAGCTGCGGCTTGCGCTGTTGGTGTTGCTGATTATCTGGCTGATTGGTATTGCCGCTCCGTGGGCTTTCCTCAGCATGCTCCAAGGCAGCGTAAGCGTGGCGAGCGGATCGGACGATCTGGGCTACCGGTCGAACTTATTTAACGCAATAAGCGAAGTATACGCTATCGGCAGCTATGAACTTGCCGCGCGCGATCCCGAATTGGCCGAGATGTTGGCGCTGGCGGACCGGCAGGCGCCGCCGACGGCCACCCCGACGCCGCCGCCTACGATGACGCCGATCCCGACGAATACGCCTTTGCCGACGGCAACGCCGCCGCCCACGAATACGCCGCTGCCCGTGCCGACGCTGCGCCCCTTCATCCAGGAAATGTTGCCGGCGGCGCCGCCGGAGCCGGAACCAGAGGTCGTAGCCGCGGCTGCGCCTGCACCGTCGCGCATCTGGGATCCGCGCCTGGATCGCCTGGGCGTCCGTGTCGAGGAAGCGCCGGTTGGGCCGGGCCAACAGTACTGGCGCGTGATCGAGGCGAAGTGGGGCGATGAACAGGAATCCGGCGGAAAGCACCACATCTACGTCGAAGTATTGGACGAGAACGGCGATCGCATCGTGGGCCAGCCTGTGACGGTCTTCTGGGGCGACGGCAATGTCACGCTCCCGACCGAGGATAAGGCGCCGCCCGATTTCGCCTTCAACTACCAGATGTATGCCGCGGGCAACGCCTACGATGTGAAGGTGGAGGGATTGCCCAGCGACGTGCTGCGCGGGGCCGGCATGGGCGATCTGGATCGACCCAAATACGGCATCCACACGACCTTCTACATCACCTACCAGCGCGCTACGAAGTAGGCGCGCCCCCTAGCCTTAATAGACCGGCAAGCGACGGCCCACTTATCCGGGGGCCGTCGCTATTTGTTGGCGTATAGCGCGTTTGGAGCGGCGGCGATGGGGCGGTCTATGTGCGGGAATGGATGTCGATATCTTTGATGCCGTAAACGATCTGGCGGCTGGCCGCGATTTTGGGATGTTCCACCTGGCCGGCGTGCGGCCGCCAGACGCGCCGCGCCCAACGGCGGGCGCGGCGGTTGCTGTGCTGGACGGCGGCGGAATAGGGACGGCCGCCAAGCCAATTGCGCAGGAAGACGGACAGGCTCGGCTCCGGCAGCCAGTTCACGCCCGGCGTGCCGTTGGCGACGACTGCGCCGAGTTCTAGCCAGATCGCGCTGAGGCTAGCGCCATAGCAGTTCAGCCCGAATACCATGCGCAGGTCGAGCGAACGCGGGTCTTGGCGATAAATGTTGAGCAGACGCGAGAAGGTCTCTGGACCAATAAACTCCTGGCCTCGATAGCCGACCAGCTTGCCTTCGTGCCCGTGGACGAGAAGCAAGAGGTCGGTCTTGTGCGTGGGGCCGAGACGCAGCAAAGTCTCCGCCAGCCGCGGGCCGGTGGCCTGCTCATCCTCGAGAATGACGACGGTATCGTACATGCGATAGGCGCCGTAGAGGCGCAGCAGGAGCTTGGCGTATTCCTCGGTGAGGTAGTCGATGACGGCCATGACGGCCGCGGGGAGTCTGACGCCGGTTATGTGGCCGACGTTTTCGAGCAAGACGACCAGGGCCAAAGGCTTGTTGCGGCCCTGGCGGCGATAGGCGGGCCAAGCCATACGATCTTGTGCGTTCACTTAGTTGTTGGAGCGAACCAGACGCACTGACAGGTTGCGCGAGATGTCTTCCATGCCTTCAGCCAGTTGCTCCCACTCGTTGGAGCGGAAGATGGTGCGGGCTTGGGCGACATCTTCGACTTCGCCGCCGCTCGTGATCTGGGGCGGGTTGCCCCACACCGTATACCAGACATCCGACATGCGAAAGCCAAGCTTGGCCAGGCCAGGCGCCAATTTGTTGACCAGGTATTCCTGGCAGTCCTGCTCCTTGCCTTCTTGCATATCGTAGGTGATCAAGACTTTTAGCATAGATAACCTCGCTCTTGACGCGAACTCTCAAAGACTGAACCGCGCGGGCGTCGCTGAATTTGCCGGCGCCTGCTAATACTCTACCTCATTGGCCGAACAGCGCAAGAAACCGGCTGCGGCGTATTTTGCGCCAAGCATATCACAGCCGGAAGCGGGGCAGCTATGGCTGACCTTACAATTCGCAAGCGTAAGGGTTGGCGACAAGAAAGACGCGAGCGCTGTGAAGCGGCTATTCGCTAGAGCCACTCCAGCAGTTCGGGCGTGGAGCCGAGCGTCAGGTCGGCGTCGCGCAGGTCGCGTTCTTCGGCGAGGCCGCACAGGACGCCGGCAGTGGCGATGTGCGCGGCCCGCGCGGCGCGCAGGTTGATGTGGTTATCGCTGACTACCAACAACTGATTTGGGTCGACGCCGAGCTTTTCGGCGGCGATCAACAAGACCTCGCTGTTGGGGAGCAGGTAACGCACGTCCTCGCGGCCCAGCACATGGACGATCGCTTCTCTGGGCAGGTTGGACTTGGAGAGGAAGGCCAGGATATCGGGCCGGTTGCGGGTAGAGGCCAGGACGATTGGATACTGCATGGCTAGAGTCGAGAGGGTGTCGCCGGCGCCGGGCATCGCCTGCATGCGACCGATCGGGGGGTAGCCGCGGATGCGGTTGAGCGCAGGGAAGAGGCGATCCAGGTCGGAACTGATGCGCAGCCGGCGTGCAAGGCCGATGAGGAAGTGGACGAAGCCTTCGAGCGAGATCATCAGGCGGCGAGCAATGCGCCGGCGGTCCGCCGGACTGGCAATTCGGTCGAGCCAACCCAGACGGCATTCAGCCCAATCGGCGAAGCCCCAGTCGACGAAGGCGAGCGTGCCGTCGAGGTCGAAGATGATGCCTTCAATCTTGCGACCGGCGATGACGCCGGGAATGCGCACTTCGCTCTGTGGCGGGGCAAGTTCTTCGAAGGGTTCTTGGTCGGTCAGCTTACGAAAGACATAGGAGAGCAGCGTGCGTGCGCTGGCGACGATCGGGGTCGCCAAGAGCACGCCGAGCAGCCCGAAGACAATGGTCCCGCTGATGATGGCGACGAAGGTGACGGCAGGGTGAAGCCGGACCTGCCCGCCGACAAGGCGCGGGATCAGGTAGACGGTCTCGATCTGGGCGATGACCATGTAGATGATGAGGACGATGGCGGCGAAGGTGATGTTATTGACCGGCATCCAGGTAGAACCTTGGAAGAGGGCGATAGCGGTGCCGATCAGCCCGCTCAGGCCTGGGCCGAAGCCAGGGAGAAATTCCATTAAGCCTGCCAGGAGAGCGAGACCGCCCGCGTTCGCCATGCCTACCAGGGTGAGCGGGATCCAGGTGATCACGCCGACGGTCAGAGCAAGGGCGATCTGCCCGCGCAAAAAGGTATGCCAGATGTTCCCCAGTTCGGCGCCGAGCCGCCGGGCGTCTTCGCGATAATCGGCGGGGATGGCGTCGAGGATGAGACGCTGGAGCTTGTACAGGTCTTTGAGGATCCAGAAGGTCAACACCAGGACGTAGACAACGCTGAGGATGCTGTTGGTGACGCCGCGCGCCAGCGAGATGGGGTTGCCGGTCGCCATCAGAACGTTGCTCAGGGCGTTGCCCATTTCCTGGAAGATGCTGTCGAGGGACAACTCGATGGGGCCCAGGGCAAAAAGCGGCCCGGCTGACATGCTCTGGAGGTTGACGATGAGTTGTTCGATGGAGGCGCGCAGGCCGCTCGCCAGTTCGGCGGAACGCGGGATGATGAGGACGGAGCCGAGAGCGCTCAGGGCGACGAGCGCGATATAGACGATAAGCACTGCGACGCCGCGCGCCCAGCCGGTGCTGCGTTGGATCCAGTTGACGGGGTAGCCGAGGATGAAGGCGAGCAGGAAGGCGACGATGGTCGGCGCGATCATCTGCCGGAACGTGACCAGCAGGATGAGGGTAATGAGCGCCAAAGCGGCGCTGACGATGCTCTTGGTGACGTTACGCCAACGTCGGGAGCCCATGATGCGCTAGAACTGCGCTACCTGGTCGAACGGCCAATAACGCAGCCAGACGCGGCCCAGAATGTGTTCTCGCTTGACGGGGCCGAAGGAACGGCTGTCGTTGCTGTTGTCGCGGTTGTCGCCGAGCACGAAGTAGCTGAGAGGCCCCAGCGTAATCGGCGGCATATTGGACAGGCCGCTGCCGTGCGGGTAGGGTTCGGGCAAAGGTTCGTTGTTCACGTAGACAATGCCCTTGCGGATTTCGACGGTTTCGCCGGGCAGGCCGATGATGCGCTTGACGAGCATTTCGTTCATGCCAGGCAAGTTGAGGACGACGATGTCGTTGCGCTGCGGCGGGTGCAGGCGGAAACTGATCTTGTCGATGATCAGCCGTTGGCGTTCGAGGAGATTCGGCTCCATGCTTTGGCCATAGACAATGGTGGCTTGGGCCAGAAAAAGGTGGACGACCAGCGCCAGGGCCAGCGCCGGCAGCACGACCTGGAAGGTCTCTTGCAGCAACCTGCGCCAAGGCGCGGGCGCTTCCGGGCGCTCCTCGGCCTCAGGGGAGATGATTCGGTTAGCCGTAGACGCTCTGTCGTAGTAAGGATCGAATTCGTTCATAAGATTGCTCGAGTAGGGCGATTATGCTAGAAGTATATTCGGACAGCGAGAATTGGCAAAATGACATTTTGCCGGACGCGCTCTCGCTTCGAGGCGCAATTGACGGCGCAATGGGCTGTCGCTATACTGTGCCCACACGTAGTCGACTGCTTGAAGCGTCGCTTGACCGATTTCGATTGCCGAATAGGCCGAATGATCTCCGCCTGCATGGTCGCCGTCCCTCGCCATGCCCCGGCAGTTCCGATAACCTGCCCATGCGCAATGTACTGAACCTTTTGCGGCTATGTCTTGCGGCTGCATTGTCTCTGGGAACAATTCTGCCGATGGCGGCGCAGACCGAGACGCCCGCGCCGCCATCGGCTGCTGAGAGTCCCTTGCCGCCGCCGGTGACGGACGGCGGCGAATCCGGCGCGCCCGTCGCCGTCTACCCGTCCGACGAACTGGTCGATGCAGTCGTCGCGTCAATGTCGGCGGCGGATCGGGTGGGGCAGTTGTTCTTGATCACGTTTCGCGGCGACGAGACCGGATTCGACAGCGACATTGCCGAGTTGATCTACGGCTACCGGGTGGGAGGCGTCATCCTCAGCCCGGCGAACGGCAATTTCAGCAACGAGAAAGGCGTAGACACGCCGCGTGAAGTAGCGTCGCTGGTCAACCGTTTGCAGGCGTTGTCGTATGGCATATTGCTGCCGGCCGAACGCGCCCTGGAACCGCTGCCGGAGGCATGGCCCGGCCGCGAAGATGTGTTGATGCAGGAGATGACAAATGTCTCTCCGCTCAACCTGCCGCTTTTCGTGGCAGTGGAGCAAAGCGGCGACAACTTGCCCGCCACAATGTTGCGTCGCGGCTTTACGCCGCTGCCCAGCCAGATGGCCATCGGCGCGACTTGGAACCCGGAACTGGCGCGCCGCGTGGGGCGCATCGCGGGCAGAGAGTTGGCGGCTGTGGGCGTCAACCTGCTATTGGGGCCGAACCTCGATGTATTGGACCAGCCGCGGCCGGACCAGGTGGGCCGGTTGGGCGCACACATGTTTGGGGGCGATCCGTTCTGGGTGGGGCAGATGGGCCGGGCCTACATTGCCGGCATCCACGAGGGCGGCGAACGCCGCGTCGCCACGGTTGCGCGCAATTTCCCCGGCGCGGGCGATGTGGATCGGCTGCCCGAGGAGGAGATTCCCACGGTGCAGCGCAGCCTGGAAGAACTGCGGCGGGTGATTCTGCCGCCCTTCCTGGCGGTGACGCGCCTGCCCGCCGGCGTCGAATCGCTCCAGGCCGAAGCCTCCGTGACCGATGGCATGATGTCCAGTCACGTTCGCTACAGCGGTTTTCAGGGGACAGGGCTGGGGCGCAATACGCCGATCGGTCTGGCGACGGAGTTGAGCCGGGTTCTGGAGCAGGAAGGATTCGCCGCGTGGCGCGAACGCGGCGGCTTGATGGTCAGCGGCGGTCTGGGCTCGCCCGCGATCCGGCGGCACTACAGCGCGTCTGCCGGCGAGTTTCCATTTCGTCGCATAGCGCTGGACGCCTTTACCGCCGGGCACGATCTGCTCGTCCTCAACAGTTTCGGCTCCGACGACAGTTGGGAGACCGAGAAGCACAATATCCAGGAAACTGTCGGCTTTTTCCAGGAACGTTACGTCAACGACGCCGGTTTTGCCCAGCGCGTGGACGAGTCTGTGCGCCGCATTGTGCGCCTCAAACTCAGTTTGTACGCAGGCGACGCGCCGGGCCTGTCTGCGGAGGGCGATTCGGCGTTGCCGCTTGCTTCCGTTCTGATCGCGGAGAGCGGTCTGGCGGCGCTGGCGGAGGAGGCCAGGGCGACGGCGCTGGCGGAGATCGGCCAGGTCGCGCGCGAGTCCGTTACCATTCTATACCCGGATCCCGGCGGCGCGAATGATGTGTTCTCGCGCATGCCGCAGGCGGGCGAGCAGTTGTTGATCTTCACGGACAGCCGTCTGCAGCGGGATTGTGACGGTTGTATGACCGAAGCGGCCGTAGGCCCGGACGAGTTGGGACAGATCATCCTGCGGCTCTATGGCCCCGATGCTACAGGCCAGTTGACTGAGAGCCAGATCGCCAGCCGGACGTTTGCCGATCTGGCGGAACTGCTGAATGCGGAACTGGCGGCGCCGCCGACGCCGGCTGCGCAGGAGACTGCCCTGCCTTCCACGCCGGAGCCGCCCGCGGAACAGGCCGGCATTCAGCCCCAGCCGCCTGTTGTAGAGGCTGCGGGCGACGACGCCCCGACTGATGGCGTCGAACTGGACAAAAACGCCAGGACCGACAAATTGATCGACGAGGCGGACTGGATCATCTTCGCCATGCTGGATGTCGACGCGGAGCAGCATGCGCACAGCAATGTGGTCAAGCGCTTCCTGCGCCAACGCAGCGAGGACTTGGCCTCAAAGAACATAGCGGTGTTCGCCCTGAACGCCCCCTATTTTCTGGACGCCACCGAGATCAGCAAACTAAACGCCTATTACGGGGTGTACAGCAAGACGCAGCCCTTTTTGGAAGGAGCTGTGCGGGCGTTGTTCCGGGCATATTCGCCGGAGGGCGCGCCGCCGGTGAGCGTGGCGGGTACGCGTTTCGCCAGCCTTACCGAGCGACTGGCTCCGGACCCGGCGCGACCGTTGGATCTACGCATTCTGACCGCGGACGGGACGCCAATCGTCGAGAGCGGGCAGGCGCCGGAGACGCCGCCTGTCATCTCCGCAGGCGACCAGGTCCGGTTGCAAGCCGGCCCTGTGCTGGATTACAACGGCAATCCGGTCAGCGACGGCAGGACGGTGGATTTTGTCCTGTCGTTCGAGGGGGACGAGTCTGCGCCACGCGTCGAGAGCGCCGCCGTGCGTAATGGCATGGCTTCGCGCGATCTGCTGATGGAACGCGGCGGGCTGTTGCGGGTGATGGCGCAGGCGGGCGCAGCCGCCGCCGGCGAACCGCTCGCCATCAGCGTGCAGGGGGCGACGGTGCAGGCCGGTTCGGCCCCGGTGTCAGAAACGGCGCCGGTGAGCGTCGTCGCAGAAGCGTCAGACGCTCTTGCCGAGCCGGTGAGCGGCAGTACGGAGCAAGCGGCGGCGGTCGAGATCGAGGCGCCTGAGCCGATCGGACTGGCATCGCTGATCATCGCTTTGTTGACGATTGTCGCGACGTTGAGCATGCTGCTGATCGCGCAGGTGCGGGTGATCCCGCGGCGGGCGTTGGTCCACAGCATGCTCTGGGCCGTCAACTGCGGTCTGTTGGCCTATATCTTGTATGGGCTAGGGCTGATGCCCGGCGCTGCCTGGCTGCAGAACAGCCTGAGGATATGGGGCGCGGCGTTGGTGGTCTTTATCGCCATGTTGCTGCCGGCGCTGTGGCTGCAATTGCGTTCCGAATAAGCCTGCGCCGCGGCTCGCGGCGCAGGAAGGTACCCCCGACAGGACTCGAACCTGTGCTTTCGGCTCCGGAGGCCGACGCTCTATCCACTGAGCTACGGGGGCGTCCGTGCCTTCATGTATACCACGAGCCGGGCATCCGAGGCAAATCGAGTTGGTCGGCCCTCCACAGGATGCTATAATCAGGCTATGTATCTGGATCGCACCTATAAGCCGCGCCGCAAACGGCGCGGGATGGCGAGGTTTTGGCCCCTGATCGCGTTGGCCGTCGTCGCCATTATTCTGTACGAGCAGCAGCCCGCCTGGCTCTCGTCCCAGCCGATGGCGCCGACCGTGGAACCGACGCGCAGCGGTGCGGCTTTTTTGTCCGACGCCGAAATTGCGTACAAGTCGGGCAATGTCGCCGCGGCGATGGAGGCCTATGAGCAAGTGATCCGATTGGAGCCGGACAACCCAAAGCCGCTGGCCGCGCTCTCGACGCTCTATTTGATGTTGCAAGATCTGCCCAAGTCGGCGGAAATGGCGGAGAAGGCGGTTGCGCTGGATCCGACGGACACGGATGCGCTCAACGCGCTGGCACGGGCGCGGGATTGGCAGGGCGAATATGAAGCGGCCCTGAACTATGCGCTGGACGCGCTTGAGATCGAACCGAAGAATGCGACGACTTTGGCGATCCTGGCCGAAATCTATACGGATGTAGGAAACTGGAATACAGCCGAGGATTATCTGCAACAGGCGCTGGAGGCGGATCCGCAAAACATGCTGGCGCTGCGCAACACCGCTTTCCTCTACGAGATGCGCGGCAACTATACGGCTGCGGTCGAGGCCTATGAACAAGCGATTGCGGCCGCGCCCTATCGGTTTGACCTGTATATCGGCAAGGCGCGCCAGCATCGCGTCGGTCTGTACGAATATGACAAGGCTATCGAGGCCTATCAGCAAGCCGTGGAAGTCTATGAATCGGCGGTGACGCTGGATGCTTTGGGCGACGGGCTGTACAACGCCGGCGACCACTTGCAGGCTGTGCGCGTGTTGCGCAAGGCTGTGGAATTGGACCCGAACTACGGGCCGGCGTTGGTCCATTTGGGCATGGCGCTCTATGCCCGGCGCAACTATGAGGACGCAGCGGTAGAGCTGGAAAAGGGGCTGACCCTTCTCGGCGACAGCGCCCGCATCGAGCAGATCTACACGGCGGGCCTTGCCTTCATTTACAAATCGCCCACCGAATGTGACAAGGCGCTCGTGTGGCTGAATAAGGCATTGGAAATTGATCCGCAGAGCGGGCCGGCGTTGGAAGGACTGACTCTGTGCAACGCGCGGTAGTTCGGTCTCGTCCGTCCTGTTGGGATTCTACGAGTTTCCGTCACATTATCTCGCGGCGATTCCTTGCTGTAACCCGGTTAGCCGCAACCCGGCGAACAAGCGGATATGAGCTTTAGGCGATCGCGTCTGAAATCTTCGCTGCCGACGACGGCTAAGCTTGCGCCGCTGCATCAACGCGGCGAGGAGCCGCAGGCGGAGCAAGAGCCGGAAGCGGATGAGACGGTGCGAGAGGCGCCGGCCCCCGGACGGCAGCGAGAGACCGCCCAACGCATTACGACGAGCAAGCGCCGCCTCCAGCGGCGAGTCACGCCGCTAGATGTGCTGCAACAGCCGATCCAGGCGGGCATGCGCAAGGTCTTCGACCTGCGCCGTTTTGTGGTTGTGGTCGCTCTGACCGCGGCGACGCTGTTGCTGCCGCTGCCGCCTGATCTGTCGGAACAAGGGCGCCGGGCGCTGGCGCTCTTCGTCTTCACCGGCAGCATCTTGGCCCTGGAGCCGGCGCCGCTGCCCATCGCCGCGCTGATGGTGCCTATCTGCCAGATCGCCCTGGGCATCGATGTCGTCACAGGTGCGTTCGGCCCGTTCGGGTCGCCCGTGCTTTTTTTGATCTTGGGCAGCCTGTTCTTGGCCGAAGCGCTGCGCAAACACGGGTTGACGCGACGCATGGCGCTCTATACGATAGTGATCAGCCGCGGCAACCTAAACCGGCTGTTGCTTGGCCTGATGGCGGCGACCGGGTTGCTCAGCATGTGGGTGCTGAACACGGCGACCGCGGCTGTGCTTATTCCGGTGGCGATTACGATTGCGCAGCGGGTGGAGCCGCGGGAAAAAGCCGCGCGTGTGCTGCAACTGCTGATTTTGGGCATCGCCTTTAGTTCGAGCATCGGCGGCATGGGCACCTTGATGGGCAGCGGCGAGAACGCCATTGCCGGCGGCCTGTTGGGGCAAGCCGGCAGCTTCAGCTTTTTGGACTGGATGGAATTCGGCGTGCCGTTGGTGCTGATGCTGGTGCCCTTGACATGGTTCTTGTTGCGGCGCGCCTTGCCCGTCGCCAACGTCGTGATCGATACGGAGCCGGCAGTGCGAGAGCTTGAGCGTTTGGGCGACCTGAAACCGCCGGAACGGGAGATCATCGGGGTGATGGCCGTGTCGGTCGGGCTGTGGGTCACCGGATCCATGCTGGAGAGCGTGCTGGGTCTGCCTGCCACGCTGTTGAGCAGCGCGGTAGTCGCCATCGGCGCAGTGGCGCTGCTGTCGATCGAGGAAATCGTCGATTGGAACGATCTGAAGGGCGTGAACTGGGGCGTGTTCTTTGTGATCGGCGCAGGGCTGACCCTGGGCGATTCGCTGGACAAGACGGGGGCCAGCGCCTGGTTTGCCCAACTGCTGGCTCCTGCGCTAGATGGGCTTCCCTATGCCGTGGTGCTGGGCATCCTTGTGCTGTCCGGGTTCGTCCTGACGCAGTTTATGAACAACGTAACATTGGGCGCAATCTTGGCGCCGGTGCTGATTACGCTGGCCCAAGCTATGGGCGTGAACCCCGCCGCCCTGGTGGCGCCGACAATCATGGCGGTGGCGCTAGCCTATATGTTGCCCAGCGCCTCGGCGCGCATGACGCTGGTGGCGGTGACCGGCGCAATTGAGCGGCGCGACATGGTGAGGGTCGGGCTGATCGTGGGCCTTCCTTCGGCGCTGCTGGTCTACAGCTTTTTCTACTTACTGTCGAGCATAGGTCTGTTGTAGGCGTTGCGAAGGGAGATTGCAAGGATGCGCGTATGGGTGATCGGGGCGGCCCGAGCCGGAACAGAGGCCATCCGCCAACTGCAAAAGAACAAGGAGATCGAAATTATCGTCTCGGATGCCGCGCCGGATCCGCCGGCCGTGCGCGAGGGGCTGATTGCCCGCGTCGACCACGTTGAGACGGTCACACCCATCAACGTGAATAGCCTGGCGCGGCGCGTCCGCCCGGATCTGATTGTGATCGACTCAAGCGGCGAAAGCCAGAAGTATGGACGAATGTCCGGCGGATCTGAGTTGTCGCAGGCGCTCACCTATGAGATCGCCGCGGCCAGCGAGTTTCCCTGTCTTGTCCTCTAGCCCGAACCGCCGTATGAGCGGCAGGGCCGCCGACACAGTTTGGATTGCTTATGCCAGACCAGGCCGAACGATTGACTCGACACAACCTCGCGCTCTTCCGGCTCGATGGGTTTAGCGGCAGGAGCGAGCAACTGCTGCAACTGCACGCATGGATGACGGGCGGCGACGACTTGCCCGCCATCGCCATCAGCGGGCCGCAGGGCAACGGCAAGAGCGCTCTGGCGATGGCCGCGGCGTGGAACAACTTCCACCATTTTGACGACGGGATCGCCTGGGTAGGCGCGGCCGGGGCGACCCGGTTTCGCATCTATGACATCGTGCGCACGCTCGACACGGTATTCGGCACGACGCTGACGCGGATTGGCGAGGATCGCTGGGGGATCAGCATCTTGGAGCAGCTCTACCGGCGCAAGCGGCTGCTGATCCTGGACGAGCTGTCCGGCGCCGCGCCTGAGGAGTTGCGCACGTTGGTCGATATCATCGGCCATCTGCACGAGGCCGGCGGCAATTCGCGCGTGCTGCTCATCGACCGCAACTTCAGCCCGGCGATTGCCGAACTGGTCCAGTTCCAGCATATCCATCTGGAAGGGTTGTCGGCGGCGGAACTGCCGGACTTTTTGCAGCGGCGCGCACCGGAAAGGGTTCGCGAGCTTGCCTTGCGGCGTGCAGACGAGTTGTACGCGCTCACGTCGGGCAGGCCCTATGTGCTGCGGCTGACGCTGGGGCTGATGCTGGATTACGAGTGGGAGGATTTATCCGGTCTGCTGATGGGGGCGATGGGGCCGGACGGCACGCTGGCTGCACCGGATGTGGCCGCCTTTGCTGTCGAGAGCTTCGCCTCGATCCATCCGGAGACTGGGCCGTTGCTGAACCGGCTGGTCAGCGCGGCAGGCGGCGCGGCGCTGACGGCCGTGCGCGATCTGTTCTGGGCGGATCTGGGTACGCCGCGCGCGTTAGGCGAGACCTTGATCGCGCTCCACGATCGCGCGCTGATCGAACACGATCCCTATAACCAGCGCGTGGTGTTGCATCCGCTGGTGCGCACCTATGTGGCAGAGAACGCAGTGATGTTGGGGGAGGAGTGGGAGCGCCGCCACGCGCGATATTATGTGGATTTGATCAAGCGTTATCAGGTGCTGCCGCTGGAGCGTTGGCCGGAGATCGACGCCGAGTGGGGCAATATGTACAAAGGGCTGGACTGGTGCGCCGAACGCATCGAGCGGCTGTGGCAGGCGTCGCCAGCGGACTTGGTGGCGGATCCCGCCGGTGACAGCGCCGGCCTGGAATTGCCGGAGGAGGTGCGCGATGACCCCGGAGACATCCGGCTTGCCCGCGACTATGCCCTGGCCCTGGCGCATTACGCGTTCTGGCGCCATCCGCCCGGCAGTCTGCGCTGGCTGACGGTGGGCGCGACGGCGGCCCTGGCGTTGGGCGACGCCCGCGACTATGGTTGGATGCTGATGAACATCGGGCGCTATTTGTTCTTCTTGGGCCGGGTCGAAGAGGCGGTCTCCTGGCTGAGCCGGGCGGCGGAGATCTTCGACAGCCGCGACCTGCTTAACGAACTGGCCTATGCCTATACCGACCTGGGCACGTCCTATCGCATTTTGGACCGGCCGCGACAGGCGCTCGGCTATTTGCGCGCAGCGTTTGAATGCGCGGCGCAGATCGCCGACCAGGATGGGGTGGCGACAGCCCACATGAACCTGGGCAGCGCCTATTACGGGCTGCACGATTTCGCAAGGGCGCTGCGCGAGCATCGGTGGGCGCTGCGCATTGCCATGCGCCGCAACAATGACCAATTGATCGCCAGCGTTTTCAACAGCATGGGACTGGCGATGGAGGGTATGGAACGGCTGGAAGAAGCGGAGCAGGCCTATACACAGGCGCTGGAAACGTTCCGCCGCATCGACGACATGGTGGGCATCAGCACATGTTATAACAACCTCGGCTCTGTGGCCTATGCACAGGGGAATTTTGATCTGGCGTTGTCGTGGTATGAGTTGGACCGGGAGCTTTCGGAGAAGCGAGGGGCGTGGACGGACATGGCCGCCACGCTGCACAACCTGGGACATGTGGCGTTAGAGCAAAAGGCATATGCGCGGGCATACAGCTATTTCTCTCAAAGCCAAGAGCTATACGCCGCTTTCCAGCTAGTCGATTATGTCCGTGAGGAAGAGGATATGCTAGACTATATCCGCACCGTGGCGCCGGAGGCGGGCGCGGGCGGCGTGTAGCCGGACGGCATTGCGGCGCAAAGACAGGCGAAACGGCGCATACATTTCTCTAACACAACGTTAGCGGAAATCTAGCGGGAGAAGGCGGAAATTTAGCCTATTGCATGTGACAAGAATTTGCAGGTGAAAACCGCATCGGGTATGATAGGCCCGTTAGCACTCGCAGGCATAGAGTGCTAACGGGTTTTTTGACCATCGGCAAAATCAACCTAAAACAACTTCAAGATAGTCGTCAGTTATATGGTTAAGGAGGATTGGACATGAACCTGAAGCCGTTGGGTGATCGAGTAGTCGTGAAGCCCGTCGAACAGGAAGAGCAGACGACAAGCGGCATTTTCCTGCCGGAGACGGCAAAAGAGAAGCCGCAGCAGGGTGTTGTGGTGGCTGCCGGCCCCGGCGCGCGCAAAGAGACGGGCGAGCGCATTGCTATGGACGTTAAGGTGGATGATACCGTCCTGTACGCCCGCTACGCAGGCACGAGCATCAAATTGGATGGCCAGGAATATCTGATCCTGAAAGAGAGCGATATTCTGGCGATCGTCGAGAACGGCAAGAAGAAATAGCCTGATCTGTGGCTTTGGGCATCTGATACTAGGTACAGCGAAGATAGTTGAGGAGATAAAAATATGGCAAAGCAGATTGTTTTCGAGGATGCGGCACGCAGGAGCCTGAAGGCCGGCGTCGACGCATTGGCCAATGCAGTAAAGACCACGCTGGGGCCGAAGGGCCGGAACGTTGCCCTGGACAAGAAGTGGGGCAGCCCGACGGTCACCCATGACGGCGTGACGGTCGCCAAGGAGATCGAACTGGAAGATCCGTTCGAGAACATGGGCGCCCAGCTTCTGAAGGAAGCTGCGACCAAGACCAATGACGTGGCCGGCGACGGCACCACCACCGCCACGGTTCTGGCTCAGTCGATCGTCAACGAGGGCCTGAAGAACGTGACCGCCGGCGCCAACCCCATGCTCCTCAAGCGGGGCATCGAGGCCGGTCGCGACGAAATCGTGCAGGCGATCCGCGACATGGCGATGCCCGTCAGCGCCAAGGAAAGCATCGCCCAGGTGGCCAGCATTTCCGCCGCCGACAACACCATCGGCGACCTGATCGCCGAGGTCATGGACCGCGTCGGCAAGGACGGCGTGATCACCGTCGAGGAGAGCAAGGGCCTCGAATTCGAGACCGAGTATGTCGAGGGCATGCAGCTCGACCGCGGTTACCTCAGCCCCTATTTCGTCACCAACTCCGAGCGCATGGAAGCCGAGATCGAAGATCCGTACATTTTGATTACGGACAAGAAGATCAGCAGCGCCCAGGATATCGTCCCGATTCTGGAGAAACTGGTGCAGATCGGCAAGCGTGAGATCGTCGTCATCGCCGAGGATGTGGACGGCGAGGCGCTGGCTACGCTGGTGCTGAACAAGCTGCGCGGCATGGTCAACGCGCTGGCGATCAAGGCGCCGGGCTTCGGCGACCGCCGCAAGGCCATGTTGCGCGACATCGCCGTGCTGACCGGCGGCCAGGTGATCACAGAGGAACTGGGCCGCAAGCTCGAGTCCGTTATGCTCGAGGACCTGGGCCGCGCCGGCAAGATCGTCAGCACCAAGGACACCACCACGTTTGTGAACGGCGCCGGCGACAGCGCCGACATCAAGGGCCGCATCGACCAGATTCGCGCCGAGATCGAGGCTAGCACCAGCGACTATGACCGCGAGAAGCTGCAGGAACGGCTGGCGAAGTTGGCCGGCGGCGTCGCCATCATCCGCGTAGGCGCCGCGACCGAGACCGAACTGAAGGAAAAGAAGCACCGCGTCGAGGATGCGCTGAGCGCGACCCGTGCGGCTGTGGAAGAGGGCATCGTGCCCGGCGGCGGCGTAGCCCTGATCAACGCTGCGCCTTCGCTGGACAAGCTGAGCTTGGAAGGCGATGCCGCAACCGGCATCAAGATCCTGCGCCGCGCTCTGGAAGAGCCGATGCGCATGATCGCCAGCAATGCCGGCCTGGACGGCCCGGTCGTGATCGAGCGCGTGCGCGGTTTGCACGGCGAAGGCAAGCTCAACACCGGCTACGACGTTCTCGCCAACGACTACGTGGACATGCTGGAAGCCGGCATCATCGACCCGGCCAAGGTGACGCGCAGCGCGGTCGAGAATGCCTGCTCCATCGCAGCCATGATCCTGACCACCTCCGCTCTGGTCACCGATATTCCGGAGCCGGAGAAGGCTGCTCCCAGCCCCGACATGGGCGGCATGGGCATGGGCATGTAGTTGATTGCCCATCCCGTTTTTACGGGTGGTACAATCAGGGCGGCGCAAAGTGCGCCGCCCTGTTCTTTTCGTCCGGCCTTGAACGGCTCATAGAAAGGATTGATCTATGCCCTTGCCCAGCCGAGACGAGGCATATGCTCTGTTGTGTGAATGGGTTGAATCGGAAAGCCTGCGCCGCCACAACCTCGCGGTCGAAGCAGCGATGCGCGCCTATGCCCGTCACTATGGCGAGGATGAGGAGTTGTGGGGCGTCACCGGCCTGCTCCACGACCTGGACTACGAGCGCTTTCCCGACATGGACGATGCGGCGGACGGCCATCCGCGCACGGAACTGCGCCTCTTCCGCCAGCACGATTATCCGCCCGAACTGATCCACGCCGTCGAGGCGCATGCGACGTTCCTGGGCGTCCCGCGCGCGAGCCTGATGGACAAAGCGCTATTGGCGTG
>Ga0334887_1002846_pt1 | contig 18448 bp, 24 predicted proteins | sample GraSluR1_MG_10_FD_207217 | JGI IMG/M metagenome (GOLD analysis project Ga0334887, IMG submission 207217) | Sludge microbial communities from methane-producing bioreactor in Wageningen University, Netherlands - Granular Sludge_18_07-R1 | ecosystem: Engineered > Bioreactor > Anaerobic >...
GGACCGAGTTCCACGGACATCTGGGCCCCTTCCTGGTCTTGGGGATCAGGATGGGGCTTTTGGCCCTGAAAGACCTCGGATCATCGGGCCATAAAGAGATCGGGGCCACGGTCAGGACCGGGACGACACCACCTATCTCCTGCCTCGTCGACGGGATCCAGATATCCACCGGCTGCACCATGGGGAAGGGGAATATCGAAACCGTCGCCCTGGGGAGGGCGGAGGCGACCTTCTCCGCCGGAGGAGAGAGGGTGACCCTGAAGGTGAAGGACGGGGTGATGGCGGAGATAAAGGCAGGAGGATACGCCTCCTTGGAGGAGTTCGCCTGGGAGGTATCGAAGAGGCGGGATGAGGAGCTCTTCGACCGGCTCTGAAGGTTCATGACCCGGGCCATCTCTACGTTGGTCTTTTGACGGGATACCAGTGTGGAGGCTGGAGGCCTGCCCGCCGATCCGGCCAGGGCCCGGGAGGGCTGTGCTGAGGGAGATATCCGCCTTGAGCCATCCTCCAGATTTACTTTCACCGGCAGCTCGATTCATTTAAGAAATTTTTTATAACTCTTCAAACGGCGCGGGATTCGGAATTACTATAAATAGTATCTAAAATTTCTCATACGACCTGTGGGTCGAAATCCTTATCCATTAATAAGTTTACATAGGACCTACAGGAGGAATCTTCATGAAGGACTTTTCTCCTTTTAATGAAGAGGAATCTTGGACCGAGGGGCCTTCGATCAACCGATCCGATGGAAAGGAGATCCACATCGAAAGGATCGTTTCTCTTCTGCCAGTCCGCTATTACTGGGGGTGGACGATATTCGCGGTAGCATATCTGTTAGTTTCTAATGTATTTATAGCATATTTCGAAAAATCTTTAACATATTTCATATCTTCTTTAATCCTCTCCATTCTACTGGCCCAACAGACGATAATTATTATTTGGGCAAAAAATAAGCTGAATACAATAGAAAAAGTTTTATTAGAAATTGTCGACCTGCCGCAGGAGGAGATCCGGATCCTTTGGAGGGGGCTGAAGGCCAGAATATTTGATGATAAAAAAATGATATTAATGGGCCTCCTTATGAACGTCTTGGCCCATGTTTTCCATCTGGACGACCTTGGATACTCGTACGAATCTGCCTACTCATATATTTTTATACAATACGTATATTACGGCGTCCATTATTTCATGGGAGCCGGACTGTATCTATTGGCAGCAACTCTTTCAGCGATATATTCATTAAGTAAAATTCCGCTTAATATAAATTCGTTGATATCAAGGCACGTCCATTTCAAGGGTCTGCTCTACTCCGAGCTGACGATCTGTGCCATCAGCGTCTATCTGTCATGGGGGATTTTCTATATGACTACCCCCAGTAGATTGACGGATAAGCTGAGCATAATCTGGTTCTCCAGTTTCGCCGTCATCTTACTCTTATACTTCATCCTATCTCAATATATAATTCATAGAATGATGACTAAGGCCAAAAGGGACAATTTGGGCACCTTCTCGGCGATATTGAGATCAACAGCCCAGGAAGCCCTTAAAAACCCAACGAAGCAGAACATCATCTGTCTGAGAGCCATAATCGATATTCAGAGGCAAATAGATGATATGTGTCAATGGCCCTTTGGCATCTACGAGATCCTGCATATCGTATTGATCGTCATAATACCCCTGGTGGTGGTACTCTTAGAAATAATATTCGAAGTAGTGAGGTGATCTCTATCCTGTGGCAGAAACGACGGAATCAGAGGGCCCCTTTCCCTCGGTCTGGGGGCTATGTCCATCAATATCCCAGTCAACAAAAATAACAGGAGAAAAAAAGAACGATGAGGCCCTGGAAGAGGTCACTTCTGGGGTTTCAGCTCCTCTATCCTGGCCTTTATGCTCTTCAGCTGGGCCTCGAGGCTCTCCGCCATCACTTCCAGATCTGCCATCTCCACTTCAGGGGATGGGGCCCCCGGCGGATAAGGCCCTAGGGCAGCAAGGGGCGTCGGCATCCTGTACCAGAAGCATAGGCCCCGGCCGCGGCCGCGGATGCCACCTCTGCCGGACCCAAAGGGCCTTCCATAGCCTCCTCTCGCGTATCCTGGGGCTTCGAACCCCGAGCAGTATCCCATGCCCCTCCCGGTCCGCGGTCCGAATCCGGCAGGGCCCGTTCCATCTCCACCTGGCATTTATTATTCACCTCCTTCCTCTGGGAGGGCGGCCCAGGGCCGTCCAGCCAGAGGCTGCAAATAATTCTCTTATGAGATCTAATATTTAATCATTTCCCTAAAGGGGAGAAATTTTCATATATATCATCCCATATACGACCTTCCATGAGCCCGAGGAGAGGGAGGCGTCGAGGCCCGCGATGGATCACGGAGATCCCCGAAACTAGGCGCTTTGAGCCGGTGGGGGGGGCGAAGGGGGTTGAGGTGAAGGTCACCCTGGAGGAGCTGGAGGCGATCCGCCTCGTCGACTTTCTGGATCTTCAGCAGCAAGAGGCTGCCCTCTACGTCGGGGTCTCCCGGAAGGCCCTCTGGAACGACCTCCGGAGCGGGAGAAAGAAGGTGGCTTCGGCCCTCATCTTCGGCCTGGGGATCGTCATCGAGGGCGGAAGCTACCTCCTGCGAGAGGAAGGGTCGGAGAGCCTCCCCTCCTCCGAGGAGAGGCCCCCGGTGGAGGATCAGATCCGGCTCCTGGAGCTGGAGATGATCGCCCTGGAGGAGAGGCTCCGCCTGATGAGGGCGAGGATGGAGGCGCTGGAGGGAAAGGTCGGCTGAGGACTGGATCGCTGGGCTGCTGGGCCCAGAAATCTTCGGGCTGGGGAGGATTATGGGGGTGGGCCCCTGGGATCCCCCTCTCGGCTCAGATCCGCCTCCGTCCTCAGCTCCGGCGGGTCTATTCTATCGGCTCAAAATCCGGCTGAGCCCCTCCCCAGATAAATCGAGAGGTTCTGCCCTCATCCAGGGGCGGGGTTCATGAATTCCTCGAAGGCCGGAGAGTACTGGCTGAGGTTCGTCCTCAAATGAATTTTGCTCTCATTAAGAAACCTTCTTAGCCCCTCCGGATAAGCCGATAGGCTCTGTCTCCATCCGGCGGTGATATTCATGAATTCCTCGAAGGCCGGAGAATAGTGGCTGAGGTTCGCCCTGGCGAGCCCCGAATCCCTATCAAGAAAGTCCGCGAGGTATCCAGGATAAGCCGACAGGTTCCGCTCTCCTGGACCTTTGGCCACAAACTCCTGGAGGCCACGGCCGTATTCGGAGTAGTTGGCGCCAGATATCGTCCCAGATGGCCCGATCACCCCCAGGTAGTCGTCAACGCCTCCGGCTGGGGGGGAGATGAGGAGGGCTGGGACGAGAAGAATATACCACGACCTCATAATATCGCATACATTTAAAGTTGAAGATATATAAGTTCTCCCCGGATAAGACGGGCTGCTCCGGACGGAGGGGTTTGGGAACGGCTCGGGGATCCGGACGCCGAGATTCAAAAAGGTAGATAAGGGATTACGGAAATCGAGTCCTCTCATCCGGGGAGAGAGACAAGAGATGATCGATTACCTGAGGATGCTGCGCATAGGAGACTGGATCAAGTTCTACCCGTTATTTCCCCTGGCAGGGGCTCTCCTGGCTGGAGGGGGGGCAGACAGGGTTCTATTAGTTCTGATCGCGTACCTCTTTCTCATAAGCTACGCCTTCGTCGTCAACAACTTTTTTGATGCAGATATCGATAGGCAGCACCGCCTGAAGGTGGCTTTGGGAAAGAACCCCCTGGCGGCTGGAAAGGTGGAGGAGAGGCGGGTCATCCTGATGATGCTCCTCCTCATCTCCATCCCCCTCCTCGTCTCCCTCCGCCTGAGCACCGCGGGCGCCGTCTTCGTCCTCATCAACCTGGTGGTCATGACCGCCTACTCCGCCAGACGGATCCGGCTGAAGGAGAGGTACCTCTGGGATGCCGCAAGCCACGGCCTGATGTTCGGCGCCCTACCCTTCCTCTCGGCTTTCCTCCTCTGTGGAGGCGAGGTATCTCGGGGGATAATCTTGATATCCATCCTTCTCTTTATAGTCGGATGCGAGGCCCTTATAGCTCATCAGATAGTGGATTACGCAGAAGATCTGGGGTCGACCACCACCACGGTGACCAGGGTGGGACAGAAGAACGGCCTAATGATGCTCGGGGGACTCGCCGCCCTCTCCGTGGTATTCGCCCTAGCAGCATCCCGGCTGTATCAGCCATCTCTGGCGGCGGCGGCGGCTTCGGCCCTTTATCTCGTGGCTTATCCGCCCTATTCGGTCCGAGGTATGTTCAATGATATCAGTCATCGTTCCCGCGTTGAACGAGGCAGAGGAGATAGAGGCGACCCTGAGGTCCCTTGCAAGTCAATCTCTGGGAAGAGAAAACTTCGAGATAGTGGTAGTCGATGGGGGTTCCGATGACGCGACCGTCGAGATCGCTGAAAAGTACGCAGACCGGGTGATCTCCCAGAACCACCCCGGGATCGGGGGAGCGAGGAGGGACGGCGCCCAGGCCGCCACCGGTGGCGCCCTCGCCTTCACCGATGCCGACACCGCCTTTCCCAAGGTCTGGCTTGAGGTGGTCAGCCGGAACCTGGAGGTCCACGAGGCGAGCACAGGTCCCGTGATATTTCAGGATAGAGACCTCAGGACCGAGATCCTGAGGGCCTGGAGGAGCTCCTACAAGCTCCTCAAAGCCTTCAACTTCTGCTACATGATCGGCTCCAACATGGCCATGAGGAGGGATACGTACCAGCGGGCGGGGGGCCACCGGGACATCTCCCTACTCGACGACTACGACCTCTCGGTGAGGCTCTTCAGGATCGGGGCGGACGCGGTCTACGACCCCAGGCAGGCGGTCTACACCTCGTCCCGGCGGGCCCACAAGCTCCTCACCTACGGCGTAACGGTCGCCTACGGCCATTACAACTACGCCGTCACCAAGGACTACGAGAAGCTCCTCAACTACCCGAAGGTTGAGGAGATGACGGTCAAGGACCTCCTGAACGGCATCCGCTGGGGGAGGCCCGTAGTATCGGCGATGGAGACGTTCCAGTCCACCCTGAGGAGGTAGCTTTTTGCGGCCGACCTCGCGGCCCCGCTTACCGACATCTTTATTTGATAGGTCTGCATATGCCCCGCCCAGCGGGCCGGTAGATCAGGGGTAGATCGCTACCTTGGCATGGTAGAGGCCTCGGGTTCAAATCCCGACCGGTCCATAGGGGCTTATCGTTTATCCGCCTGGGCTATCAATCTCGCCTCCTCGACTTTTCGCTCTCTAGTGCAGCTCAACCCTTTCCCTTCGGCAGGCGTACTCCTCTTAGGCCGCCTCCAGGTCGAAAGGTTCAGATACCTTGGAAGGGGTGGTTTAGGAGTATGGAAGGGGCTCTTCAGACCTTGATCCTGGCCTTCACCATAGGGCTGACTGGAGCCCTCGCTCCGGGGCCGACCCTCGTCGCCACCATAAACACCTCCCTCCAACGAGGGTGGACGATGGGTCCGAAGGTGGCGACGGGCCACGCCCTTGCCGAGGTGGTGGTCTTCCTCCTGATAGTGGTGGGGCTGGCATCGGTAGCGCAGACGCATACCGCCATCGTCGCCGCAGTCGGGGGGACGGCCCTCATCCTATTCGGCCTTATGACCTTGAGGGGGAGCAGAACCGCCACCATGGAGATCTCTACCGAGGGCGCCTCGTCGAACCCTTACCTGGCAGGAGCTCTCACCAGCGTCGCAAACCCCTACTTCTGGGTCTGGTGGCTATCAGTCGGGTCTGCCCTGGTCCTGGCGGAGCTTCGGGAGGGGACCCTCCTGGCGATTATCTTCATGATCGGTCACTGGGGGGCGGACTATGGGTGGTACACCTTCGTATCGACGAGCCTCCACCGGGGGAGGAACTTCCTATCCGAGGTGAACTACCGGCGGACCCTAGCCCTCTGCGGAGCCTTCCTCGTCCTCTTCGGGGCAAGCTATCTGGCGGGGGCGTGGGCCGGCTAGGCCGATCCAGGACCATCCCCCATCGATAAAATCGCCAGAATCTTATACGATGTCGGAGGGTGATGGAGGTGGATGTCTCGATTGAACTGGAAAGAAGATGCCTCATACCTCAGGTCCATCCGCCCCTACATCCTCCTCTCGGTCTCTCTCTTCTTCGGGGCGGCCGTCCTGGGATTCGCCGTCTCGGCCAGGGATCCGACCCTAGGGGCCGCCTACGTAGGAGAGGTGGCAGATAAGCTGGAGTGGATCCTGGATCTGAGCCCGGCGAAGATGATGCTGGCGATATTCCTGAACAACCTCTTCGCTTCGGCTCTCGCCCTCCTCCTGGGGGTGGGGTTTGGGATCGTCCCCGCCGTCGTCGTCGTCTTGAACGGGGCCGTCGTAGGCCTCGTCGTCCATCAGGCTGTAATGGCCGGAGGAGCCACCTTCGTCCTCGTCGCCATAATCCCCCACGGAATCATCGAGCTTCCCACCGTCCTCGTCGCCATAGGGGTGGGGTTTCGGCTCGGCCATCTCATGATCCTCACCCTCCTGGGGAGGAGGGTCGACCTGGAAGGAGAGCTTCTGGCTGGGATCCGCCTACTCCGATGGGTCGCCCTCCTCCTCTTCATCGCCGCGGCGATCGAGGCCTTCATAACTCCAGCCATCGTCCAGCCCTTCATCCAACCCATTGTAGATTCGCAATCGTTATCGGTGATCGAATGACCGAGGCCAAACTACCGGGAAAAGAGAACTTCAGCGAATGGTATCACGAGCTGTTGAAGGCAGGGGAGATCATCGACGTCCGTTATCCCGTCAAGGGGATGTGCGTCTGGTATCCCTTCGGCTTCGCCCTCCGGAGGAACGTCTACGACCTGATGAGAGAGCTTCTGGACCCCGACCATCAGGAGACCCAGTTTCCCCTCCTGATCCCGGAGACGGAGTTCATGAAGGAGGCTGAGCACATCAAGGGCTTCGAGGACGAGGTCTACTGGGTCACCCACGGCGGGACCTCCCCCCTAGAGATCAAGCTCGCCCTCAGGCCGACGAGCGAGACGGCGATATACCCCATCTTCAAGCTCTGGGTGAGGAGCCACGCCGACCTCCCCCTCAAGATATACCAGATCGTCAACACCTTCCGGTACGAGACGAAGCACACCCGGCCCCTCATCAGGCTGCGGGAGATCACCTCCTTCAAGGAGGCCCACACTGTCCACGCGACCTGGGATGAGGCGGCGGAGCAGGTGGAGGCGGCCCTCACCATCTACGCCGAGTTTTACCGGCGCCTGGCCATCCCCTTCCTCTTCGCGAGGAGGCCCTCCTGGGACAAGTTCCCGGGGTCGGACTACTCCATCGCCCTGGACACGGTGATGCCGGACGGGAGGACGCTCCAGATCGGGACCGCCCACCTGTTGGGGACGAACTTCGCCACCACCTACGGGATCACCTTCGAGAACGAGGGCGGCGAGCAGGAGTTTGCAAACCAGACCTGCTACGGCGTCTCCGAGAGGTGCATCGCCGCCCTCATCTCCGTCCACGGCGACGACAAAGGCCTGGTCCTCCCCTGGTCGGTCGCCCCCGTCCAGGTGGTCATCGTCCCGATCCTCTTCAAGGATAAGGAGAGGACCCTGGAGGTCTCTCGGGAGATCAAAGCGAGGCTAGCCGCCGCCGGGATCCGGGCGGCCATCGACGAGAGCGACGAGCGGCCCGGCGCCAAGTTCTACAAGTGGGAGATGAAGGGGGTCCCCATCCGGATCGAGATCGGGCCACGGGACATCGAAAACGGGGTCGCGGTCCTGGCAAGGCGCGACGGCAAGAAGCTGACCGTTCCCCTAGTCGACTTAGAGCAGACAATCCTGAATGAAGCCGCCGATCTTCACGAGGCGATGCTGGCGAAGGCCCAGGCCTTCCAGGAGAGCAAGGTGAAGGACTGCGAGACGGCAGAGGAGGCGAGGGTCCAGACCGCGGCCGGGGTCGCCCGGGTCGGATGGTGCGGCTCGGAGGAGTGCGGTCACAGGATTGAGGAGGAGGTCGGCGCCGCCGTCCTCGGCGAGCCCTGGCGGACTGAAGAAACCTACCAGGGAAGCTGCATCATCTGCGGCGCCAGGACCGAGAAGTGCGCCCTTCTCGCGAGGCAGTACTAAGGCAGCGCCGAGATTCCATGAAGATTCTGATCGCCGAGTACGCCGTGGCTGCTGATCTGCCGGGGACCTACGCCGTCGAGGGGAGGGCGATGCTCTCCATCCTCGCGAGGAGCTTCGAGCGGCTCGGCCACGAGGTCATCTACCCGACGGCGGGGCCCACCATCGGCGCCGGGCGGGGAATCGTCCTCGGCGGCAAAAGCGATCGGGACTTCGAGGAGTTCCTCGCCGGTTCAGGCACGGACGCAGGGCTTGTAATCTCTCCCGACGAGCTTCTGCCCGGATTTCTGGAGATCCTGGAAAAAGGGACCGCAAACCTCGGCTGCTCCCCCGCCGCCGCGAGGCTCTCCGCCGATAAGCTCGCCTGCACCCGCCGCCTGGAAGAGGCGGGCGTTCCCGTCGTCGAGATCGCCGATCCCGACGACCCCGGAACCGGCCCCTTCGTCCTGAAGCCGAGGTTCGGCTGCGGCTCGGAGAGGTTGGAGCTCGTCGACAGTCTCCCGGAAGACCTGGGCGACAGAATCGCGACCAGGTTCCACCAGGGCGAGGCCCTCAGCGTCAGCCTCATCGCCTCCGGTGACCGGGTCCTCCCGCTGACCGTCAACAAGCAGCTCGTCAGCGTCGAGGCGGGCTTCGAGTACCAGGGCGGGATCGTCCCCTACCGCTCGGACCGGGAGGAGGAGATCCTGAAGGCGGCGAAGATGGCGGCCCGCGCCCTCGACCTTTCGGGCTACGCCGGGATCGACCTCGTCGTCGGCGACCTCCCCCGGGTCGTGGACGTGAACCCGAGGCCCACCACCTCCATCGTGGGGATCGCCAAAGTGATGCGCGAGGAGCTGGCGGATCTGATCTTGAGGGCGAGGTTCGCGACTCTGCCGGAGGGGGTGACGGTGGAGGGGGTCTGCGAGTTTCGGAAGGGGGAGCTGGAACTTTGCAGCGGTTTTCCGCCAACCGTGACTGGTAAAAAGAGATTTTAATTAACTGCCAGGTCTGTACAGGTGACTCCCTTCACAAGTCAAGAGGGAACAGCGCTCTCAAGTTTGATGATGGCCTCCATCTCGTTGAGCACGTCCCCAATGAGAACTTCCTGGCACTCCGAGACGTTCTTATTGCTCTCGATATGAAGATGATGCGGGAAGGTCTTCATATCCGGCCAGTGGGGGGCGTTGTCCCACCTTCGGACCATCTTCTCCTCTTTTTGTACGTGGTAGGAATAACGCCTGAAGTCCCTGCCCAATGCTTCGTTGATGGAGAGGAAGTATCCTCCCTTCAGCGATGCAACGGCCCGGAGCGCCTGTCTTCCGGGCTCCTGGACCAATACCATTACTTCAATCTCCTCGACGATCTCGCTGGATGAGAGGCTGTCGAGGATATCCTGGACTATCATTCTCCGATGCCTTTGAGATTGGCCTGAACGCCCGCCCAGTATTTGCGGGCCGACTCGTAGCTCTCCCAGATGATGAAGTCGTCCCACTCGTCGAAGGACTCAGCGCCCTTCCGCGATCTGATCCGCTCTTCGAACTCCTCAAAGCTCATATCGTACTTGGCGCGCATCTCTTCGATCAGGGAGTCGAAGTGGCGGATCTTCGATGCGGCCTGATCCAGAACGAGGCTTCTCAGGGCGTCTTTCTCGTCCTTGAATAGGCCGTCTCGAACCAGCATGGAGATCGGCTCGAAGACCTCCCTGGACACCTCAACCGTCTCGCTCATTCTCTTCACCGACCTGGAAAATAAGGCCTTCAAGAGATATAAATGCGGCGAAGATGCACCGGGATCAACCTCGTCGTCGGCGCCTCCCCCGTGTCGTGGACGTGAACCGCCTTATTCTCTGCCACGCCGGTCGCGCGTATCATCTCGGCAGGTCCCCCGACCCATGCCGCCCGCCTATCGGCCCGATCGAGCCCAGGGCGCCCTCGACCCGCGGGCGGCGGGAGGGAGGCCAGCGACGGCGTATCCATCGGCTTGGGCGCTGGCAAGATCTTCAGTTTTCAGAGGGATTTAATTAGTTTCAGGCTCATAAAGCACTCTGGTGATCTCCAGATGATGAGAGCCAAACTCGAAGGCGATAAGCTCCCGATCCCCGAAAAGATCATACAAAAAGCTGGTCTGAAGGACGGCGATGAGGTTGAGGTCGGGCTGGAAGACGGAAAAGTCGTGATCAAGCCATTGGCAAGCCTGGCAAAATTCAAACGGGAGCTGAGAGGCTGCGTTGAGAGCTCAAAGATCGATCCCCTCGAGGCGAAGAGGATATGGGAAGCCTGATCTTCGTCGACTCCAACATCTGGTGCTACTACTTCGACCGATCCACCACGGAACACGATGTCGTCTCGGAGAGGTTGGAAGAGGCCCTCGGAAGCGGAGTGGCCATAAATACTGTGGTAGCGATGGAGGTCGCCCATTACTTAATCAAGAACCTCGGACCTGACGGGAAGAAAAAGATGGACGTCTTCCTATCCTACCCGATGAAGATCGTCGACTTCGATCAAGATATCGCCCGAAAGTCGATAGAATACCTGGCAAGGCTCTTGCATACTGGAATTGGTGGTCGGGATGCCACAATACTGGCCTCGATGGAAGAGCTTGGGATCGAGAAGCTCATGACCCACGATCGAGCATTCAAGAGGATAGACTTCATCGAAGTAGTTGATCCAATAGTCTAGATGTCGAGGAGGGCATTCGACATCAGATAGGAGCCTGATGCTGATGCTGCTCTCGCATCGGCGAGATCGCTTTCGAGAGTATGAGATATAAACTGTCGGTCATCTTTTTCAGCATTCACGCCGCCCATCTCCGCCACTGCACCGTTCTTGCGCATCATCTCTCCGACTTCCGTGAAACCCACGCCGTCCGCCTCCAAGCCGATCGATCCTCGGGCGTCCTCGACCCCGCAGGCGGCGGGATGGAGGCCGGAGGCCGGCGATCGCGACGCCTCCACCATCATCTGGATTTTCGAAATCCTCTTAAGGTATTAGACCAGAACCTGATGAGAACGAATGGTGAAGGCATGAAGAATTATCGCTTTTCCGTGGTGATCGAGAAGGACAGGGACGGGTACTTTGCCTTCTGTCCCGAGCTTCAGGGCTGCTACACTCAGGGAGATACTTATGAAGAGGCCCTCGAGAACGTGGAGGACGCGATCTCACTCCACGTGAAGGATATCCTGGAGGCGGGTGAAGAGCTTCCAGAGGTCGAATTCGTCAGCCTGACCTCGCTTGAAGTAGCCGTATGACGGATAAGCTTCCACGAGTCACCCCCGATGAGGCCATCAGAGCCCTGGAAAGGGCGGGTTTCTTCCTGGCGAGGCAGAGCGGGAGCTATAAGATCTTCAAGAATGAAGAGGGGACGAGGATAACCATCCCGTACCACTCAGGAAAGATCCTCCACCCAAAAATCCTGAAAAGCATCCTCAAAGACGCGGACTTGACCGCGGACGAATTTATCGATCTTATGAGATAAATGTCATGGTAATCTTTTTCAACGACACCGCCGCCCATCCTCTTCCGCCTGGCAGGTCAGGCGTATAATCCCCGCCGTCCCCGAAATCGCCGCCGCACCCCTTCCGGCTGATCGATCCCGGGGCGCACTCGGCCCGCGGGCGGCGTGCCCGGCCACGAAATGACCTGGCCGCGGACGAACGTGCGTAGGAGGATTTTAAGAGGATGCTAAAAAGGGGGCACTTTTCTCAAGTCAAGAAGGATCGGCACCCTCAAGTCTGATAATGGCCTCCATCTCGCTGAGACGTTCTTCTCGCTCTTGACATGACCCGCTGGAAGAGAGGGCATCGAGGATATCCTGGACCTTCATTTCCCGACTCCTTCGAGATTGGCCTGGGCTCCCGCCCAATACTCGGGGGCCGCCTCGTGGCTTTCCCAGAGCATGACGTCATCCCCCTCGTCGATGGACTCGGCGCCCTTCCTCGATCTGATCCGCTCTTGAAACTCCTCAAATTTCATATCGAACTTGGCGCCCATCTCTTCGATCAGGGGGTCGAAGTCCCCAAAAAGGTGGACATTCCCTATCCATCACCGAAAGTTTGCATGTCTCATCTCAGGAGATCATCGACCTCTAGGCCTGACTGGCTCAAGATCGCCTTCAACGTGCCTTTCTTAAGTTCATCATGGAGAGGGACTGAAAAAACGATATCTCCTTTTTGAAGGACAACGTGGCTTCCTGCCTGCCTTTTTACAGAAACGCCATTTTTGACCAGGATCCTTATCAGCCGTTCTCCCGAGATCACCGGGGGCTCAGCAGACATCCTCCAGCTCCACTTTCAGGACCTCGGCATTCTCAACCAGAAGCTCCTGGCTGAGAACCTCCAGAACGAGCCCGATCGCCTCCTTGATCTTCATCAGGGCTTCTTCTTTCGTCTCGCCCTGACTTATGGTCCCAGGCAGTTCGAGGCACCGGACAGTATAACCTCCCTCTTCCTGCGGTTCGAGGATGACGGTGTACTTCATAGCGATAATGGTTGGTGACGGGTATGTTTAAAAGAGGAATCCCCAGACATCTTTTGATACAGACGGTCGGACACGGCGCCAACGAATGCCATGGCATAATGAAGGAGCGGAATAATCTTTATACTTCAGATTCCACATCTGATTGGTTGGAACGATCATGGAGAAGCTGCATCTGCCCATAATTGTGGAGATCGACGAGGACGGATACTAAATCGTGAGCTGCCCGCTCCTCAAGGCCTGTCACACCTTCGGGGAGACGATCGAAGAGGCGATGGAGAAGATAAGGGAGGTCATCGAGATGTGTCTGGAAGATACGCCCATCGAAGACCTCAACACCTTCGTCGGATATAGAGAGCTGGAAGTCGTTTGCGATGCAGAAGCTTCCTGCGATTGACGGCCAGGAACTCCTTAAATTTCTCTCTAGCATGGGATTCGTGGTGGTCAGAACCAGGGGATCTCATCTCCAGCTCAGGGCGCAGGACAGGCAGGAGCACCACTATTCCCCTCCACGCCAAAAGAGAGGTTCCCAAAGGCCTCCTTTGAAAGATAATCCGAGAGGATTTGGAGTGAGCCTGGAAGAGTTCCTGGAGCTGTATTCTGGTTACAAAGGGTGACAGGGCGGTGGCCTTCCGGCGCACCTGTATCGGTATGCGTTTTCCATCTTCAGGCTGCAGAAAACCATTCTTCGCGGCTGATCTTGGCTTTCCTCAGAATCTCCACCAGTAGGCTTGCTCCTATCACTTCACCGTGATGCGGGTTGGGGATGGTCAAGTAAAGATGGTCCCGTACCATGTAGGCATGACCAGATCCGGAATAGGGCCCATCGAAGCCGAGTTTCTTCAGCCTGCGGATGAGCTCAGTCCTGGAGACGGGAACGAGCCTAGACAATGGCCATCGGCTCCGTGGAGACTCTTATGGCGGCGTCCCCGATCTCCGGGATGGAGTCGCCCATCCGCAGCCGCAGCGCAATCCAGCCTTCGATGACGGATATCAGCTCCTTTCTGCACTCTTCGACCGTCGCGCCCGTGGCCCAGACGCCCTCGAGCTCCGGGACCTCTCCGAAGACGGGTTTTTGGTTGTCTATGAGCTTGTACTCCGCCTTGTCCAGGGCTGCCTGGATGTATTCAGCGAACATAAGAGAATATTATTGATTGGTGATGGATTTAACCTTATCCCGAGCCGAGGCAGCTATCGGGCTCCTGGTGATCGAGCTCTGTCCTCCCTGCCTCCGGAGGGGCGGACAGCTTCGAAGCTGGGATAAGTTTTTAGGGAGATCTCCCAAAGGTAAACCACCCCAAGACCATCTCCCGAGGCGCATTATATGGCGAAGGACTCGATCATCACCCTCTCCGTTGACGAGGCGGGAACACCTCCCGAGGCCACCTTCCTCTTTCACGTCATGGTGGACGGCGAGGTAGTAGCCAGCAACCAGAGCCTCTCCCCCGAGGAATCGAAAGCTGTGCGTGAGATCTCCCGCCGTTACAACGGACTCTTCGAAGGCGGCTGCATGCCAAAATTGGCCGCGGAGAAGCTGGCCGCCCTCGGCTCGGAGCTCTTCGCCCTCTGGCTCGCCAGCTCCTGGGAGAAGATGAGAGCAAAGGCGGCGCCAGGCTCTCGGCGCCTCCTGGTGATCGCTTCGGATCTGCCGGACGTCTTGAACCTGCCCTGGGAGCTTCTCCACCCGCCAGGGGGGGATTTTCTGGGCGTGGACTCCAAGTTCAGCATACGCCGATTTCCCCGATCGGGAGGAATGATCCCAGCCTTCGATGGAGAGCTTCGTCCCCCACCTCTCCGACTGCTATTGGCGGTCTCTTCTCCAACAGATCTTGCGACCCTGGACTACGAGCGGGAGGAGGAGTACCTCCTGAAGGCGATCTCGGGGCTGGACGTGGCCTTCGACTCCGCTGACCTCGGAAGCTTCCGGGATCTCCGCGATCACGTCGAGCAGTTCCAGCCCCACGTCATCCATCTGACCGGCCACGGAGCCGTCCTCAAGAAGTGCCCTCGATGCGAAGGGCTGAACGGGCCGGAGGATAAAGTTTGCAAGAAATGCTCGGCCTCGCTGGCAGTCTCCGCCCTGGGCTTCTTCGCCTTCGAGGACGAGAGCGGCAAGACCGACATGAAATCCAGCGAAGAGCTCGGGAGGTTGATGGCTGCCAGCGGAGTCCAATGCGTCTTCGTCTCCGGCTGCGAGACCGGGAAGTCCCCGCCGACCGAGGCCCTGGGCGGGGTCTGCCAGGGGCTGGTGGGCCAGGAGGTGCCCCTCGCCATCGGATGGGCGGCCTCGATATCCGACGACGTCGCCAACCAGTTCGCCCGCTCCTTCTATCGGACTCTGGCCGCAGGAAGGCCGATCGACCGGGCCCTAGTCCAGGCCCGGCAGGATGTCGCGAAGGCCTGCGAGAAGAGGGGCGATCCGTCGTGGACCCTCCCCGTCCTCTACTCCGCCACCAGCCAGGGCCTCGTCTTCGATCCCGACCCCGGACGGCCGAAGGTGGAGCCAGCCCGCCAGATCGGCCCGCAGCTCCCCCTGCCTGGGATGACCGAGGGGTACGCAGAGCAGTTCGTCGGCAGGAGGCGCGAGCAGCAGCGGCTCCTCTCGGCTCTCCGGGACGGCTCTCTTCAGACGGTTATAATCACCGGCCTCGGGGGAAGTGGCAAGAGCTCCCTTGCGACGAGGCTCGCCTGGAAGCTGAAGGGGGACGGCTTCACGCCCATAGCGGTCCCCAGCTCTCGGGATAAGCCCTTGACCGGGGATTTCCTCCTCCGGACTCTCAGCGACGCATTTCTCGCAGCCAATCTTGACGATGCATTCCAGAAGCTAAATAATCCCCAAATCACGGCCGATGCGCGCTTGAGATATGCGGTCGGGATTCTCAACAAGAACCGCTTCCTTCTGGTTCTGGACAACTTCGAGTCGAACATGGACGAGGCAAAAAGAAGCATAATAGACCCGAAGCTGGCCGAGTTCTACGAGTTTCTGCTGTCAAGCTTAACCGGAACTTCGAGGGCGATCGTCACCACCCGATACCTTCCGGTTGGAAAATTGCCGCCGAAGGTCCGCGAGGAGCCCCTCGGCGACTTCGGCGAGGCCTCATTCTTCAAGTTCATGAGGCGCGACGACCTGGTGGAAGAGCGCCTCCGCTCCGGCGAGCTATCCCACGAGCTGATGCGGGAGGTCCACCGGCTCTTCGGCGGAACGCCCCGTTTCCTCGACCAGATCCGAAAGGTCCTGAGGGACATTCCGGCCGACGATCTGAAAAAGCAGCTTGAGCGGGTGTTGGTCCCCACCGGCCTTGAAAAGGGCGAGCTTCAGAAGATCTTGGACGAATACTGCGAGGAGATCTTCACCTCTCGATTGTACAGCTACCTCAGCCCCGAATCCCGGCAGGCGCTCAGCCGGGCTGCGGTCTACGGCGTCGCCGTGAACCTGGAGGGCCTGGCGGCCGTGACCGGTGAGCCCGCCGAGAGCCTGCACGATTTCGTTCGGGAGTGGCAGAACCACGCCTTCGCCTACCCCGATGCCGAGAGGGCAGCTGATGAGCTCTGGGCGGTCTACGGCCTCCTACGAGGCTGGCTCCTGGCGCAGCTAAGCTCTGAGGACCGGAAGGCGGCGCACAAGGCAGCTGGCGACTTCTTAGTCGGAGTTGTAAAAGAAGACAAGGCAACTGAACTTGGCCTCTCTCCGGTTGAAGAGACTCTGGAGGCGCGCTCTCAGTACCTGCAGGCGGGGGACTACGAACGGGCGCGGGAAGAGACTGCTAAAATTTCTGGATTCTTTGTTCGGGTCGGCCTCTACGACAGCGTAAGACGGCTGAATGAGGAGCTGCTACTGTACGAGGAACATCCTACTCCTATGGGTTGGATTGGCAGGTCCTGCATTGAACGAGCAGATTACTCAGAAGCGAAGGTATGGTATCAGCGCTCTCTTAACTTTGAAGGGTCAATTCCCGAAAACACTGCATTCGCCTTGCACGAACTGGGTAGAATTGATGTCCACCTCGGTGAATATGAAAAAGCCCAAGATAAGTTCAAAATGGCCCTTCAGATCATGCAGCAGATCGGGTATAGAGCAGGCGAGGCATCAAACTTGCACGAGCTGGCCACGATTGAGGTTTTTAGGGGCGAGTACGGAGACGCACGCGAGATGTTCGAGACGGCTCTCAAGATCAGGCACCAGATCGGAGACCTTGAAGACGAGGCAGCTACCTTGCACAATCTGGCAATAATCGACCTTAAAGTGGGCGAGTACGAAGACGCACGCCAGAAGTTCAAGATGGCCTTGAGAATCAGGCAGCAGATCGGTCATCGGGCTGGCGAGGCGGGAACTTTGCACGGCCTGGCCTTTTTAGACTTTCACCGTGGTGAGTACGAAGAAGCGCGAAAGAAGTTCGAGATGGCCCTTCAGATCATGCAGCAGATCGGAAACCGCTATGGCGAGGCAGCAATCTTGCACAACCTGGCATCGATCGACCTGGAACGGGGCGAGTACGACAAGGCGCGCCAGAAGTTAGAGACCTCGCTCAAGATCACCCAACAGGTCGGGGACCGTGTGGGCGAGGCAGAAACCTTTGCCCAGCTCGGAATTATGGCCTCATTACGCGGCTGCGTCGAGGGAGATCTGCGTCTCGTAGCTCTAAGCGTAACGATTCTGAAATCTATTGGCAACGCGAAGCTCAAAGAGGTCGAACCTTGGATCAATGGCCTGGCCTCTAAGCTCAGCTACACCCAGGAGCAGTTCGACGCCATGATCCAGGAAGTGGCTGAATCCTACCAGCGCGACCGGGGCTGGAGCCTCATCGAGGCGGCCTTCGCCGACCCCGCCCCCGACCCTGACAAAGTTTAAGGGTGATCCCTCCCTATCCTCAAGCGACTATGAAGAAGATCCAATACTACAGCACCAACGGCCACCCCGAGCGCCTCGACTTCAAGGGCGCCCTCCTCCGGGGCCAGGCCCCCGATAAGGGGCTCTACGTCCCCGACTCGATCCCCAGCATCCCGAAAGAGGAGCTCGCCTCCCTCTCGGGGATGGAGTACCCCCAGATCGCCCTCTGCGTGATGCGCCGCTACCTCGGGGATCTTATCCCGGAGGATGACCTGGTCGCGATCCTGGAGGACGCCTACGACTTTCCCGTCCCGATCGAGAAGGTCTACGACGAGAAGTACGTGATGAGGCTCGATAAGGGCCCCACCTTCTCCTTCAAGGACTTCGCCGCGAGGCTGATGGGCCGGTTGATGCAGTACTTCCTAAAAGAGGAGGGCCGCTCCATGGTGATCCTGACCGCCACCTCCGGAGACACCGGAAGCGCCGTCGCCCACGCCTTCTACGATCTGGACAACATCCAGGTCGTCGTCCTCTTCCCCGAGAAGGAGGTGACCGGAAGGCAGAGAAAGCAGATGACCACCCTGGGAAAGAATGTCCACGTGATGGCCGTCGACGGCAAGTTCGACGACTGCCAGGCTATGGTGAAGCAGGCCTTCGTCGACCCCGACTTCGCAGACCTCAACCTCTCGTCCGCAAACTCCATCAACATCGGCCGGTTGATTCCTCAATCGATCTACTACTTCTACGCCTGGTCCCGGACCGCGGCCCCCGACCGGGAGGTCGTCTTCTCCGTCCCATGCGGCAACTTCGGAAACGTCATGGCGGGGCTGATCGCCCTGCGGATGGGCCTTCCGGTTCATCGGTTCGTCATCGCCACCAACGAGAACGACGAGTTTCCCAAGTTCATCGAGACCGGCGACTACCGGCCGATCCGGCCGTCGGTCAAGTGCATCTCCAACGCCATGAACGTCGGCCACCCCTCAAACCTCGCCCGGATCTTCTGGCTCTACGGCGGAGAGATGGACGAGACCGGCCGGGTCGTCC